>Ga0153956_1001051_pt1 | contig 26601 bp, 29 predicted proteins | sample TSFL040MetaG_FD_104704 | JGI IMG/M metagenome (GOLD analysis project Ga0153956, IMG submission 104704) | Attine ant fungus gardens microbial communities from Florida, USA - TSFL040 MetaG | ecosystem: Host-associated > Fungi > Mycelium > Unclassified | place: USA: Florida, Wekiwa Springs... | reverse complement strand
TGACGGTCCTGCATGAAAGGAACCCTCCACCAGAGGTCGAGTTCGCACTTAGCCACGCTATGTGTGGCTAAGTGCGAACTCACCGGGGTGGGGCATGGGGAAGGCGCGTGGAAGGGTGACGTTCCCGGCATCTCTCTTGCGACGTCACAGTTCCTCCCGCGCTTTCATACCCCGGCCGTCTCGGCCACGGCCTGCCAGGGCCGGGGCCGAGACGGACGCGCTCGCCGCAAGCCCTTGAGTCCCTTGTCCCGCGCGCCGCCTACCGCTGCGAATCCCGCATGCTCCGGGCGTCTTGCCCGGCCAGGTGGTCCTCGCTCACCTCGGCGTTGTGGGAGTGGGCGGCGTGGTGGAGGCCGAAGACGGAGTCCATCCCTTGTTGGAGGCCCATCAGGTCCTCGCACTGGTTGACCGCCATCTTGGTGAGGGCGAGGCCCATGCGGGGCATCTTGGCGATGCGGTCGGCGACGTCGGCCGTCTCGGATTCAAGGTCGGCGCGGGGGACGACGCGGTTCACCATGCCGAGCTCGAGGGCGCGGGCGGCGCCGACTTTCTCGCCCAGGAAGAGGAATTCCTTGGCGAAGCGGGGGCCCATGACCCAAGGGTGGGCGAAGTACTCGACGCCCGGGATGCCCATGCGGACCACGGGGTCGGCGAAGAAGGCGTCGTCTGAGGCGATGATCAGGTCGCAGGACCAGGCGAGCATCAGGGCGCCCGCCACGCAGGCGCCGTGGACGGAGGCGATCATCGGCTTCGGCAGGGCGCGCCAGCGGCGGCACATGCCGAGGTAGACCTCCGACTCGCGCGCCATCCGCTGCTCGGCGCCGGTCTTGTCCGGGTGGTCCCACCAGAGGCTCGCCCGGCGGGGGAAGAAGGCGTCGACGTCGCGGCCGGGGCTGCCGATGTCGTGACCGGCCGAGAAGTGGTCGCCCGCGCCGGCGAGGACGATCACTTTCACCTCGTCGTCGGCCGCCGCCGCGGCGAAGGCGTCGTCGAGCGCGTAGGTCATCGCCGAGTTCTGGGCGTTGCGGTATTTGGGGCGGTTCATCGTCACCACCTGCACAGCGCCCCGCTTGTCGCTCAGGACCACCTGCTCGTCGCTCATCTTCGCTTCCCTTCTAGTTGAGTCCCAGCGCCGCGGCCACCCGCGCCCGCTGCCATTCCGCGTCGCCCCAGGTGCGGGCGCTCGCCCACACCCGCTTGGCGAAGAGGTGGAGGTCGTACTCGGTCGTGTAGGCGATCGCGCCGTGCGCCTGCAGCGCCGTCGCCGCGACCCGCTCGGCCGCGTCGGAGGCGAGCGCCTTCGCCATCGCCACGTCGCGGTCCGCCGTCGCCGCGCCGGTGTCGAGCGACCAGGCCGCGCGCAGCACCGCGGGCGCCGCGAACTCGACCCCGAGCAGCGCGTTCGCCAGCTGGTGCTTGACCGCCTGGAAGGTCCCGATCGGGACGCCGAACTGGCGGCGCTCCTCCGCGTAGGCGACGGTCATCGCGAGCAGCGCCCGCGAGAGGCCGACCAGCTGCGCCGCGGTCCCGAGCGCCCCGCGCTGCCAGGCGGCGACACAGGCCTCGCCGGGGGCGTCGAGCGACTCGGTCGCGGCGCCCTCGGCGAGCAGGCCGAGCCGGCGCGCGCCGTCGATCGAGGGGGCGGGGGCGAGCGCGTCGCCGAAGCGCGTGAAGTCGAGCGGCCGGGTCGCGCCCGAACCGAGGCGCGCGCCTCCGTCGTCGGGCGGGACCGCGCTCAAGTTGGCACGCGCGTCTCCGTCGTCGGGCCGGGTCGCGCTCGAGTCGGCAGGCGCGCCTCCGCCGTCGGGCGCCGCGGCCTCATCGCCGACCACGGTCAGCCGCGCCACCGGCCCGCCGGGACGCTCGCCGACGAGCACGAGTCCCGCGTCGCCCGCCCAGGGCACCTCCGGCGCGCCGTCGAGGGCGCAGGCCACGAGCAGCTCCCCGGCGACGATCCGCTCCACTGCGGCTTCGTCCCCGGCCGCCGCCAGCAGCGGGGCGGCGACGAAGGCGGTCTCGACGATCGGCAGCGGCAGCGCGACCCGCCCGGCCTCCTCGAGCAGCGGGACCACGTCGCAGGCGCCGAGCCCGAGCCCGCCCGCCTCCTCCGGCACGGCGGCGCCGAGCACGCCCATCTCGGCCAGCTTGTCCCAGGCGGCGGCGACGCGCGGCGCCGCCGCGCCCCCGTCCCACGCCTCCCGCACCACGGCGGGCGGGCACTCGCGGCCGAGCAGTTCGCGGACCGCGTCGCGGAGTGCCGCCTGGTCGTCGGTCAGGGCGAAACGCATGCGGGCCTCACTTCCTCGGCAGGCCGAGCAGCCGCTCGGCGACGATGTTGCGCTGGATCTCGTTGGTGCCGGCGTAGATCGGGCCGGCGAGGGCGAAGAGGAAGCCGCGGCTCCAGGGGCCGTCGAGCTCGGCGGCCGGCCCGAGCAGGTCGAGCGCCGTCTCCTGCAGCCGCACGTCGAGCTCCGACCAGAAGATCTTGTTGAGGCTCGAGCGGGCGCCCGGCGAGCCGCCTTCGCTGATCGTCGTCACCTGCTCCAGGGTGAAGAGCTGGTAGGCCTCGGCGTCGATCCAGGCGCGGGCGACGCGGTCGCGCAGCAGCGGCGTCGCCGCCTCGCCACGCTCCTCGGCCAGCGCGATCAGCCGCTCGGCGGCGGAGAGGAAGCGGCCCGGCGAGCGCAGCGTGAGCCCGCGCTCGGAGCCGGTCGTCGCCATCGCCACCTTCCAGCCCGCGTCGACCTCGCCGATCACCGCGTCGTCGGGCACGAAGGCGTCCTCGAGGAACACCTCGGCGAAGCCCTCGTCGCCGTCGAGGCGGTCGAAGCCGCGCACCGTGACCCCGTCGATGTCCAGCGGCACCATGAAGTAGGAGAGGCCGCGGTGCCGCTCTGACTCCGGGTCGGTGCGGAAGAGGCCGAACATGTGGGTGCAGAAGGCGCCGCGCGTGGTCCAGGTCTTCTGCCCGGTGAGCCGCCAGCCGCCCGCCGCCTCGTCGCGCACCGCGCGGCTCTTCGTCGCCGCCAGGTCGGACCCCGCGCCCGGCTCCGACCAGCCCTGGCACCAGAGGTCCTCCGCCGCCGCCATCCGCGGCAGCACCCGGTCCTGCTGCTCGGGCGTGCCGAAGTCGAACAGGGTGGGGGCGAGCAGGAAGATGCCGTTCTGCGTCACCCGCTGCGGCGCCCCGGCGCGGTAGTACTCCTCCTCGAAGATCAGCCACTCCCAGAGGGACGCTTCGCGGCCGCCGTAGGCCTCGGGCCAGGAGACGACCGCCCAGCGCGCCTCGAAGAGCTTCTTCTCCCACTCCAGGTGCTGCGCGAAACCCTCCATGGTGTCGCCGGAAGCGAGGTCGCGCGGCGCGTTCGCCTCCAGCCACTCGCGCGCCTCGGCGCGGAACGCCTGCTCGGACTCGCTGTAGGTCAGATCCACGGCTCAGCCCTCTTTGCCGAACTCGTCGCGGACTTCGTCGGCGACGCCGCTCAGGTTGAGCTCGAAGGTGAAGCCCTGCTCGTAGCGGTAGCTGCGGCGCACGTCCCAGAGGTCGATCCCGTTCAGGGACTCCTTCGCGGCGCGGATCACGGTCGGGTTCTTCGCCGCGATCTGGCGCGCCACGGCGAGCGCCGCCTCGCGCAGCCGCTCCAGCTCCACCACCTCGTAGACCGAGCCGAAGGCGTGCAGCTCGGCGGCGGTCGCGGTCGCCGACGTGTACATCATCGCCCGCGCCTTGTGCTGGGGGACGAGGCGCGAGAGGTGGGTGGCGGCGCCGAGCGCGCCGCGGTCGACCTCGGGCAGGCCGAAGGTGGCGTCGGACGCGGCGACGATCACGTCGGAGTTCCCGATCAGGCCGATCCCGCCGCCCATGCAGAAGCCGTTCACCGCCGCGACCACCGGCACCGCGCACTCGTAGACCGCGGCGAAGGCCTCGAAGCAGCCGCGGTTGGCGCCGATCAGCGCCGGCTGCCCCTCGCGCTGGATCTCCTTGATGTCGACCCCGGCGTTGAAGCCACGGCCCGCGGCGGCGAGCACGACGACGCGCACGTTCTCGTCCTCGCCGAGCCCGCGCACCGTGCGCGCCAGCTCGAACCAGCCGGCCACCGGCAGCGCGTTGACCGGCGGGTAGTCGACGACGACTTCGGCGACGCCGTCCTCGGCGACCTTCGCGGTGATGCTCATTCGCTCCTCCTTAGGGATGCTGGCTGGAGACCGAGACGACCTCCCCGGTCAGGTAGGCCGAGTAGTCGCTGGCCAGGAAGACGATCGTCGTCGCGATCTCCCACGGCTCGGCGGAGCGCCCGAAGGCCTCTTCGGCGGAGAGCCGGTCGAGCAGCTCCTTCGGCGCCGCCTTGGCGAGGTTCGCGTGGACCGCGATGCTCGGCGCGACCGCGTTGACGCGCACGCCGCGGTCGGCGACGTCCATCGCCGCGCAGCGGGTCAGCGCCATCACGCCGGCCTTCGCCGCCGCGTAGTGCGCCTGCCGCGGCTGAGCGCGCCAGCCGAGCACGGAGGCGTTGTTGACGACGACGCCGGAGCCGCGCGCGGCCATGTGGCGCAGCGCCGCCCGGGTGCAGCGGAAGGTCCCGTTCAGGGTGACGTCGAGGACGATCGACCATTCCTCGTCGGTCATCTCGAGGATGCTCGCCTCGCCGCCGAGCCCGGCGTTGTTGACCATCACGTCGAGGCCGTCGAAGCGCTCGACCGCGGCGTCGACCATCGCCGTCACCTGCTCCTCGACGGTGACGTCGCAGGGGATCGCCAGGGGCTCGACGCCGGTCTCGGCGGCGAGCCGCTCGGCCGCCTCGCCGAGGCGCCGCTCGTGTCGGTCGGAGATCGCCACCCGGGCGCCCTCCTGGGCGGCCCGCAGCGCGGTGGCGAAGCCGATCCCGGTCCCGGCGGCGGCGGTGACGAGGACACTCTTGCCCTCCAGGAGCGCGTGTCCGGGCGGGGGAGTGGGGGTAGTTTCCGTTCGGTTCTCAGGCACGCTTCAGCAGCTTAGTGGCGAAGTTGAAACCTAGCAAGCGCTTGATAGATTACCCGCCGGAGGAGAGCCCCAACTTGACGACCCAGGACCCCACTTACCCAACAGGTTCGGACCCAACAGGCAACCTGACCGGACGCACCGCCCTGGTCAGCGGCGCCGCCAGCGACATCGGCCGCGCCGTCTGCGCCGCGCTCCAGGGCGCCGGCGCGACCGTCCTCGCCACCGACCTGCCGGGGGAGAAGCTCGACGCGCTCGCCGCCGAGCTCGGGGTCGAGGCGCTCCCCGCCGACCTCACCGACCCCGAGCGGGCGCTGGCGCTCGGCGAGCGCGAGGTCGACGTCCTCGCCGCCGTCGCCGGCCACCCGGTGGTCGAGCGCTTCGCCGAGAGCGACCCGGCCGGCTGGGACCTGCTCTGGCAGGTCAACCTGCGCGCGCCGATGCTCCTGACCCGGGCGCTCCTGCCGGGGATGGCCGAGCGCGGCTGGGGCCGGCTCGTCTACGTCTCCTCCGACAGCGCCCGCGCCGGAGCCGGGGGCGAGGCGGTCTACGCGGGGGTGAAGGCGGGCCTGCTCGGCTTCGCCAAGTCGGTAGCCCGCGAGTCGGCCCGCGCCGGCGTCACCGCCAACGTGATCTGCCCGGGCCCGATCGACACCGAGCGCTCCCGCGCGATCCTCGACGGCCGCCCACACCTGCGCGAGAGCCTGGTCAAGGCGATCCCGGTCGGCGCCCTGGGCGAGCCCGACGACATCGCCGCCGCGGTCGCCTACCTTGCCTCGCCCGCCGCCGGGTACGTGACCGGGCAGACGCTGAGCGTCAACGGCGGCATCACGATGAACTGAACCACGAGCGACGAACCCACCAGCCGACGACCAGGAGACGACATGGAGATCATCGACGCACACGTACACCTGTGGCAGCCGTCGGCGCGGCCCTGGTACCCGGCGATGCAGGACCCCGGGGCGGCGAAAGCCTTCGCCGGGCTCGGCGACGTCACCCGCATGGCCCGCGACTTCCTCCCGGCCCAGCTGCGCGAGGAGACCTGCGCGGTGGAGCTGCTCGGCCTCGTCCACGTCAGCGCGGTGAGCGCCCCGCGCGTCCACCTCGACGAGCTGCCCTGGGTGGAAGGGGAGCTCGACGCGATCGGCCTGCCGGCGGCGACGATCGGCGCCCTGGAGTCCGACCAGTCGCGCGCCGCGATCGAGGCCGATCTCGACGCCCAGGCCGAGAGCCCGCGCTTCCGCGGCGTCCGCGTGCTCACCGGGCTCGACCCCGCGGGCGGCGCGGCGACCGACCTCTGTGCCGCCCTCGACGAGCGCGAGCTGGTCTTCGACCTCGTCGCCCACCCGGCCACCGCGGCCGGGTTCGCCGGCCTGCTGGAAGACTGGCCCGATCTCCGCGTCGTGCTCGAGCACGCTGGCTGGCCGACCGCGGTCGACGCCGCCGGACTCGCCGCCTGGCGCGAGGGCATCGACCGCCTCGCGGCGCTCCCCAACGTCGACTGCAAGGTCTCCGGGCTCGGCATGGCGACCCACTCGCTGGAGGCCGACGCCCAGCGGCCGTGGATCGAGGGCTGCCTCGAGGCCTTCGGCCCGGGGCGGGCGATGTTCGGCGGCAACTTCCCGGTCGACGCGATGTACGGGGACTACGGGACCCTGATCGACACGGTCAGCGCCGCCGTCGCCGGCCTCTCCGCGGAGGACCGCCGCGCCTTCTTCGTCGACAACGCCCGCCGCGCCTACCGCCTGGCCGAGGCGGCCTAGTGGCGATCGAGGCGCTCGGGGACCTCGTCCCCCGTATCGACTCGACCGCCTGGGTCCATCCGGCCGCGACGATCATCGGCGACGTCGAGATCGGCGCCGGCTCGACGATCTGGCCCGGTGCCGTCCTGCGCGGGGACTTCGGCGCGATCCGGGTCGGCGCGCGGACCAGCATCCAGGACAACGTCGTCATGCACGCGGCGCCGTGGGCGCCGACCGTGGTGGGGGACGACTGCATCGTCGCCCACCTCGCCTTCATCGAGACGGCGACGGTCGAGGACGCCTGCATGGTGGCGGTCGGCGCCCAGATGCTGCCCGGCTCGATCCTGCGGCGCGGCGCGGTCGCCGCGGCGGGCGCGGTGCTGGCGGCGGGACTGGAGGTCCCGACCGGGTACCGGGCCCAGGGCGTCCCCGCCCGCGCGGTCCCCAGCGACCATCCCGACGCCGCCTATATCGCCGACGGCGCCCGCAACTACGCGGCGATGGCGGCCCGTTACGCGGCCGCCGGGATCGGCGCCACGGGGGCCGACCTGGTCGCCTTGCTTGACTCGGCGGCCGTGGGAAAATAACCTCCCGACCAAGCGCTTGCTTGTTCTAGCGAGCGCTTGGTACAAGCCGGACAGATTTCAAGCAAGGGACGGGTCGAGAGGCGGATGAGCGACAAGCAGATGAACGAGGACGAGGTCGTCGGGGAGCTGCGCTCCGGGATGACGCTCGGGATCGGCGGCTGGGGTTCGCGCCGCAAGCCGATGTCCCTGGTCCGGGCGATCCTCCGCTCCGACCTCACGGACCTCACCGTGGTCTCCTACGGCGGCCCCGACGTCGGCCTCCTCTGCGCCGCGGGCAAGGTGAAGAAGCTGGTCTACGGCTTCGTCTCCCTGGACACGATCCCGCTCGACCCGCACTTCCGCGCCGCCCGCCAGGCCGGCGCGATCGAGGCGGCCGAGTACGACGAGGGGATGGTCTTCTGGGGCCTCTACGCGGCGGCCAACCGGGTCGACTTCCTGCCCCTCCGGGCCGGGCTCGGCAGCGACGTGATGAAGATCAACCCGGACCTGCGCACGGTCAGCTCCCCCTACGGTGGCGATGAGCTGGTGGCGATGCCCGCCCTTCGGCTGGACGCGGCGATCGTCCACCAGAACCGCGCCGATGCCCAGGGCAACGCCGAGTACCTCGGCCCGGACCTCTACTTCGACGACCTCTTCTGCATGGCCGCCGAGCGCGCCTACGTCTCCTGCGAGGAGATCGTGCCGACGAGTGAGCTCGGCCAGGTCCACCTGGCGACGGTGCGGATCAACCGCGCCCACGTCGACGGCGTCGTCGCCGCGCCGAACGGCGCCCACTTCACCTCCTGCGAGCCCGATTATGGCCGGGATGAGATGTTCCAGCGCGCCTACGTCGAGGCGGCCGGCGACCCCGAGGGCTGGGCCGCCTTCTCCCGCCGATATCTCGAGGTCGACGAGGCCGGCTACCAGACGGCGGTGGCCGAGCTCGCCGCCGGCGCCGAGGTGACCCGGTGAGCGCCCCGACCCGCGCCGAGGTCTGCGTCGTCGCCTGCGCCGAGGCCTGGCGCGGCGCCGGTGAGCTTCTCGCCAGCCCGATCGGCCTGGTGCCGCAGGTCGGCGCCCGGCTCGCCCGCGCCACCTTCGCGCCGGAGCTGCTCTTGAGCGACGGCGAGGCGCGGCTCGTGGCCGGCGTCTGGCCGGTCGGCGAGGCCCCGACCTCCTACGAAGGCTGGCTGCCCTTCCGCTCGGTCTTCGACCTCGTCTCCAACGGCCGCCGCCACGTGATGATGATGCCGAGCCAGATCGACCGCCACGGCAACGCCAACATCTCCTACATCGGCGGCGACTTCCGCCGGCCCGACGTGCAGCTGCTGGGCGTCCGCGGCGCCCCCGGCAACACCGTCAACCACCCGACCAGCTACTGGCTGCCCCGCCACTCGACCCGCGCGCTCGTTCCCCGGGTCGACATGGTCGCGGGCGTCGGCAACGAGGCGGCCGCCGCGGCGGGGCCGGGCGCCAACCGCTTCCACGACCTGCGCCGGCTGGTCACCAACCTGGGCGTCTTCGACTGGAACGGGCCGGGGGGGACGATGCGGATCGTCTCCCTGCACCCGGGGGTGGCCCGGGAGGAGGTCGAGGAGGCGACCGGCTTCGAGCTCGCCGCCGACGGTGAGGTCCCCGAGACGCGCCTGCCGACCGACGAGGAGCTGCGCCTGATCCGCGAGGAGATCGACCCGAACGGGGTCCGCGACCGCGAGGTGCGAACGTGACGGAGGTGAAGCCGCAGGTATCGACCCCCCTCTGTGACCTGCTCGGGATCCGCCACCCGGTCGTCCAGACCGGGATGGGCTACGTCTCCGACGCGACGCTGACGGCGGCGACCTCCGCCGCGGGCGGGCTCGGCATCCTCGCCGGCGCGCCGATGGACATGGCCGAACTGGAGTCCCAGGTCGCCAAGGTCAAGGAGCTGACGGGCGAGCCCTTCGGCGTCAACCTGCGCGCCGACAACCCCGAGGTCGGCGCCGCGATCGACCTGCTGATCCGCGAGCGGGTGAAGGTCGCCTCCTTCGCCCTGGCGCCGAAGCCGGAGCTGATCGCGCGGCTGAAGGAGGCGGGGGTCCTCGTCGTCCCCTCGATCGGCGCCGTCCGCCACGCCGAGAAGGTGGCCGCCTGGGGCGCCGACGCGGTGGTCGTCCAGGGCGCCGAGGGCGGCGGCCACACCGGCCAGGTGCCGACCAGCCTGCTGATCCCCGCCGTGGTCGACGCCGTCGACATCCCGGTGATCGCCGCGGGCGGCTACTTCGACGGCCGCGGCCTGGTCGCGGCGCTGGCCTACGGCGCGGTCGGGGTCGCGATGGGCACCCGCTTCCTGCTAACCAAGGAGAGCCCGGTGCTCGACTCGGTGAAGCAGCGCTACCTGGGCGCGAGCGTCACCGACGCGGTCGTCACGACCGTCATCGACGGCGTCCCGCAGCGGGTGCTGATGGGCGGCCCGGTGCGGGACCTGGAGCGCGCCAACGCCCTCACCCGCTACGTCCAGGCGACCCGCAACGCGGTCGCCTTCCAGCGCCTCTCCGGCACCAGCTGGCGCGCCATGGTGCGGGAGGGGCTGGCGATGAAGCGCTCCCACGAGCTGTCCTGGAGCCAGGTGGTGATGGCGGCGAACGCGCCGATGCTCTACCGCGCCGGCCTCCACGAGGGCCGCGAGGACGTCGGCGTCACCGCCAGCGGCCAGGTGGTCGGGCTGATCGAGGACATCCCGAGCTGCGAAGAGTTGATCGACCGCATCGTCGCCGAGGCGGCGGCGGTGCTGAGGAGGTTAGATGAGCGGGATCGTTGAGGACCGGGTGGCGATCGTCACCGGGGCGGGGCAGGGCCTGGGACGCGCCCACGCCGAGTCGTTGGCCGCCGCGGGCGCGCGGGTCGTCGTCAACGACGTCGGCGAGAACGCGAAGAAGGTTGCCGACGCGATCGTCGCGGCGGGCGGGCAGGCGATGCCCTGCGTCGCCGACGTCGCCGATTGGAAGGATTCGCAGCGCCTGATCGAGACCACGGTGGAGTGGTTCGGCGGCCTCGACGCGCTGGTCAACAACGCCGGCATCACCCGCGACCGGATGCTCGTCTCGATGTCCGAGCAGGAGTGGGACGACATCGCCCGGGTCAACCTGAAGGGGCACTTCTGCCCGCTGCGGCACGCGGCGGCGTACTGGCGGGAGCGCTCGAAGGCGGGCGAGGAGGTGAGCGCGCGGGTGATCAACACCAGCTCCGGCGCGGGCCTGCTCGGCAGCGTCGGCCAGGGCAACTACGCGGCGGCGAAGGGCGCGATCGCGGCGATGACGCTGGTCGCCGCGGCGGAGATGGGGCGCTACGGCGTCACCGTCAACGCGCTCGCCCCGGCGGCCCGCACGCCGATGACCGAAGGCGTGTTCGCCGAGCAGATGCGGGCGCCCGAGGAGGGCTTCGACGCGATGGACCCGGCGAACGTCTCGCCGCTGGTGGTCTGGCTGGCGAGCGTCGAGTCGGGCGATGTCAGCGGGCGCGTCTTCGAGGTCGAAGGCGGGACGATCGGCGTCATGGACGGCTGGCAGTTCGGCCCGCGGGCGACGCGGGAGGAGCGCTGGGCGCCGGGGGAGATCGGCGCCGCGGTGGCCGAGTTGATCGAGGAGGCGCCGGACCCGGCGCCGGTATACGGCGCGTGAGCGCGGAGGTGGAAGATGCCTGAGGCCTACATCATCGACGCGGTGCGCAGCCCGGTCGGGCGGCGCGGGGGCGGGCTCGCCGGAGTCCACCCGGCGGATCTCGGCGCGCACGCGATCGAGGCGCTCCTCGGTCGCACCGACATCGACCCGGAGGCGGTCGAGGACGTCGTCTTCGGCTGCGTCGACACGATCGGCCCGCAGGCCGGGGACATCGCTCGCACCGCCTGGCTCGCCGCCGGGCTGCCGGAGGGCGTGCCCGGGACGACGGTCGACCGCCAGTGCGGCTCCTCCCAGCAGGCCGTCCACTTCGCCGCCCAGGGGGTGATGAGCGGCACCCAGGACCTGGTCGTCGCGGGCGGCGTGCAGAACATGAGCGCGATCCCGATCTCGGCGGCGATGATCGCGGGCCAGGAGTTCGGCTTCGGCGACCCGTTCAGCGGCTCGAAGGGCTGGCAGGACCGCTACGGGACCCAGGAGATCTCCCAGTTCCGCTCGGCGCAGATGATCGCCGACAAATGGGACATCGGCCGCGAGGAGATGGAAGAGTTCGCGCTGGAGAGCCACCGGCGGGCGGTCGCGGCGATCGACGGCGGTTACTTCGACGCTGAGACCGCGCCGCTGGCCGGGGTCGAGCACGACGAGGGGCCGCGGCGCACCGCCGACCGCGACAAGATGCGCTCGCTGCCGCCGCTGACCGAGGGAGGCAGCGTCACCGCCGCCGTCGCCAGCCAGATCTCCGACGCCTCGGCGGCGCTGCTGATCGCCTCCGAGCGAGCGGTGAAGGACCACGGCCTCACCCCGCGGGCGCGCATCCACCACCTCTCGGTCCGCGGCGACGACCCCGTCTACATGCTGACCGCGCCGATCCCGGCGACCCGCTGGGCGCTGGAGAAGACCGGCATGAGCCTCGACGACATCGACCTGGTCGAGATCAACGAGGCCTTCGCCCCGATCGTCCTCTCCTGGAAGCGCGAGCTCGACGCCGACATGTCGAAGGTCAACGTCAACGGCGGCGCGATCGCCCTGGGCCATCCCCTGGGAGCAACCGGCGCCCGCCTGATGACGACCCTGCTGAACGAGATGGAGCGCCGCGAGGCCCGCTTCGGCCTGCAGACGATGTGCGAGGGCGGCGGCCAGGCCAACGTCACCATCCTCGAGCGCCTCTAGCCACGGTGAGTTCGCAGTTAGCCACAACATATGTGGATTTCTGCGAACGCGAGGGGGCGGCGCTGGTCGCGGGCGGCAGCGGCGGGGTCGGCGGGGAGGTCTGCCGGATGCTCGCCGCGCGCGGATCCGCGGTCGCCCTTTCCTACCGTTCGCGGTCCGAGGCGGCGGACGCGATCGTCGGGGAAATCGAGGCCGGCGGCGGGGAGGCGGCCGCCTTCCAGGCCGACCTCGCCGACCCGGCGTCCGCGCTCGCCCTCGCCGACGCCGCCCGCGAGCGCTTCGGCGCCATCCACACTTACGTCCACGCGGCGGGGCCGCCGGTCCGCCAGCTCCACCTGAGCCGGGTCGAGCCGGCCCTCCTCCGCGAGCACCTGGAGGCCGAGGCGGCGGCCTTCTTCAACGTCGTCTCGCCGCTGTTGGAGGACCTGCGCGCCGCGCGCGGCTCGATCGTCGCCGTCACCACCGCGGCGACCGATCGCTTCGCCGTCCGCGACGGGCTCTCGGCGGTGCCGAAGGCGGCGGTCGAGCTCCTCGTCCGCGGCCTCGCGGTCGAGGAGGGCCGCTTCGGCGTGCGCGCCAACTGCGTCGGTCCGGGGATGCTCGAAGACGGCATGGCGGCGACGCTGATGGCCAGCGGCGACCTCGACGACGCCGCCCTCGACGCCGCCCGCACCAACATCCCCCTCCGCTCCTTCGGCACCGCACGGGACATCGCCGAGGCGGTCTGCTTCCTGGCCTCCGACCGCGCCCGCTACATCACCGCCCAGACCATCAACGTCGACGGCGGCTATGCCGCCTGAGCCCGCCGCGGGCTGGTCGCCTCGCCATCGGGGTCGCCCGGTGACGGGTCGGTCGCCGGCCGCCATTGAGGCCGCCCCGTGACCGCCGCGGCCTGCGGCACCCTCGCGACCGAGGCCGCCCCGTGACCGCCGCGGACCCTGGCACCTTCGCCGGCAAGGTCGCCCTGGTGACGGGTGCGGCCTCCGGCGTCGGCCGCGCGACCGCCGAGCTGCTGGCCGAGCGGGGCGCCGCGGTCGCCTGCGTCGACCGGCGCGGCGCCGAGGTCGAATCCCTGGCCGCGGAGCTCACCGCCGCGGGCGGCGAGGCGATCGGCATCGACTGCGAACTGCGCGCCCCGGCCTCGATCGACGCCGCGCTGGCCCGCGCCCTCGCCTGGCGCCCGCGCCTCGACGTCCTCGCCCATGTCGCCGGCCTGGGCCTCCGCCGCCGCGCCGCCGACACCTCGCTCGAGGACTGGGACCGCGTCACCGAGGTCAACCTCCGCGCCCCCTTCCTCCTCACCCGCGCCGCGATCGACCCGCTGGTCGCATCCCGGGGCGCCGTCGTCGCCGTCTCCTCCCTGGCGGGCCTGGCGGGCTGGCCCTACAGCACCGCCTACGCCGCCTCGAAGGGCGGCCTGGTCACGATGATGCGCTCCTTCGCCCTGGAGCTCGGCCCCCACGGCGTCCGCGTCAACCTCGTCGCCCCCGGCGGCATCGACTCCCCGATGCTCGACGACCTCGACGAGATCGCCGACCCCGACCCCGACCCCGCCGCCGCCAAGCGAGGCCGCGGCCTCGACGGCACCCTCGCCACCCCCACCGAGGTCGCTGCCGCGATCTGCTTCCTGGCCTCCCCCGAGGCGTCGCACGTGAACGGCACGACGCTCACGGTTGACGGCGGGGCTACGGCCTGAGCCTGCGCCCGGGGCAAGGGACGCGAGGCGGGTCGGCGAGGGGGCCGTCTCGGCCACGGCCCTGGCTGGCTGTGGCCGTGGCCGAGACGGCCGGGTTTCGTGGGGAGTGCCTGGGGATCGTGCCGGGCGGGTCACGAGGGCGTCATGGATGTGCGTCGCCGGCCCGGATCACGGCCGCGGCCGAGCGCTCAGGATCTTCCGTGGTTCGAAATCCCCCTATGAGGAGGATTGGAACCACGGAAGGATCTCCGTGGTTGGTTACTTCGCCATGGCCGAAGTTCCGAACCACGGAGATTCCTGACCGTTCGAATCTCACGCTCTCCCACGAACCCCTCACGTCCCATCTCGGACGGCCGTAGCCGCCCGGAGCGCGGCCCTACCAGGAGTGCAGGGTCGGCAGGACCTGCTCGGCGAAGCGGGTGAGGCTCTCGAGGCCCTCGCCGCGGAGGTCGATGCCGGGGTGGGGGCCGAAGAGGACGAGGTCGGTGAGGCCGAAGTCGCGGACGAAGGGCTCGAGCGTGGCGAGGACGGTGTCGGCGTCGCCGATCAGCTCGTTGCCGCGGTAGGCGTCGGCGCCCGGGTCGAGGCCGTAGTCGAGCGCCGCGTCGCCGATCTCGGCGCGGATCTTGCGGTAGTAGTCCCAGCGGTAGTGGTAGTGCTGCTTGTTGCGGCGCCAGACCACCTCCGGGTCCTCGTCGGTGACGGTGATCGACCAGGCGTTGGAGACGCGCGCGGCGGCGGGGTCGTGGCCGTTGGCCGCGAGGGCCTCGCGGTAGGTGGCGAAGACCTCCGGGTCACCGCTCGCCGCCGCCAGGTTCAGCCCGTGGCGCCCGGCCCGCTCGGCCGGAGCCGCCGCCGTGGCGGCGAGCCACACGGGCGGGTGCGGGGACTGCAGCGGCTCGGGGCGGACGGTCAGGTCGTGGAGGTCCCAGTAGCGGCCTTCGTAGGTGAACGGCTCGCCGCGCCAGGCGAGCTTCAGGATCTCGATCGCCTCCTCCGTCCGCGACGGCCGCGTCTTCGGGTTGAGCCCGAAGGCCAGGTACTCGGCGACGCGGTGGCCGATCCCCAGCCCGACGTCGAGCCGGCCGCCGCTCAGCTGGTCGAGCACCGCCGTCTCCTGGGCCAGCTGCGCGGGCTGGTGCAGGGGCGCCACGTAGATGTAGGAGCCGATCCGGGCGGCCGTGGTGCGTTCGATCAGCGCGGTCTGGAAGATCGGCATCGACGGCGCGTAGCCGTCGGCGTCGAAGAAGTGCTCCTGGACGAGGAGCGAGTCGAAGCCCAGCGCCTCGGCGCGTTCGAAGAGCCAGAGGCAGTCGGCGTAGAGCTCGCGCCAGGGCTGCGGGCGATGCTCGGAGTTGCGGATCTCGAGGGTGAGCCCGACGCGCACCGGGTCAATCTAGCATTTGCTTGGTAGCTCCGGGGACTCAGCCCCGGCGGTTCGCCGCCTCGACCACCGCGCCGGTCGCGACCAGGCGCTCCTCGCTCCCCGCCGGCCCGACCAGCTGCAGGCTCGCGGGCAGCGGCCCCGGCGTCGGCACCGGCTGGGACAGCGCCGGGAGGCCGGCCAGGTTCACCTCCATCGTGCGGGAGATGTTGTCGATCTCGGCGAAGTTCTCGAGCGACGGCGGGAAGCCCGCGAGGGTCGGCCAGGCAAGTAGCTCCGCCTGTCCCAGGGCCACGGCGAACTCCGCTTCCCAACCGCGCTGGAAGCGACGACCTTCCTCCTCGCGGGGGGCGAGTTCGCGACCGAGCGCGATCGCGTTGCGCGTCCGCAGGAGGATGAGCTCCGGTTCGCGGTCGACCAGCGCGCCGTTGTTGCGGACCGACTCGGCGAAGCCGATCCAGTAGGCCGCCTCCAGCGCGCTCCGCCAGCTCGGCAGCGCGACCTCGGCCACTTCGAAGCCGGCCTCCGCCAGGGCGCGGTCGACGGCCGCCGCGATCGTCGGGTCTTCGTCGGGCACCCGGACGCGGCCGACGAGGCGGGCCGGGGCGGCGGGGGCGAAGCCCGGCTCGAGCAGCTCCATCCCGCGGGCCACCGTGGCGACGTCGCGGCCGAGCGGGCCGACCGTGTCGAGGCTCTCCGCCAGCGGCAGGACCCCGTCGAGAGGCACGCGGCCGAGCGTCGTCTTCAATCCGACGACCCCGCAGCAGGCGGCGGGCACGCGGACCGAGCCGCCGGTGTCGGACCCGATCCCCACCTCCGCCTCGCCACTCGCGACGGCGACCGCCGAGCCGCTCGAGGAGCCACCCGGGATCAGCGCCGGATCCAGCGGATTGCGCGGCGTGCCGAACCAGCCGTTGATGCCGTCGGCACCCATCGCCAGCTCCGAGAGGTTGGTCTTGCCGACCACCCGCGCCGTCCCGTCCTCGATCGCCGCCCGCAGCCCCGCCACGCAGGCGGCGTCCGCCACCGCCGGGCCGGCGGCCCGCTCGATCGCCCGGCACCCCGCCGTCGTCGGCAGCCCCGCGAGGTCGATCAGATCCTTGACCGCGACCGTGGTGCCGGCGATGCCGATCGGGGTGCGGTCGATGAAGGCGTGGTCGTCGCTCGCTGCCATCCGGCAGGCATCTTGACGCTAGGGCAGGCGGGTGACCAGCAGCACGCCGGCGCCGGTCGGCACCAGCGCCTCGGTCACCCGGCGGTCGGCGGTGACCAGTGTGCGGAAGTCGGCGAGCTCGTCGGCGTGGGAGGTGACGTTGTCGACCGCGAGGAGGCCGCCGGGCGGGAGGACGCGGACGAGGTCCGACCAGTAGGCGGGGTAGGCGGCCCGCTCGGCGTCGAGGAAGACCATGTCCCAGCTCTCGGGGTCCGAGCCGGAGAGGACGGCGCCAGCGTCTTCGAGGCGCAGGTCGGCCGTCGCGGCGAAGCCGGCCCGGGCGACGTTCTCGCGCGCCTCCGCCAGGCGGCCCTGGTCGAGGTCGACGCTCACCATCGTCCCCTCGTTCGCCGCCACCGCCGCGGCGAGCCAGATCGTCGAGTAGCCGTTCGAGGTGCCGAGCTCCAGCACCCGTCCCGCCCCGGTCGCCAGGACCAGCAGGTGGAGGCGCGCCGAATCGGGCTCCAGGTTGCGCCGCCGCCGCGTCCGGTCGGCGAGCGGACCGTCGTGTTCGACCCCTTCGCGGTGAAGGAACGGATCGGGCCGCGCGCGCCTCCTCACGGTGGCGCTCGCGGCGATGGCGGTGACGGCGCTCGTGGCGGTGGCCTCGGCCGGGGCGGCGAAGAAGGGCGGCGGCGGAGGCAAGATCGTCTACGCGAAGCGGCTGACCAGGATCCTGCCGCAGGGCTCCGAACCGGTGCTGTTCGAGGGCGGCGCCTTCGGGCCGGAAGGCAACTTCGTCTTCGCCAACGTCATCGCGGGCCCGGGCGACCCGAAGCTGATCAGCCTCGATCCGGCGACGAAGAAGTGGAAGAGCATCCACACCGACAAGACCGGCATGTACACGTCGACCCAGTTCGACGACAAGGGCAACCTCTGGGTGACGGACTTCGCCGGGAAGATCGACTCGATGAAGCCCGACGGTTCGGACTTCAAGACCACCTACAGCGGCGAATTCGCCGAAGCCTCCGACGACATCACCTTCGACCAGCAGGGCAACATGTTCGTCACCGACAGGGCCAGCGCGAGCTCCTGCTGACGCCGAACAAAGACCACACCGCGCTCGCCGAAGCCCAGGTCGGCATGCACGGCAGCCCCGGCATCGGCCACTTCGACTCGAACATGGTCGACTCGGCGGGCAACATCTACCAGTGCGTCAACGAAGACGGCGAGATCCTCGTCTGGAACGAACGCGGGGAACTCCAGGAGACTGTGAAGATCAAGCAGAACCTCGGCGCGCCGGAGATGTCGGCGACGAACCTGGCGATCAAGCCGGGCACGAACACGGTGTACGTCGTGGTCGGTGGCAAAGCCGGCGGCTTCGTCTACACCTTCCCGGCCCTGGCGAAGGGCTACGCGGGCGGGTCCAACGGCGGCTCCCAGCCTCCCGCGACGAAGTAGTCAGGCAGTCAGGACGAGTTGGCGGAGGCGCCAGGTGATCGGCGGCGCCTCCGCTTCGCCTTGGGCGATGCGCTCCAGGCCGCTGGCCATCGCGTTCAGCTCGTCGGTGTCGTGGGACTCCGACACCTCGGGCCTGCCGCGCCAGGTCTCCAGGTTCATCGCGAACATGCGCGCGGCGACCGGGGCGGGGACGAGCAGCGCCGTGACGACGTTGGCGCGCAGCGCCGGGTGCCCGCGCAGGCCCTCGTCGAGCCGCGGGCCGACGTCGAGCAGGTGGCCGTTGGCGACGAGCATCTCGCGCTGCAGGTCGAGGTAGCCGGCGAGTGTCGGGTCCTCGGTGGCGATCGAGTCGACCTCCTCCAAGAGCAGCGAGCCCCGCTCCGACAGCCGCCCGCGCCAGACGTCGATCGCGGCGAGCGGATCGCGCAGGTGAGTGAGCAGCATGCGGGCGAAGATCAGGTCGGCGTCGGCCACTTCCAGCGGCAGGTCGAGGGCGTCGGCGCAGAGCAGGCGCGTGCGGTCGTCGGCGATGCGTTTCGCCGCGGCGGCGACGAAGGCGGGGGAGGAGTCGACGCCCAGGATTCGCGCCGGCCCGACCGTCGCCCGGATCAGCTCCGTGGTGTAGCCCGGCCCGCAGCCGAGATCGATCGCGAACTCCGGCGCCGGGCGCGCCCGTGTGACCAGGAACTGGCGCGTGGACTTGGCGAAGGTCGCCGCGACGAGCGCGAGCCGCCGCGCCGCGAGGTCGGAGTCGCCGAACGTGTAGCCGCCGCCAGGCGGTCGCTCGCCGTCGCCGCTGTCGCCGGGACGATCCGCCGGTCGCTCGCCGTCGCCGTTCATTCGCCGCCCTCCGCGACCGCTCGCCGCAGCGCCGCCGCCAGGTCCCCTTTGCGTCCGACCTCGACGCCGCCGAGCTCCTGCCATCCCGACACCAGCCACAGTTCGTCGGCCAGCTCCCGCGCCACCTCGCCCGCGTCGACCCCCGGCTCGGCGAAGGCGCCGACCACCCGCAGCACGCCCGCCTGCCGGTCGCTTTTCAGGTCCACCCGCGCCACCAGCCGATCCCCGAGCAGGAACGGCAGGACGTAGTAGCCGTGGACGCGTTTCGGCGCCGGCACGTAGATCTCGATGCGATAGCGGAAGTCGAAGAGCCGCTCGGTCCGATCCCGCGCCCAGACCATCGAGTCGAACGGGGTCAGCAGCGCCCGCGCCCGCACCCGCCGCGGCACCTTCAGATCGTGCGGCGCGTAGGCGGGGACGTCCCAGCCCTTCACCGCGACCCTCCGCAGCGCGCCCGCCTCGACCAGCTCCGCCAGCCGCGCTCTCGACTCTTTCCGCGGCAGCCGGAAGTAGTCCCCCAGGTCGGGCTCGCTCGCCACCCCGAGCCGGCGCGCGGAGAAGAGCAGCAGCTCCCGCTGCGCCTCGTCCTCGGGCGGCGTCGGCATCTCCAGCACCGCGGCGGGGAGGACCCGCTCGGGCAGGTCGTAGAGGCGCTCGAAGTTGACCCGCCGCTCGGCCGTCACCTGGCCGGAGAAGAAGAGGTACTCGAGCGCTTTCTTGCCCGCGTTCCAGTTCCACATCTCACCGGCCCGCCGCTCGCGCTTCGGGCTGCCGATCGCCGCCGCGCGGATCGGCCCCTCGTCCCGGACCAGCTCCAGCACCCGCCGCACCAGCCCCGGCTCGTCCTTGGCCACCCGCGCCACCCCCGCCCAGGCGAGCTGGTCGGCGCGCGCCATCCGCCAGCGCAGCAGCGGCTGCATGTCGACCGGGATCAGCGACGCCTCGTGCCCCCAGTACTCGAAGAGCTCGCGCCGGTCCACCCGCGCCCGCCCGTTCTGCCCGTCCTGGTGGACGGTCAGGTCGTCGAGCGTCTCCCGCGGATACGGCCCCAGCCGCGAGAACAGCGGCATGTAGTGGGAGCGGCTGAAGACGTTGACCGAGTCCAGCTGGACGATCCCCAGCGCGTCGAGCGCCCGCCGCAGGTGCCGCACGTCCACCCGCCCGCGCGGCCTCGCCGCCGCCAGGCCCTGCGCCGCGATCGCCGCTCGGCGAGCCTGCCCGGCGCTCAGCTCGATCTCGGCGGGGACGGTGACGGCCACGCGCCGATTCTCACCGACATGAAGCGTCGATGACTTGCGGGGCGGGGAACGCGCGAGACTGGGACCCGGCGGGGATGCGGCCCCGCGGCCGCGGCCGGCGCGGCCGACGCGCCTCTCCGCTCAGCGCGGGCGTTTGGCGGGCTTGGCGGCGGTGGGGACCAGCGAGCCCTTGGCGACGGTCGCGCCCGCCGCCGCGGTCAGCGCGAGGGTCGACTTCGCCTTGGCCTGCTTCGTCAGTCGCACCTTGGCGGTCACCGTCCACGACCCGCCCGGCGGAAGCAGCGGCAGCCGCTGCGTTTCCGGTTTGACGGTGACGCCCTTCGTCCCCTTGACCCGCAGCGAGCCCGGGACCGACGAGGTGCCCCCGGTGTTCGTGACCTTGATCCTCACCGGCGTCAACTTGCCCGGCTTCAGCTTCAGCGGCCTCGACCTGGCGATCGAGAGCGCCGCCGGGGCGGGCGCGGGCGGCGCGGGGGAGACGCTCTGGACCGGGGCCACCGTCGTGGTCGTGGTCGGCGTCGTGTCCGCGGGCGGTGGCGGCGGTGGCGGGGCCGCGATCGGGAAGACCAGCGGTTTCAGTTCCCCGGGCGACGCCGGGTCGACCACCCCGACCACGGCGCAGCTGAATCCTTGGTCAGCGACCTTCGCGGTCGCCACGGAGAGGGTCGTCGTCGTGCCCGCGGAAGCCTTGATCGCCGGGCCTTCGGTGTCGGGAGCTTCGGGGGTCGATTCTTCGGTTTCCACGAGTTCCCAGAACGTCCGCGCCCCTTCCGCGTACGAGGTCTTCAAGCTCAGGAGCGGAAAGCCGCTGCGGCCGATGAAGGCGAGGCCGCAGGTCCGCGGGCTGAACAGCGCCCCCACCATCTGGGACTGGTTTTCTTCGCCTTTCGGGTTCAAGGTCTGCGGCGCGGCGGCGGTGGTGATCTGGAAGACGACGGAGCCGGTGGTCGAGTCGTATTCGGCGTGCGCGGCGATGACGTCGGCTTCCGCCGGGATGGAGGCGTCCGGCGCCGCGGTCTTTTCGCCGACGCGGACCTCGGCCGACGCGGTCGCGGCGAGCGCGAGCGCCGCCAGCAGGGCGCAGATCAGGACGGTCGGGGCGAGGGAACGGCGCGCGTCGGTCATGACGCCCGACGCTCCCAGATCGCCGCGCCGACCGAAAGGGACCCAGGTCCCCTCAGGAGTCGTGGAAGAAGCGCGAGCCGCAGATGCCGATCAGCTCGACCAGTCCCCAGATCACCAGCAGCGCGGCGCCGCAGAAGGCGGCGAGGCCGGGCGAGACGTAGGCCGCGATCGCGACCAGGACAATCGGCAGCAGAAAGCGCTCCATACCCGCCATTGTCCTCCCGCTACCCCTTCGGATGCCACCCCGAAACTAGGCTTTGAGCGGCCGCGCGTTCGTTTCCAGCCAGTCGAAGACGCGTTCGTTGCGCAGTTGCGGCGCCATCGGCTCGCAGTGGTACTCGGCTCCCTCGGCGACGGTGAACTTCAGCAGCGAGCTCTGGGACCCGAGCCACTTGTGCATCGTCTCCGGCTGGCCGGGGAAGAAGTTCTCCAGCTCCGGCGAGCAGATCCCCACCGGCGCCGTGATCTGGCGGGCTTCGGCGCGCTGCATGACGAAGCGGCTCGCGTTCGACATCCGTTCGTAGCCGCCGCCGTTGCCGTAGATCTCGGAGCGCTTGGCGATCCCGAACGCCTGCGCCGCGGAGACGTTGGCCGGGATCTGGTCCCAGATCGCGTCGAACTCCCGCGCCTTTTCTTCGCTCAGCAGCTTCAGCAGCGAGGGCGGCAGTTCCTGTTGCCAGTCGAGGAAGGGGTCGTGGACGCCGGGATCGGGGACGAGCGCCGCGAGCCGGTGCTCGTGGGCGGCGGCCCGGGCGATGAGGAAGCCGCCGAAGCTCTGACCGATCAGGGAGATCCGCCGCCGGTCGACGTCGGGCCGGGCGCGCAGGAAGTCGACCACCGGGATGATCACGCGCTCCCAGTCGGGGATGAAGACCTGGCTGCGGAGGAAGAGGTTCGAGCCCTGGCCGGGCCCTTCGAGGATCAGCGCGTTCCAGCCACGTTCCAGCGCCGCGGCGCCCCCGTACACGTACATGTCGATGTTCTGCGCGTCGGAGCCGTTGTTGAGGATCACCGTCGGCCGCGGCCCCTTGCCGCCGGGGCTGAGGAACCAGCCCGGCATCGTGCCGCCGCTCCAGGGGATCCGCACCGGCTCGAAGCGCGGCTTGAAGAGCGCCGCCGCCCCCGCGAAGGCGCCCTCCATCTCCGTGTAGACGACGCCCTCCTGGTGGCGGGTCGGGGTCTTCGAGGCGAGCGTGTAGAACAGGGCCTGGTCGAGGTACATCGCCGCCCGCAGGTAGCTCGAGCGGGCGCTCGCGGTCCGCCCCGCGGCGCGCTCCTCGTCGGCCCGCCCGCGGGTCTGGCGCCCGAGCCGCAGGAACTCCTCATAGGTCGCCCGGTAGGTGTCGCCCTTGCCGTGGATGCGGTCGAAGGCGGCGAGCACCTCGCCGACCTCGGAGGCGCCGTAGCCCGCCCCGCCGAGCGCGAACAGCATCTGGAAGTTCAGCGCTTCATCCTTGAAGAAGACCGTCGCCGGGCGCTTCTCCGACTTGGCGTTCCCCTTCGGTGGGGCGGCCGCCGCGGCCGCGCCGGGGACACCGACCAGGGCGCCCGCGGCGCCCGCCGTGATAGCGCTGCCGATCAGGTTGCGACGGGAGAGGGACGGGTGCGTGGAGGCCTCGGGCTCGTTCATGGACGGGGATCCTGCACCAAAGGGCGGCGGAGGCTTGTGTGACGAGGCTCCGGAGTGAAAGCTCCGCTTTAACGGAGCGCGTGCTCCGCTTCTTTTGCTACAGTCGCCCGCATGAACCGGAGCGATCACCCTCACTTCAATCCCTGGCTCGCCCTGGTCGTCGTCTGCTTCGGCCAGTTCATGGTCGTCCTCGACGCGACGATCGTGAACGTGGCGCTGCCCGCCATCCAGACCGACCTCGGCTTCTCCGACACCTCGCTGGCCTGGGTGGTGAACGCCTACACGCTGTTCTTCGGCGGCTTCCTGCTGCTCGGCGGACGCGCCGCGGACCTGCTCGGCAGGCGCTCGCTGTTCCTCGCCGGCGTCGGCCTCTTCTCCGCCGCCTCGCTGTTCAACGGCCTGGCGACCTCGGAGACGATGCTGATCGTCGGCCGCGCGATCCAGGGCCTCGGCGGCGCGATGCTCTCGCCCGCGGCGCTCTCGGTCATCACCACCTCCTTCGACGAGGGCGCCCAGCGCACCAAAGCGCTCTCGGTCTGGGCGGGCGTCGCCGCGGGCGGTGGCGCGGTCGGCCTCCTGCTCGGCGGCTTCCTGGTCGAAAGCCTCTCCTGGGAGTGGATCTTCTTCGTCAACGTGCCGGTCGGGATCGGGATCGTCTTCGCCGCCCTCAAATGGGTGCCGAACTCGGTCCAGGAGGGCGCGATGCGCCACTTCGACATCGCCGGCGCGACCACCGTCACCGGCGGCCTCGTCGCCCTCGTCTACGCGATCGTCCAGGCCTCCAGCTGGGGCTGGGGCTCCGGCAAGACGCTCGGCGTCGCCGCCCTCGGCGTCGTCCTGCTGATCGCCTTCGTCTTCATCGAGCGCCGCTCGCCCGCGCCGCTGGTGCGGCTGGAGCTGTTCAAGCTGCGCTCGCTGGCGACCGGCAACGGCGTCTTCCTGATGGTCGCGGGCGGCCTCTTCGCGATGTTCTACTTCGCCTCGCTCTACCTGCAGAACATCCTCGGCTACTCGCCGCTGACCACCGGCCTCGCCTTCCTCCCGGTCACCTTCGGGATCGGGATCGGCGCCACGGTGGCGGAGAAACTGATCCCGCGCGTCGGCCTGCGGCCGGTGCTGCTGACCGGGATGCTGGTCGCCGCCGCCGGGCTCGCGATCCTCGCCGCGACCACCAAGGTCGGAGGCCACTACCCCGGCATCGTCGGCGGGCTCTTCCCGATGTCGATCGGGATGGGGGTGACGTTCGTCTCCCTGACCCTGGTCGCGACCACCAACGTCGAGGAGCGCGACGCCGGCCTCGCCTCGGGGATCTTCAACACCTCGCAGCAGATCGGCGGCGCGCTCGGCCTGGCGGTCCTCTCCAGCATCGCCAACTCGAAGACGTCGAACTTCCTCGGCGACATCGTCGGCAAGCCGACCGCCCTGCAGGGTCAGGAAGCGCTGGTCTCCGGCTTCCAGACGGCGTTCATCGTCGCCGCGGCGCTGGTCGCCGCCGGCACGGTGGCCGCGGCGCTGCTGCTGCGCCGTCGCGACGTCGCCCGGATCGAGTCGGGCGAGACCGTCGCGATGCCGGCCGCCTAGGACGGACGCCGTGCCCGATCATCTCTCCCCCGATCGGGCGCGCCGCCGCCAGGCGGCTTGGGGACCGCGGACGCGGCGGATACTCTTCCCGTGATGGCTGCGGGGGAGAGCGCAACGATGCTTCGGGCCGACGCGGCGCGCAATCGCGAGCGGATCGTCGCCGCCGCGATGGAGGTGTTCGCGGAGCGCGGCCTGGAGGCCTCGACCGCGGAGATCGCCGCCCGCGCCGGGGTCGGCGAGGCGACCCTCTTCCGCCGCTTCCCGACCAAGGACGACCTGATCACTGCGATCATCGGCGTGCAGTTCGAAGAGGCGGCCGGGCTCGCCGAGTCCTGCCTCGATGACGACGACCCCTGGCGCGGGGTCGAACGCTTCCTCTACGGGATGGCGGAGCGCGCGGCCGTCGACCACGGCGTCTCCGACGCGGCGAAGGAGCGCTGCATGGCGTCCCCGTCCCTGACCGGCGAGCGCCGCCGCATCATCGACCTCACCTCCCAGCTCGTCCGCCGCGCCCAGAAGGCGGAGGTCCTGCGCGACGACATCGCGGGCCAGGACCTGATGTTCCTGATGGCCGCCGTCGCCTCGCTCTCCGAGCTCCCGTTCCCCGGCCTGCGCGACGACCTCTGGAAGCGCTACCTGGGGATCTTCCTCGACGGCCTGCGCCCGGAAGCCGCGACCAAGCTCCGTCCCGGCGCCCCCTCGCGCAAAGCGATCGAAAACCCCGACGCCGAGTAGCGGCTCCGGCCGGCGGGTAGCCTCTCCCGCATGACTACTTCAGAGGAGCTTTTCGGCGACCAGCACGTCCAGCGGTATATCGAGACCAACGGCGAGGAGGGGTATGACTGGCGCAACGGGACGAAAATCCTGGTCCTCTTCACCAAGGGCCGGAAGTCCGGCGAGGAGCGGGCGAACGCGCTGATCATGGAGCCCGACGGTGACGACTACCTGATCGTCGCGTCGAAGGGCGGCGCCGACCAGCCGCCGGCCTGGTTCCTCAACCTCGAGGCCCATCCGGAGGCGGTCGAAGTCCAGGTCAAAGGCGACCGCTTCAAGGCGAACGCCCGCACCGCCGGCCCGGATGAGAAGCCGCGGATGTGGGAGAAGATGACCGCGGCCTGGCCGGACTACGACGCCTATCAGGAGAAAACCGAACGCGAGATCCCGGTCGTCGTCCTCGAGCGTGCCTAGTCGAGTTCGCAGAAAGGGCCGCACAGCGCCCGTTTCTGCGAACGCGATCGCCTGTCTCGTCGCGCTCGCCGTCCTCGCAGGCCTGATCGCCGCCGGCTCGTCCTCGGCGGCGGTCGACTCCGCCTGCCGAAGCGTCGACGCCACCCACGCCGGCCGCTGGGCTCCCGGCCCGACCACCGCCGCCTGGCAGTGGCAGCTCCAGGGCAAGGTCGACACCGACGTGTCCGCCTGCGTCGACGAGGTCGACGGCTTCGAAACCTCGAAGGCCACCGTCACCGCGCTCCATCGCAACGGGGTCAAGGTCATCTGTTACCTCGACGTCGGCAGCTGGGAGGAATACCGGCCCGACGCCGGCCAATTCCCGAAGTCGGTGCTCGGCAACGTCTACGAAGGCTTCCCGGAAGAGCGCTGGCTCGACATTCGCCAGTTCCACAAGTTCGCGCCGATCATGGAAAAGCGGATCGCGATGTGCGCGCGCAAGGGGTTCGACGGGGTCGAGCCCGACAACATCGCGGGCTGGGAAAACAAGACCGGCTTCCCGCTCACCCGCGCCGACCAGCGCCGCTACAACCTCTGGATCGCCCGCCAGGTCCACAAGCGCGGCATGGCGGTCGCGCTGAAGAACGACCCGAAGCAGGCAAAAGAACTGCTCGGCGCCTTCGACTTCGCGGTGGTCGAGGAGTGCTTCCAGTACGACGAATGCGCCTCCTTCAAGCCCTTCATCGCCGCCGGCCAGGCGGTCTTCGAGGCCGAGTACGAACTCCCCCCGTCCAAGTTCTGCGCCGAAGCCAAGTCCCTCGGCTTCAGCGCGATCCGCAAGGGCCTCGAACTCTTCGCCAAGCCCTGGGAGCCCTGCGAACCGCTGGGTTAGCCGTCGCGGCCGTCCGAGGCGGTGTCCTGGGCGTCTCATGGAGGTCCTGGCAGGCTGTGACCTCCATGAGACGCCCAGGACGTGAGGGTCTCGTGAGACACCCGGCAAGGGGTTCGTCACGAACTCCGGCCTTCCGTGACCCTTCTGCATGAAAGGAACCCTCGACCAGAGGTCGAGTTCGCACTTGGCCACGCTATGTGTGGCCAAGTGCGAACTCACCGGGGCGGGGCTGGAACGTCGCGGTGCCTGTGGTGGCTGACTCGCGTATAGACCGAGTCAGCCACCACGGCAGGGCGTCGAGCTG
>Ga0153956_1001050_pt1 | contig 26666 bp, 22 predicted proteins | sample TSFL040MetaG_FD_104704 | JGI IMG/M metagenome (GOLD analysis project Ga0153956, IMG submission 104704) | Attine ant fungus gardens microbial communities from Florida, USA - TSFL040 MetaG | ecosystem: Host-associated > Fungi > Mycelium > Unclassified | place: USA: Florida, Wekiwa Springs... | reverse complement strand
CGCCGCGCACCGCACGCCGTGCCGCCAGCATCTGCGCCAGCAATCCGCCCATCGAATGGCCCACGAGAAAGGCTGGTTCGCCGATGGTGTCGAGCAGCTTTTCGAGATCGTCCGCATAATCGAGCAGGCTGGTGGTGCCCAGTTCCTTCGGCGGGTGCCGTCCGCAATCGTGATAGCGCAAGGTCGGCAGATGCACATCGAAGCCACGGGCCGCGAACATGTCGCGCCAATGCTCGAATGCCCAGCCGCCGCAGAACGCGCCGTGAATCATCACGACGGGCAGGCGCTGCGAACTCATGCGGATAGAATCATGCGACGAAGGCGAGGTCGCGGAATTCGGAGATCACGCGGCTGTAGGTATCGCGCTTGAACGGCACGATCAGCCGCGGCAAAGCCTCGATGGCGAGCCATTTCCATTGCGCGAATTCCGGTTCGGGTGTTGCCACGTTGATATCGGAATCGGAACCGGTGAAACGCAGCGCGATCCATTTCTGCCGCTGACCGCGATATTTGCCGTGCAAGGCAATGCCCAACAGATGCTGCGGCAGGTCATAGGCCAGCCACTCGTCCATCTCGCGCAGATATTCGGCCTTGTCGGTGCCGATCTCTTCCTTCAACTCGCGCAAAGCGGCCTGTTTCGGCGTCTCGCCATCGTCGATACCGCCTTGCGGCATCTGCCAGCCTTCCACGGTCTGATCGATGCGCTTGCCGACGAACACCAGCCCCTCGCGGTTGAAGAGCATCGCGCCCACGCAGGGGCGATAGGGAAGGTCTTCATGACGCAGATGGGTGTGGCGCGACATCTCGAAAATCGAAGCTATTTGCTGCTGGCAGGAACTATGGCGGAAGCAGGCACCAGAACAAAGCCCCGGCCGGAAAGTCCCTGCGCCCAGGAGATTAGCCGCTCGATGGTCACCGGATAGACGAAGGCCGTTCCAGCGGCGGAACCGTTGAGTCGCGCACGCGCCTCAAGTTCCGAAAGCCGCTGATCGATCTCCATGCCGGTCTGGATGGCATCGATATTGGCGGCGGATTGCACATAAGGCGCGCCGATGCGCTTGGCGACATCCGGCGCGGACGAGCGCGAAACGGGACCGGCGTCGAAGAAAACAAGGCCGCGCCGCGCCAGGAATGTCATCACCGGCTCCAGGGCGCTCTGATCCGCCATGAAGCGCGCGCCCAGCAGGTTGGTGACACCGGCATAGCCCGTGAAACGGGTCAGCGACCAGGTCAGTCTGTCGATGTTGGAATCTTCACCGCTTCCGGCGCGCAGCGTGTGCGGCCCCGGATCGCTGTCGGGAAAATCATAAGGCTCCATCGGCACTTCAAGCAGGACTTCATGGCCGCGCTTGCGCGCTTCGCCAACCCAGCGCTGCACATCATCCGCATACGGAAGGAATGCCAGCGTGATGGCGGCGGGCAAGTTTTCGATGGCGGCTTGTGTGGCTTTCGCGCTAACGCCAAGGCCGGTCACCACGATGGCGATCTTCGGTCCCTGCACATTGGGGATTGGCGGTGCGTAAGCGGTCATAGGGCTGCGGCCGTCATCGGCGATCCGCGGCAGGGGGCCGGCCGGTGTCGGCTCGATCAGGCCGGGATCGGCTACCAGATTGGCGCCGGCATAGATGGGCTTGGCGATGTTCGCGGGAACGATGGATGCCGGAACTCTGGTTTGCCCGCCTGGTGTTTGCGCCGGCATCGCCGCCGTGGGCTGCGGCCCCGCACCAATCAGATTGGTGCCTGCGGCCTTGCGCGATGTATTGCTTTTGGCGAGCGTTTTCGCCGGAACGCTGATGTCAAAGCTGGCGGCAGGTTCGCTATCGGCGCGGTTTCCGAAGAGGGCCGTCCATCCCGCCATGCCCAGCAGAGCCACGGCCAGAAGCAGCCACGCCAGCAGGAGCAGGCGCGGAAATCCGCGCGCCTGCGAAGCGTCTTGCTCTCCGGTTAATTCCGCCGCCGCCATGATGCGGTTTACATAGCGCGGTTCGCGGTACCAGTGGGTTAATTCGACCCCTTCTTGCGGGGCGCCTTGGCAGGTGTATCCGCGTCGGCCACCACCGGGCCGCCCTGCAGCAGACTGACTGCGTAGGAAAGCTGGAAGTCATCGAACTTCTTGCCGGCCGGCGGCAGGATCGGCGCGGCGGCCGGGGTAGGCTTGGGTCCTTCCGCCTCCAGATGGTGCGGCAGGTTCGCCTCGCGCTCATCGAACTCCGCGTAGGGATCGTTGGCGTCTGCGCCCTGCGAGACCACCACGTCCGGAACAATGCCTTCAGCCTGGATGGTGCGGCCAGACGGGGTGTAGTAGCGCGCGGTGGTCATATGCAGTGCGCCGTCTTCACCGTTGTTGAGCGGGATGATGGTCTGCACGGAGCCTTTGCCGAACGACGTCATGCCGACGATGCGCGCACGCTTGTGATCCTGCAGTGCGCCCGCCACGATTTCAGACGCGCTCGCGGTGCCGCCATTCACCAGAACCAGAACGGGTTTGCCGCCTGTGATGTCACCGGGATGAGCGTCGAACCGTTCGGTGTCTTCCGGCTTGCGGCCGCGCATGGAGAGAATTTCGCCGCCTTCCAGGAAGTCGTCGGACACCTGGATAGCCTGGTCGAGCACGCCACCCCCGTCATCACGCAGATCGATGATGTAACCCTTGATGCCGGGACCGATTTCCTTCTTGAGCTTGGTCACGGCTGCTTCCAGACCGCTGGCAGTGTGATCGTTGAAGGCCGGGATCTTGATATAGCCCACATTGCCCTGGCGCTTGGACGTCACCGGCTCGACCGGCACCTGCGCACGCACAAGCTTGATGTCGATCGGATCTTTCACGCCGGTGCGCGAGACGGTCAGCGTCACCTTCGTGCCGCTGACGCCGCGCATCTTCTTCTGTACGTCGTCGAGTTTGAAACCGGTGATGGGTGTCCCGTCGATCTGCAGAATGGTGTCGTTCGCCTTCACGCCCGCCTTCTGCGCCGGGGCATCGTCGATGATCGCGACGGCCTTGATCGTTCCCTTGTCGGACTGGATGACGATACCGACCCCGCCATATTCGCCTTCGGTCTTCACCGTCATGTCGGCGAAGGTCTTGGGATCGAAATAGCTGGAATGCGCATCCAGATTGGTGAGCATGCCGCCGATGGCATTTTCGACCAGCAGCTTATCGTCCGGCGGCTCTACGTAGTCGGCGCGCACCTTGGCGAAGGCCTGGCCGAAACGGTCCAGTTCGCTATAGGGCGAAGGCATTTCCTGCGCGCCATAGGCGAAGTGCAGGAATGTGCCTGCGAGGCAGAAGCCGAACGCGGCGCCGGCAAGGGTGATCGGAAGGCGGTTTTTCATAGGGCCGTTTCGAAGGTCATGTGGGTTGATATGTGCTCGGCTCAGTCCGCGGCCGCGCTTTTGACGAACATCACCGTGCTTTTTCCGCGCATCAGATCGAGTGCATAGGAAAGCTGGAAGTCCTCATACTTTTTCCCCGGCGCGGGCTTGATGATCTGCGTCGCTTTCTTGGACGGCGTTTCGCCTTTCAGATGGCCCGGCAGGTCGGCTTCGCTTTGTGCAGCGATTTTCACCGCGGATTCATCGCCCTGCGCCACCACGATATCGGGCGTAATGCCGAGCGCCTGTATTGAGTGGCCCGACGGCGTGTAATAGCGCGCCGTGGTCAAACGCAATGCGCCACGGTCCGCACCGAGCGGAATGATCGTCTGCACCGAGCCTTTGCCGAATGATGTCATGCCCAGAATCTTCGCGCGCTTATCGTCCTGCAAAGCACCGGCCACGATTTCCGAAGCACTCGCCGTACCGGCGTTGATGAGAACGATGACCGGTTTGCCGCCGGTGATATCGCCGCCATGCGCATCATATTTCGCGTTGTCGTCGGAATGACGGCCGCGCGTCGAAACAATCTGGCCGCCTTGCAGGAAGTCGTCGGACACATCGATAGCCTGATCGAGCAGACCGCCGGGATTGTTGCGCAGGTCCAGGATGTAGCCTTTGATTCCGGGGCCGATCTGCTGCTGCAGCGATTTGACCGCGCGTTCGACGCCCGGTGCGGCTTCCTCATTGAACTGGGTCAGACGGATGTAACCGATATCTCCTTCGCGGTGGAATTTCACCGTAGCGACGTGCACGACCGCGCGGGTCAGCGAGACATCGAAGGGCTTCTTCTCGCCCTTGCGCAGAACCGTGAGTTTCACCTTGCTGCCCGGTGCGCCGCGCATGCGGTCCGTTGCATCGGTCAACGTCAAGCCTTGCACCGGCGTGCTGTTGATGGCGGCGATATAGTCGCCCGGCTTGATGCCAGCTTTCGCAGCGGGCGTGTCATCGATCGGCGAAATGACTTTCACCAGCCCGTCTTCCATCGTCACTTCGATACCGACGCCGCCGAATTCACCCTTGGTCTGGATCTTCATATCGGCATAGGCCTTCGCATCCATGTAGCTGGAATGCGGATCGAGCGAGGAGACCATGCCCTCGATCGCGGCGTTCACAAGCTCGCTTTCCGAAACGGGGCGAACATAGTTGGCGCGCACGCGTTCGAAGGCATCGCCGAACAGATCGAGCTGCTTGTAAGCGGAATTGTCGGCGGCGCTGTGCGCGGCAGGAAACAGCATCACGGCCGCGCCAAACCCGGCGACCACTCCAAGAGCTGCGAACGCATAACGCTTCATGATTTTTTCGCTTTCCTCAGATCGGACTTCAGATCGGCGTCCAGCCAGTGGGCGGGACTGAAACTTTTTCCATCCTGGCGTACTTCGAAATAAAGCCGTCCGTTGGTGCCGACCGGCATCACGCCGACCGGTTCTCCGGCAAGAAGTTGATCGCCGGTCTTCACCGCAAACCGATCCATGCCCGCAAGGACAAGATCGTAGCCGCCCGGCATTTCCAGGATCAAGGCTTCGCCGGTTTTATGGTAACGCCCGGCGAAAAGCACGCGGCTGTCGGCAGGCGCGACAACGGAAGCGCCAGGGCCCGTCAGGAAGGTTACGCCCGGCGACATGTTCGCTGCGCGCGGGTCCGTTGCGTCCAGCATCCGGCCTACGACCGGGCGGCGCAGAGAGCCGCGTTCCAACTTGAAAGTCCCGGGAACCTGCTGTCCCACGATGACCACATCCTGGTTTATCGGCACGGAGGACCGCAGCCTGGCCACTTTGGCCAGCAGGCTTCCCAGATCGGCTGCCTCGCCGGCAATGGTGTCGAGTTGCGATTGCAGATCGCCGTATACGCTTTGCGCGGCCTGTGCTTCGCGTTCCTTGATCGCGAGAAGTTGATCAAGTTCTCCGCGCGCTTTCGAAAGTTTCACCGCGTTGTTCGCGCTTTCGACACGTCGGTGTTGAAGCTCGCTGCGTGTTTTGCGCAGCGCTTCAAGACGGCGCGACAACGAAGCGGCGGCTTCATAGATGCGCGGTAGCGATGCGCCGAGCAGCATCGCGCCGTGTGTTGCGCCGAGCGCATCGTCGGCTTTGAGCACGATCACCGGCGGCATGTCGTGTTGTAGTCTTTCTAGCACCGCGAGCAGGCGGCCGACCTTCACCCGATCGCGCTGGAAGCTCACTTCCATCTGACGTTCTTCGATGGTGAGTTCGGCAATGGCGGAATCGAGCGAACCTTTCTCGGTTTCCAGCTGCTGTACGCGCGCGGCGGTTTCGACCAGCTTCTTGCGCAGACGTATCGCCTCGTTGGCAAGACGCTGGCTTTTCGCCCTGGCGCTTTCGACAACCGGCTTGTTCTTGCGGATTTGGCTCTGCAGGTTCTGATAGCGATCGCTTGTGCTGGGCAGCTTGCTGGATTGATCGAGCGGCACCGCATGACTGAGATCGAGCGGCGTATCGGCCAGCGGCGTGGGCGGCGGCGTTACAGTTGCCGCCTTGTGAGCTTGGGCCGTCTTGACGGAATGATGTTTCGAGGCCGTCGCAGCAGGCTTTTCGGCGTGCTGCGATTTTGCCTCCGCGCCCGTGCAGATGCTGAGCGCAACAAACGCGGTCACGCCAATATAAAGAAGACGCGGGGTGCTCAGGCTTTCCCCGTCTGATTCTTCACGGCCTGTGCCTTGCGCGCGATTTCCGCCGGATCGTTCAGATAGTGTGCCTCTGCCGCTTTGAATTGATCGTTCAGGCGATACGCGCGCGGTTCACCGGTCGGTAGATCCAGCTTCACGATGTCCTCATCGCTGATGGTTTCCAGATGCTTCATCAGTGCGCGCAGGGAATTGCCATGCGCCGCGATCAGCACGTTCTTTCCCGCGGCCAGTTGCGGAACGATGGTCTTCTCCCAATAGGGCATCACCCGTTCCAGGACATCCTTCAGGCTTTCGCTGCGCGGAAGTTCTGCGTCCGTCAGGTGCGCATAGCGGCGGTCGGATTTGGGATAGTCGGGTGAGTTCTTGTCCACCGGCGGTGGGGGCGTGGCATAGGAGCGGCGCCAGATCAGCACCTGTTCTTCGCCGAATTTCTTGACTGCCTCTTTCTTGTCGTCGCCCTGCAATGCGCCGTAATGGCGCTCGTTCAGCCGCCAGTGCTTTTCCACCGGCAGCCACATCTGGTCCATTTCTTCGAGCGCGAGGCCCAGCGTGTGGATCGCGCGGCGCAGCAGCGATGTATAAGTAAGGTCGAACTGGAAGCCCTCCTTGGCCATCAGCCGCCCGGCCGCACGGGCTTCGGTAATCCCCTGTTCGGTGAGGCGCACATCGCGCCAGCCGGTGAACAGGTTTTTCTTATTCCACTCGCTCTCGCCGTGGCGGACGATAACGAGCTGGCCGATGGTCTTGGACAAGGGCGTTTGCCTCACCGATTCATGCTGGATTTTCCGGACCATAGGGGCGGGGTTTTGCCCTGTCCACGCGACGCAAAGACGGCCCTTTCCTGCCGGGAAATTCCTGCCGGGTGACCTCCTTTTACCTTTTGGTAATCATGTAACATATTGTTTTAACTTGGTTATTTTGACGTCCATGACGGCACGCTTCTGGCAAGTGGTCTTGCGGAAAATAGCAAGAGCAGAACCCGCTCATGGCCAAAAGCCGCCCGATCCTTGCCCGAGCCCTCGCAGCCCTCACGGCCGCGGTGGTCGCTTTCGCGCCTTTGCAGGCCTACGCCTTCAGCCGTGTAAAGGACTTGGTCGATGTCGAGGGCGTGCGCGACAACATGCTGGTCGGCTATGGCCTCGTCGTCGGGCTGAACGGGACAGGCGACTCGCTCCGCAACGCGCCGTTCACACAGCTCTCCATCCAGACGATGCTGGAGCGCATGGGCGTCAACACACGTGGCGCCCAGATGCAGACCAAGAACACCGCAGCGGTGATGGTCACCGCCAATCTGCCGGCGTTCAGCGGTCAGGGCTCGCATATGGACGTATCGGTCAGCGCACTGGGCGATGCGAAAAGCCTTCAGGGCGGAACGCTGCTCGTCACGCCGCTATTTGGTGCGGATGGAAATATCTATGCGTTGGGACAGGGTCCGGTCGCCATCGGCGGCTTCTCCGCGCAGGGCCAAGGCGCCAGCGTTACGCGCGGCGTACCGACGGCAGGCCGTATTGCCAATGGTGCGATCATCGAACGCGAAACCGGATTCAAACTCGCCGGCGAGACGTCGCTGCGTCTGTCGCTGCGCAATCCCGATCTGACCACAGCCACGCGCATCGCCGCCGCCGTGAACCATTATCTCGGCGGCGCGATCGCGACCGCCAACGACCCGGCTACGGTGCGGCTGGATGTGCCGCCCAGCTATCCTAATGGCGTTGTCGGTCTTCTTACCGATGTCGAACAGTTGAAGGTCGATCCGGATGAGCCCGCGCGGGTCATCATCGATGAACAGTCCGGCGTCATTGTGATGGGTTCGGATGTGCGCATCTCCACCGTTGCCATCGCGCAGGGTAACCTGACAATCCGGGTGACCGAAACGCCGGTGGTCAGTCAGCCGGGGCCGTTCTCCAACGGCACCACACAGACCGTCCCGCGCACACAGATCCAGGTCGATGACGGCAAGGGCAACAAGATGGCCGTGCTGAGCCAAGGTGTGTCCTTGCAGAAGCTGGTCGATGGCCTGAATGCGCTGGGTGTTGGTCCGCGCGACATCATCTCGATCCTTCAGGCGATCAAGGCTGCCGGCGCATTGCAGGCTGACATTCAGGTGATCGGATGAGTGCCGACGCCGCGATTCAAGGCAGCATGGCGATCGCGCAATCGGCAACGCCGAAAGCGCCGATCAGTGCGCCCAACGTGGCGGCCGCGAAGAAAGCCGCCAAGGAATATGAAGGTGTCTTTATCTCCGAATTCATGGGCTCCATGTTCTCCGGTATTTCCACGGATGGGCCGTTCGGTGGCGGCCAGGGTGAAGCGATGTTTCGCTCAATTCTGCTCGACCAATACGGCAAACAGATTGAAAAGCGGGGCGGCTTTGGCCTTTCCGCGGCCATGACCAAACAGTTGTTGGCCCATCAGGAGATGCGCGCGCAATGAGCGACGTAGCGAAAGGCAAGATCGATCGTCTTATCCTGCTGACCGACCGTCTATCGGAGATGCTGGGCGCCGACATCAAGGCGCTGGAAGCCGGATCCGTGAAATCGCTGAACAGCGTGGAGCATTCCTTCCAGCAATTGATGCTCACTTATACGCGCGAAGCCACGAGTGTGAACGCTGCGGTCATCAAGGCGATCTCACCGGAGCTGCGCCAGAAGCTGACGCAATCCGTCAAGGCAATGAATGATCTGCTCAAGCGTCATCAGCGTCTTGTCACGCGGGTTCGCAATGCCAGCGAAGGTATGATCCAGGCCATCGCCAAGGAAGTCGAGCGCCGTCAGACATCCCAGCGCAGCTATGCACGAGTTCCCGTTGCTCGCCCGCAGACCTCGGGCGCGATGGTCTATAACAGCGTTATCTGAAACAGCATTGTCTGGTGAAAGACGATTGGCGGGCCGTTCGCGACGCCGTGTGCTTTCAATCTACGCGACCGACGAACTGCTGGATGAACTGCCCATCATCATGTTGAGCGCGAGATTGTAGCTCGACAGCTGCGACGTGAGATAAGACGGCGCGGTTCCCGAGGTGTTGCCCGGGCCTTTCGGCGCCGCCGGCGGCGCATTGCTGGTCTGATAGATATTGCGGATCGACGACAGCACGTTCAGCAATTGCGCGCGCACGGCACCGGCGCTCGCGCTATCCGACAATGTCAGATTGTTGGTGAGGCCCAGCCCGTACGCCGCCGTGCCATCCGCTGAAATCGATGGCGCGGGCGTCGAAGATGATGATGTGCCTTTCCCGGTGTTGGTGATGACGCCCGGCGCGATGCCAAGGCGGCCAAGTGCATCGAAATCATTCGGGCCCGCAATCAGAGTTGCAGTGACGCCGGGATTGACCGCGATCTTGATGCCTTCCGAACCTTTGCCGTAACTCACACTGGCTTTGCCGCCGCCGACGAACTCGGCGTTGATCTTGTTGGTCAAGGTGTTGAGCGTTTCGCCCGGGTCGATACGGACCGTGGCGGTGCGCGTCGATGAGGCGGTGGCGATCTTGATCTGGAAGCTGTCACCGGCGCGCAATGTCGTCGCCGTGGTCAAGTCGAGAGACTGATTGAGGTTGATCGTACCCTTGGGAAGACCAAGCGCGTCGAGCACGCTTCCGCCATTGGGATCGATCGCGACCGAGGTGCCGGTGGACTGGCCGTCCATGCCGCCATACTGACGCACCCAATTCACCGCCCCGCCCGGTGCGAGAGACGCCACGAACGCGTTACTGGTGTTGGGCGTGTTGCGCGTCTGTCCGGCGAAAGTGCCGGCGGTCGTGCCCGAAAGATAAACCGTGCCGTCGGTGCCGACCGTCAATGCGCCGCCTTTGTCCAGCGCGCCGGTGCCGACATAGCTCACAGTGTTGGCGGTCGCCGACGTACCGTTATCGGTGATGCCCATCACATAGGCGTCGCCCGCGCCGGAGCTTGGCGTGACGATGGTGGCGGTGCCGCCGCCATTGAGGCTCGTATTGTTGGTCGAACCCGAAAGATAGATCTGGCTGCCCGAGACCGCGATGGAGCTGATCGTGCCGCCGTTCTGAAGATCGCCCAGATCCTGTGTCCAGGTGGGCGTGCTCGTCGCGTCGCCATCGGCGTATTTGGAAAGAATGGCGTGACCGTTCTGCACGCTGGCCACCAGCAGGCTGCCATCGGAGGTGGTTGCCATCGCGGACACCTGATCGGCGCCCGCCGTACCCATCTGCTGCTCGTAAACAATCTTGCCCTTGGAATCGAGCTGCGCGACGTAAGCGTCCTGCTTGCCGGCATTGGTCTGGCCCTTGCCGATCACGCCGGTCACCGAACCGCCAATGAACACATTGCCGGAAGCATCGACGCTGATCGCGTTCGCCTGGTTTGCATTCAGCGTCTTCAGTTGCTGCGTCCAGACCGACGTGCCGTTCTTGTCGTATTTGGCGACGAAGCTGTCGTTGTTGTCGCCGTCGAGCGCCGTGGTGGTAAGAGCCGAGGTCGTGGATCCGGTGACATAGGCATTGCCGTTCTGATCAAGCGTCAGCGCATAGCCCGACGCGCTGTCCGCCGCGCCCACCATCTGCGTCCACTGCACGTTGCCGGCGGAATCGTATTTTGTGAGATAGACGTCCTGTGAGCCCTGATTGAGCTGGCTTCCGAAGTCGCCAGTCGCGTTGCCCAGAACATAGATGTTGCCGTTCGAGTCGACCGCACTGGCCTGCGCGTTTGTCGTTCCCGTCGTCGGATCGGCGCTCACGTTGAAGGCGGCCGTCGGTGAACTGGAAAGCCCTGTCAGCTTGATGATGCGGCTCTGTTGATCGGCAGCGGCGGTGGAGGCTTCGCCCTTCGATGTGGACGCCGTGGTGGTGGCATTGCCCGTCGAGCCGACCAGATAAAGCGCGGGCTGCGTGTTGCTCGCGGAGAAGCTCACTGTTTCGCCCGCGCCGGGATCCACGCTCAAACCGTAGGAGTTCGTTGTCGTGGCAGTGCCGCTCGAAGAGGTCGTCGTCGACGAATTCGTCACGGCCTTCTGTAGCCGGGTTTTGAAACCATCCGCCGACAATTGCTGGTTTGCGTAGATGATGATGTTGCCCAGTGTCAGCGGGCCTTGCACTTGCGACAGGTCGATCGCCACATTCGTGGTGACGCCGCCTTTCTTGACCGCGACCGTGAAGCTCTGGCTGCTGCTCACGCCGGCAAGCGGCTTGTCGATATTCGCGTCGTTGGTCAGCGTTTTCGTGGTGTAGGAGAAGGCCGGCAACGGAAGCGTCGCCTGGCTCGTGACCGACGAACTCGTAGCGGCCGCCTGCAGAGTGAAATTGTTGAAGGTCGTCGACCCGATGTAGGATTCTACCTGCTGTAATCCCGTCTGAAGTCGCGTGTTAAAGCCATCGATCTGCCCTGCCGTCATGCCGCTGCGTTGGGACATTTTGGCGAGATAGGCCAAATTGTTGACTGCGGTGTAGAGCGAAAAGAGCTTCTGATTGTCCTGCTCCGTTTTCGCGTCCGTTGTCGAACCAGCGGAAAGCGGCACATTGCTCGTATCGAGGAAATCGGTGATGCCGAGGACCTTGGCATCCTGTGCTTCTTGAGCGGGAGTATTGAAGTCTTCCCAGGGAGGTGCGTCGTTTGCTGTGGCACTGTTCGCGGCCTTCTTGGCGGCCGTCGCGGACAACATCGAGGACGCCGCGCCGGACTGCAGCGAACCGGCGGCGATCTGGGAATTGAAGTAATTCACCAGCAGCGAAGAATCGAAACTCGTAATAGCCACAACGGCCCTCAATCGCGAAGGCCCGATTGTCGGCGTGATACGTTAAAGCCGCACTAAACCGGGGCGGGTGTGCTTAACGCCGTCTTAACAGCGCATATGCGACAAGCCCGCATGACCGCGAGCAACAATGCGCACTACCGACAGGGTCTCCGCTTCACGAAGGAGGGCCGTCACGCCGAAGCGATCGATTGCTATCAGCAGGCGCTGGTCGTTGCCCCTTCCGATCCGCACGTACTGTTCGCGCTGGGAAATACCGCCAGGGCGCTGGGCATGCCCAAGCCTGCGGAAGCGTTCTTCCGCCAGGTGCTCGCTATCGCGCCGGAGCGAATCGAGGCGTTAACGAATCTTGCCAATCTCTTAAGAGCGAATGGCCAAGGCGCCTCCGCTTGCGCCTTGCTGGAGCCTGCGCTTGCGAGCAATCCAAAAAGCGCCGAGCTTTGGCTGACATTGGGCTCGACCCTTCGTGAAATGGGCGATGCGGCTACGGCGGAAATTCACTATCGCAAGGCGCTCGATCTGGAGCCGGCTTCGGCGGCCGCGCTTGGCAATCTGGCGGATATGCTCGCGCAAAGGGGCGATTACGCCGCGGCGTTTCCGCTTTACGACCGCGCGATCAAACATGCGCCGAACAATGCGCAAGCCAAGCTCAATCGCGCGATCTTGCATCTGCTGACCGGCGATCTGAAACAGGGCTGGCGAGATTATGCCGCGCGCTTGGTCATTCCCGGCAAGGCGCCGCAATGCGATCACAGCCTGCCCGCTTGGAAGGGAGGTTCGCTCAAAGACAAACGTCTATTGGTGACGGCAGAGCAGGGCGTCGGTGATCAATTGATGTTCGCCAGCATGGTCCGCGATCTCGCCGCGCGCGCAGATGCGGAAGGCGGCGGCATCGTTCTGGAATGCGAACCGCGCCTGGTGCCGTTGTTCGAACGTTCTTTCGACGATGTCGTGATGCATGCCAGCCAGATGGAAAATCGTGGTGGCGTCGTTCAGACGCGCTATGATTGGCTCAAATCGGTTGGCGGCGCCGATCTCGCGATCGAGATGGGAAGCTTGCCGCTTTATCTGCGCGATGAGATCGCGAAATTCCCCAAACCCAACGCCTTCCTCGATGCGGACGAGATCGAAGTCCTCAACTGGCAGCGCACGCTGTCATCCGTGGCGAGTGGTCCGTTCATCGGCATTTGCTGGCGCAGCGGCAAGCTTACATCGGGCCGTGCGCTCAATTTCGCCGCGCTGGAGCAATGGGCTGGGTTCATCCGCGCTATGCCCGGCACGCCGGTCTGCGTGCAATATGACGCAACGGACGAAGAAATCGAAATGCTGGGCGCGTTGTCCGGCAAAACTGTCGTCGTTCCCGGCGGCATTGATCAGAAGCAGGAACTGGATCGCACCTGCGCCTTGATGTCTGCGCTGGATGCTGTGGTCAGCGCGCCGACGGCGGTGTCATGGCTGTCCGCTGGCGCGGGCGTGCCGACCTACAAGCTTCAGCGCGATGCGGGCTGGACGAGCTTTGGTTGTGGCTATGAGCCTTTCGCACCGGCAGCGCAGTGCATTGTGCCGGATGCGGTGGACGATTGGGCGGACAGTTTCGGAAAAACGCTCGCCGCGCTTAAATCGCAATTCGGGTAGGCGTGGCGCTGCGGCGCTGTTTCAGCGACGCCGCCAGATCGGCGGCAACGCGCGCCGCGCCGTCGCCATCCACCGTCATCAATCCGGCCGCATGCATTTCGCGGCGGCGCGCCGTGTCACCGATCAGCGCCCACGCCGCGCTGGCGATATCGAAATCCTCGATCTTGTCGTGCACGCCAAGCGACATGCCCATCCCGGCGCGTTCGAACGCCGATGCCGATAGCGTGTTATCTTCGTTCAAGCAGAGATAGAGTGCAGGGACGCCATAGGTCGCCAGCTCATAGGCCGTCACGCCAAATGCGGTGAGCGCCAGATCGCTGGCGGCAAATTCGGTGGTGAGATCGTCCGCGTTCTCGATGGTCTCGAAATGCGGCGCCAGACTCGCGATGCGCTTGGCCGTCTGCGCCGCGTTCTCCATGCCCGGCCCGATGACAAAGCGGGCGCGAAACACCGGATCGAGTTTCGCCAAAGCCCGCGCGGTGCGCAGCGTCAAACCGAACGGATCGCTGCCGCCCATGGTGACAAGCAGGCTTGGCCGCAGCGAGCGTGGCCGCACATTCGGCTTGGCTTTTGTCAGGCCGAGCAATGCCCATTCCCATCCGATGCGCGCCACGCAATCCGAACCTGTCCAGTCCAGCACGGCGGCCTGGGGCACAGGCGGATAATAGGCGACGTCGGCGGCGAGGCGGCGTTCTGATCCATCATCAATGACAGCGGTGATGGAAACACCACGCGCAAGCGCAGCCAGTTCTCTCTCGCCCAATCCGTCACGCATGTCGCAGATCAGAAGCTCGGGCTTGCGCAATTCGATCAGCTTGGAAAGGAACGCCGCATCTTCCTTGTGATCGACAAGGCAAGCTTCGAAACCCGCATTTTTTATGGGCTCCAACGCATCCGCCGTACCGTTCACCGCGAACATGGCGCCGATGCCTTCGCGATCACGCAGCGCCTTGGCGAGCGCGATCATGCGCTTCACATGACCGTAGCCGTATCTCGCGCCACCATCGCAACGGATCAGTGCCAGCCCGCCAATATGGGTGACGATCGGCTTCTGTTTCACATGCGCATTCATCGCGCGCAGTTCCGGCTCGCGCTCCAGCAGCAACAGAAGATCGGAGAGCGAAGCTTCGCCTGCTTTCGCGGCAAGCCGCTCATGCACTGCTTCCACGAAGGCCAGATCGTCTGGTGTGTCGATGGTCAGACGCGCACCGGGTTTGTCGAACGCCGGATAGGCCGGCGCGCGCGCAATGCGCACGAAATCCGGATGCAGCTTGAAATAGCCGGTAACATGCTCGCGCGCCGCCGGATCGTCGGCCGCGTCCATCATCAGCTTGTCGAGTGCGCGGCGGGTGAAAGGGTCGACGCCTTCATGCGCGGTCTCCGCGCCTTCTTCGAGCAGAACGTAATCGCCATCCTGTTCCAGCAACGCGCCGATCAGATGGTCGATGAAGCCCGCGTCCAGGAACGGCGCGTCGGAATTCACGCGCACAATGACGTCGGCATCGAGCAACTCGGCCGCACGGGCGAAGCGTGCCAGCACATTGTCTTCCGGCCCACGCACCACGGCGATATCGTTGTCTTTCGCCCATTCCATGATGGCGTCGTCGCGCGGATTGTCCGAGGTTGCGACCACGATGCGCTCGATCAAGGTGGAGCGCTTCAGGCGATGGACGATATGCCAGAGCAACGGCTTGCCTGCGATGGGCTTGAGCACTTTGCCGGGCAGGCGTGTGGAACCCATGCGCGCCTGGATAACCGCGACGATGCGCAGATGATCGCTCGGTTCCGGCGTAACGCTCATGCGGCTTCCGGCTTGTAGGAGGCGCGGACATGCAGCAGAGGACGCATGCCGTCCGACGGATCGGCGCGCCATTCGCGGTCTGCGATTTCCGAAGGCTGAGGGCCTTTGAAGCCCGTGCCATCGGCGATGAAGCTTTCGCGGATGCGCGCGATCACCGGCGCGATTTCATCCGGCAGCCAGCAATGACCGCTCGCGTATTCCGCGCCTTCGCCATCCAGATCGAGATGGAATTCCACTGCCGCGGCATTCCAGTGGTGCACCGCGCGCTCGATGACGGCGGGACGTCGCGTGTGATCCGACCAGCCGGTCTTGCAGCCCGTGGCTTCGCGGATGGATTTGATGGCGGACAGATTGGCTTCGCTCGCCGGCGTTGGATAGGCGGACACGCAATGCAGCAAGGTGATGTCGTGCGCGCCCGCATGCTTCAGCGTGGACGCAGCATGCTTGATTTCTTCCATCGTCGCCATGCCGGTGGAGAGCGCGACGGGCTTGCCGCTTTTCGCGCAAGCTTCCAGCAACGGCGTGACCAACAGCTCGTAAGACGCGACTTTGTAGAAATCGACGTAAGGCGCGAGTTCTTCCACCGCCTCCAGATAGAACGGCGTGCAGGAAAACTGGATGCCGCGCGCGCGGCAGTGTTCGGCGAGCGGTTTCAGATGGGCGAGTGGCAATTCCCATTCGCGGCGGGCGCGATGTTTGGGGCTTTGCGCCAAGATTTCCGGCGCGAACATGCGGTCGATCTTGAAGAGCTGGAACTTCACCGCGTCGCAGCCCGCGTCCGCCGCCGCGTCCACGAAGGCGAGGGCGCGCGAAAGATCGCGGCCGTGATTGCTCGAGGCTTCCGCGATGAAGAGGGGGTGGCGGTGCGATGCCATGAATCGCTTTCTTTTCAGGCTTAACGATTTCTAAAGCCTGCATGGCTAAGAGAAGGTTAACGGGAGTTGTCTCTTTATGAGTCGGGATACACAGCCCTTTTTTGTCGTTTCCAGCGGCCGCTCCGGTACGGCGATGCTGCACAAAGTGCTGGAAACCGCAGGCGATATCGAAATGCACCACGAATATATGGTGCATATCGCGCAACCCTTGGGCGCGCGCCGCACGATGGGACTCGTGGAAAGCGCAGAGGCGACGCGGATTTTGCGCGATACCCATGCGGCCGCGATTCGCTATTCGACTGCGGCGCATTGGGGTGATTCGTCCAACAAACTGTCTTGGCTGATTCCCGAGCTTGCCGCGCTTTTGCCGGAAGCGAAGTTCGTCCATCTGGTGCGCGACGGGCGCAAAGTCGCCGGCTCCTATTACCGCAAGCTCTTCGCCGAATGTTACGACGACCGTTCGGTCGCCGTGCTGCAGGCGCATCTGGACGATCCCGCGAACAATCCCGCGCCGCCGCCGGAAAAAAAATATTGGTGGCCGATCCCGCGCGATCCGGCTTTTCGCGCCTATGACCAGTTCGGCCGCATCGCCTGGCATTGGGTGGAAGTGAATCGCGTGATTTCGGACTCGCTCGCGGCACTACCAGCCGACCGTTCGCATTTCGCACGGCTGGAAGATCTTTACATTTCACCCAGCGGCGTGAAGGGACTTTTCCACTTTCTTAATCTTCCCTACCGCGACGAGCATTTCGCGATGTTCGCGCGTCCGCACAACGTCAATCGCCCGGAAGACGAATTGCTCACGCCGGCGCAGGCGAGGCGCTTCGACGAGATCGCGGGCGGCATGATGGCGAAGCTCGGTTATGCCAACACGCCCGAGTATGTAGTGAATTATTAAGCACAACTGGCGAAAGATGGTTACGGAACACTTATCCGGCCGTCCTCATGCGCGATCCGTGCGAACTCTGCCATCACGAAACGCTGACGCAGGTTTACGAACCTGAACGCTCGCCGCGCGGATTGAAGATCTATCTTTGCAACCATTGCGGGTTGGTACAAAGCCTGCCGCGCATCGATCGCGCGCCGCGAAAGTCGGCTGCGGTTTCCGGTGGCGCCGATTGGGGCAATGTGCGTTATGGCAAAGCCTTCCGCACCGATGCCGCGATGAAAGTTCTCGCGCGCCATGCCGATTTCAACGCGCATGTTGCGCTGCTCGATGTCGGCTCCAATCGCGGCAGTTTTGTGAAAGCCTTTCTGAACGCCGCGCCCAATGCGCAAGTCCTTGCGCTGGAGCCGGACGAACGCGTTGCCGATTCCTGCAAAGGACTGGAGCGCACCGACAGTATCTGCTCGCGCATCGAAGACGCGGCGCTGGAAAGCGAACGCTTCGACATCGTTCATTCCTGCCACACCATCGAACACCTTGCGCATCCGCAGGAAGTTCTCGCAGATCATTGGCGCGTGCTGAAGCCGGGCGGTTTGCTGGTTCTGGATGCACCGAACATCGCCATTCTCGATGAGAGCGACATCATCGAAGAATGGTTCATCGACAAGCATCTCTATCATTTCTCCGCGCGTACCCTGATCCGCATGGTCCGCGCTGCCGGCTTCGATATCGTCGAAGCGCCGGATTCGAAAGACCGCGCGAATGTCCTGATCGTGGCGCGCAAATCCGAGAAGGCCGTTCGCGCGCGCGATGACGATCCGCTGGAAGTCGCAGAAGCCGAACGTCTTGTTGCGCTTTATGGCGCGACACGCGCCCGCAATCTTGCGGCGCTCACGGCATTGGCCGCAGATATCGCGCAAATGGCGCCCAAGCGTGTCGCCATGTGGGGCGCAGGCCGCTTGTTCGATTCACTGGTCACGCATGGCGGTTTTGAACCGGCAATGCTGTCGGCGCTGATCGACAAGCATCTGAAGCAATATGTCGGCGAGCGGCATGGCCGCGCTTTAGTCGAGCCGCAGGCGCTAACCGACGCGCAGCCGGGCGTGGTTATCGTGATGTCGCGCGGCTTCGCGCAGGAAATCGCGGACGAAGCCAAAACGCTCGCACCGAATGCGGAAATCATTTTCTACAGCGATTTGATGGCGCGTGCGCGCCAGGCAGCCTGAGGGGGCACATGGCACAGGCAATACCATTCGACCGGCGCGCGCCGGTTCAATGCAAGCAACCGTTGAAGGCACTCCCGCCGAATCTGGTCAATGACATTGCGGCGTCCGCAGCGTTCGTGCGCCAGCATGCGATCGCATCGATCTATCATGCAGGCTCCGGCCATCCCGGCGGCGCGATGTCTTGCGCGGATATTCTCGCCTGTCTCTATGGCGCGGAACTCAATTTCTGGCCGGATGCGGTAGACGATCCGCATCGCGACCGCTTTGTCTTGTCCAAAGGCCATGCCGCGCCTGCGCTTTACGCAGTGGGCGCGCAATATGGTTTCTGCAACAAGCGCGAGGCGCTTTCGCTGCGCAAGCTGAACAGCAAATTCCAGGGCCATCCCCATGTGCTCGATATGCCGTGGGTGGAAACGTCCACCGGCTCGCTAGGGCAGGGTTTTTCCGTTGCGCTCGGCATGGCGATGGGATTGAAAATCCAGAAGAGCCAAGCGCGCGTCTACACGCTGCTGGGCGATGGCGAATTGCAGGAAGGCGAAGTGTGGGAAGCGGCGATGTGCGCGGCGCATCACCAGCTCGACAACCTCTGCGCCATCATCGACTACAACAAGATGCAGAGCGATGACCGCAACGATGCGATCATGCGCCTCGAACCGCTGGCCGCGAAATTCCGCGCTTTCGACTGGGCCGTGATCGAAATCGACGGTCACGATATCCCCGAAATTCTCGGCGCCTTGCGCAGAGCCTCATCCACGCATGGCCGCCCATCGCTGCTCATCGCCAACACGGTAAAGGGCAAGGGCGTTCCTTACATGGAGAATATCCCCACCTGGCACGGCAGCGTGAAGCTGACGCAGCAACAGGCGGAAGAAGCGCTCGCCGCCCTCGGCGCGTCGCGCGAACAGATCACGGAGTTCCTGGCATGAGCGCAGCACCGGCATTGATCGCACAAGGTAACGACTCGTTGCGCGAAGCTTTCGGCAAGGCGCTGTCGGGCCTCGCCGATGAATTCAAGAATGTTGTCGTGCTGGATGCGGATATTGCGGGCGGCACGGGCGTGCACCACTTCCGCAAGAGCCATCCGGATCGCTTCCTGCAATTCGGCATCGCCGAACAGAACATGATGGCCGCGGCCGGTGGTTTGGCCGCGACGGGTCTCATTCCCATCGTCACCACGTTCGCCGTGTTCTGTTTGCGCGCGGTCGAACAGGCGCGTCTGTCGCTCGCTTATGCGGGCCGCAATGCGAAGATCGTTGCCTCGCATCCCGGCCTCGATGTCGGCCCGGATGGCGGTTCGGCGCAGGCGCTGGAAGATATGGCCGCGTTCCGCGCCATTCCCGGCATGACGGTGATCTCGCCGGCCGATCCCATCGAAATGAAACTCGCCACCCGCGCGATGCTGGAGTTTAAAGGCCCGGTCTATATGCGCACCGGCCGCAGCCCGTCCAAGCGCGTGTTCGGCGACGACCACACATTCGAAATCGGCAAAGGCCATATTGTGCGCGACGGCAAGGACGTCACCATTGTCGCTTGCGGCGTGGAAGTGGCACGCGCGGTGGAAGCCGCCGAATTGCTTGCGGCAGAAGGCGTTCAGGCCCGCGTCGTCAACATGGCGACCATCAAGCCGATCGACAAACAGCTTCTCATCCGCTGCGCCAAGCATACTGGCGCGTTCGTCACCGCCGAAGATCACAATGTTCTGGGCGGCCTCGGCAGCGCCGTTGCGGAATCACTCGCGTCCACCATGCCGTGCCCGATTGAATTTGTCGGCGTGAAGGATGTGTTCGGCGCTTCCGGCGAGCCGGAAGAACTGGCAGAGCAATTCGGTCTCACCGCGCCGCATATCGCAGAAGCCGCCCGCCGCGCCATCGCGCGCAAGAAGAAAGCGAAATGACAAACCGCTTTTCTCTTAAAGGGAAAAACGCCGTTGTTACTGGCGGCTCCAGAGGTATTGGTCGTGCCATCGCCATCGGTCTCGCTGAAGCGGGCGCGGATGTGGTGCTCACTTATAAGAGCAATCGCGCGGAAGCGGACAAGGCTGTTTCCGACATTCAGAAGCTTGGCCGCCGCGCCTTGGCGTTGCCGATGGACGTGACGGATCGCAAAAGCGTGGAAGCGGCGGCGAAAGATGCGCGCGGCTTTGGCGCGATCTCCATCCTTATCAACAATGCCGGCATCAACAAGCCGACGGATTTCGATCAGGTTTCCGATTCCGATTGGGATAAAATCGTCGGTACCAATCTCAAAGGCCCGTTCGTCGCGGCGCAAGTTTTCTTGCCGCTGCTGAAAGATGCGGGCGGCGGCAGCATCGTGAATATCTCGTCGGTCAGCGGCCAATATGGCGGCCCGCGCACGGCGCATTACGCCGCTTCGAAGGCCGGTCTTATTTCGCTCGCGCAGGTGATCGCCCGTTTCGGCGCCCAATATAATGTGCGCTCCAACACCATCGCGGCTGGGCTTATCGCCTCCGACATGGCGGCGGCGGGCATGGCGGCGGCCAGTGTGCAGAAAGCGGCGGAAGGCATCGTGCTGAAACGCCTCGGCACTACGCAGGAAGTTGCGGATGCCGCCGTGTTCCTTGCGTCCGATGCATCGTCTTACATCACGGCGCAGACCATCAATGTGAATGGCGGGCTCTATTTCTGATGGCCAAAACGCTTCTCATCGTTTCCGGCGGCATCGAAGCGGCGGATGCCGCCAAGCGCGCCAAGGAAATGGGGCTCTATGTGGTCGTGTCGGATCGCGATCCGCATGCGCCCGGATTTGAATATGCCGATTCCTGCATCATCGCCGATGTCTATGCGCCGGATGAAACCGCCGCTGCCGCCCAGCGCTATGCGCGCAAGCTACGCCCCATCGATGGCGTGATCTGTGTTGCCGCCGATGCACCGATGACGGTGGCCGCCGTCAACAAGCGTCTTGGTCTTGCCGGCATCTCGGAAGAAAGCGCGCGTCTGGCTTGCGACAAGCTGGCGATGAAAGAGAAATTCCTCGCCGCGGGCGTGCCGATTCCGTGGTTCTCCGCGGTGGCGACGCCGCAGGCCTTGCAACGCATCGCCATCGAGCGTGGCCGCAACCTCGTTATCAAGCCGGTGGACTCGCGTGGATCGCGCGGCGTACAGCGCGTGGAGCAGGTGGAAGATCTCACCAAGGCCTTCTACTTCGCGCAGGAACATTCGCCGACCGATCGGGTGATGGTCGAGCAATATCTTTCCGGCCCGCAGGTCTCCACCGAATCCATCGTCGTGAACGGCATCTGCCACACGCCGGGCTTCTCGGATCGCAATTACGAATATCTGGAACGCTACGCGCCTTACTTCATCGAAAATGGCGGCGATCTTCCCAGCCATCTGCCGGACGACATTCAGCAGAAGGTAAAAGATGTCGTTGGCCGCGCCGCTGCCGCGCTGGGTATCGCCAACGGCACGGTGAAAGGCGATATCGTTGTCCACAAAGGCGAGCCGCATGTGATCGAACTGGCGGCGCGCTTGTCGGGCGGGTTCTTTTGCACGCGCGAGATTCCGCTCAACACCGGTGTCGATTTCATCGGGGCCGCGATCAAAGTGGCATTGGGCGAGCCGGTTAGCGCCGACGAGTTGACGCCGAAACAGCTTACCCCGGTGATTCAGCGCTATGCGTTTCCCAATCCGGGCAAGGTCGTGAAAGTGTCCGGCGCGGAGGAAGCGCGCAAAATTCCCGGCATCACCGAAGTCATCGTCACCGCGAAGGAAGGTGACATCATCCCGCCCGCCGGCGACAAACGCCCTTCCGCGGCGATGGTTCTGGCCACGGGCGCCACGCGCGAAGCCGCGCTGGAAGCGGCGAACGATGCGCTGTCGCATATCCGGATCGAAACGGCATGAACGCGCCGTTCCAGCAGCGCAATGCGAAGGTCCACGCGACGCTCCATCTGTTCGCGTTCTTCCATCTCAACATCGCCTTTTCTTCTATCGAAGAAGAACAGCGTGGCGATGTTATCAAGCGTTGCTATTGGCCGTTACTGGACCTGGCGGCGAGCCATGGTCCCATCGGCATTGAGGCGACGGGTTTCACGCTGGAGGAAATCGCGCGCCTCGATCCGGAATGGATAGGCCGTGCCCGCGCGCTCATCGCTTGCGGCAAGATCGAACTGATCGGTTCTGGTTATGCGCAGCTTATCGGGCCCTTGGTCCCCGCGCGCGTCACTGAAGAAAATCTGAAGATCGCTGGTGAGATTTATCGGCGTCTCCTCGGCGTGCAGCCGAAACTCGCGCTGGTCAACGAGCAAGCCTATTCGGCGGGGCTCGTCGGCCTTTATCTCGACGCGGGCTATCGCGCGATCCTGATGGATTGGGACAATCCCGGTTCGCAGCATCCCGAATGGGCGGCGGAAACGCGCTATCTTCCGCAACAGGCCGTCGGCAGCGATGGCCGGGCCATCGATCTGATCTGGAGCAACACGGTTGCTTTCCAGAAGCTGCAGCGTTTCGCGCATGGCGATATCGGCTTGCAGGACTATGTGGATTACGTCCGCACGCAGCGATCCAGGTCCGAGCGCGTGCTGTGTCTTTATGCCAGCGATGCGGAGATATTCGATTTTCGTCCCGGCCGCTACAAGACAGAAGAAAAAATCGCCGCCACCGGTGAATGGAATCGCGTGGCGCAGGCCTTGGCGCGATTGGCGGAAGATGGAGATTTTACGTTCGTCGCGCCGGGCGAAGCGCTGCGCCTGCGCGACAGCCGCGATGCGGGACAGAAACTGCATTTGGAAACCGCGGCTTGCCCGGTGCCCGTGAAGAAGCAGCGCAAATATGCGCTTGCGCGCTGGGCGGTGACAGGCCGCGACGACATCGGCGTCAACGCCGCTTGCCAGCGCATCCATGACGGCCTCATCGCGCGAGGCGCGGATGCCGCAGCGTGGAAAGAGCTTTGCTATCTATGGTCGTCGGATTTCCGAACTCACATCACCGAAAGCCGCTGGACGAAGTTCTGTGCGCAGCTGCGCGATGCCGAAGCGCGTTGGGGGATCACGGCGAAAACGCCAGCGCCGAAGCCGCAAGGCGGTGTGGTGGAATCCCGGTTCATCGATATCGAAACGCCGATGCTGAAAGCGCGGCTGGATCGCCGGCGTGGTCTCGCCATCGAATCCCTGCAGTTCAAGGGTCACGACGCACCGGCCATCGGCGGGCTGCGTCATGGCCATTTCGACGACATCGCGTTGCAGGCCGATTGGTACACGGGCGATTGCGTCTTCGAAGCGCCGGGTGAACACAAGGTCACGGATCTGGAATGGTGCGAAGCGCACATCTGGAAAGATGCGTCAGGCGACATGATGGCTTTCGCGCGTATCGAAACCGCGCTCGGTCCCATCGAAAAGACTTTGCGTTTCGGCGCCGCCGCGCCGCGCGTGGATTTCGACGTCACTTTCGACTGGAAAGAATGGGGCCGCGGCTCGCTGCGTCTGGGCCATTTCACGCTTCTGCCCGGTCTGTTTGAATGGCCGAAGCTTTCCTTAACGACGCATAATGGCGGTAAGGAAAAAGAAACTTTCCTGCTTAACGGTCACACCGTCGATCACGGCGCGGCCGTTTCATTCCTCGTATCGTCTTCGCATGGCATCGGCATGACCGAAGGCTGGGCGGAGCTGGGCGATGAGAAAAGCCGCGTCCGCATTGAAATAGATCGCGCCACAGCGCCGCTTATGGGTCTTCTCAGCCATCGCCGCGCGGCGGGCAGCGTGTTCTGCCAGTTGCAGCTTTCAGCGCTTGAACTGGACGAGACGCGCAAGCCTCACGCCTATGCGTCCGGCCCGCGCCGCTTCCGGTTTGGTATATCGGCGGCTTGAAAACAACCGATAATTAACCGCGTTCTGCAACCATCGGCCCGCTTAAGAGGGGCATGCCCATGGCGCAGCGCGCTGCCAAGATCTATCTGCCGGTTTCCAACGATGCCGAAATTGAAGCACCGCGGTCCGGCGGCCTTCGCGATTTCAACCAGCCCTGGATGGATCTGAACGACAAGGGCGTGCTGGTCACCGGCGGTACCGGCTCTTTCGGCAAGCATTTCGTCAAGACGGTGATCGATCACTACAAGCCACGCCGGCTTGTGATCTTCAGCCGCGACGAGTTGAAGCAATATGAAATGCAGCAGATGTTCCCGATGGAGCAATATCCGTTCATGCGCTATTTCATCGGCGATGTGCGCGATCGCGATCGTCTGGAACTGGCGATGCGCGACATCGATTATGTGATTCATGCCGCCGCACTGAAACAGGTGCCCACGGCCGAATACAATCCCTTCGAATGTATCCGCACCAATGTGATGGGCGCCGAAAACGTCGTCACCGCCGCGCTGTCGCGCAATGTGCGCAAGGTGATTGCGCTGTCGACGGACAAGGCCGCCAATCCGGTCAATCTCTACGGCGCGTCGAAACTGGCGTCCGACAAGATCTTCGTCGCCGCCAACAATCTGTCCGGAGCGGACGGCACCAAGTTCTCCGTCGTGCGCTATGGCAATGTGTTCGGCTCGCGCGGCAGCGTTGTGCCCTTCTTCCAGAAGCTGATGGCCGATGGCGCCAAGGAGCTTCCCATTACCGACGAGCGCATGACGCGTTTCTGGATCACGCTCACGCAGGGCGTGAACTTCGTGCTCTCCAGCATGGAGATGAGCCAGGGCGGCGAAATCTTCGTGCCCAAAATTCCCTCCACCACCATTCCGCAGCTTGCCTCTCTGATCGGTCCTAAGGTCGCGCAGAAGGTGGTCGGCATCCGTCCCGGCGAGAAACTGCATGAGACGATGATCCCGGCCGACGATTCGCGCTGGACGGTGGAGATCGACGATCGTTTTGTCATTCTCGCCAGCTTCGCCCAGAAGGCGCGCGACGCTTACATTCATCGCGGCGCCAAGCCGGTGGCTGAAGGCTTTGCCTATTCTAGCGACAACAATCCGGAGCGTCTTGACGCGCGCGGATTGCAGACGCTGCTGATGCACGCTTTCGCATGAGTTCCTCCGCGCTCCGCGCGCCGCGGGCCCTGCCCAACGCCTTTCTCCCTTATGGGCGCCAGCTCATCGAGGAAGACGATATCGCGGCGGTCACCGAAGCGTTGCGCGGCGATTTCCTCACCACCGGCCCCATGGTCGAGCGTTTCGAAACTGCGCTGGCCAAGAGCATCGGCGCCAAACACGCCGTGGTCTGCTCTAACGGCACGGCGGCGCTGCACATGGCGGCGCGCGCGCTGGGCCTTGGCGCCGGCACGAAAGTCATCGTTCCCGTTATCACGTTTCTCGCGACCGCCTCTGCGCCGCATCTGAATGGCGCGGAGATCGTCTTCGCTGATGTCGATCCGGAAACCGGATTGATGCGGCCGGAAGATCTCGAAGCTGCGCTGAAACGCGCCGGCCATGCCGATGCCGTGTTCAATGTGCATGTGAACGGCCAGTGCGGCGATATCGAAGCCATCGCGAAGATCGCCCGCGCGCATGGCGCCAAGATAGTGGACGATGCCTGCCATGCCATCGGCACCGGGTTTGTCGCCGAAGACGGAAGCCTGTCGCAGATCGGCTCCAACGCGTTCTGTGACCTGACAGTCTTCTCGTTCCATCCGGTCAAGACGATTGCGATGGGCGAGGGTGGCGCGGTCACCACCAACGACCCGGAACTGGCGACGCGCCTCGTGCGCGCGCGCAATCACGGCATGACGCGCAAGCCCGATGAGTTCGTGAACACACAGGACGCGTTCGACGCCGACGGCACACCGAACCCCTGGTACTACGAATGCATCGAGCCGGAGTTCAACTGGCGCGCCAACGACATTCAATGCGCTCTTGGCCTGTCGCAGCTCGGCAAGCTTGGCCGTTTTGTCGCCCGCCGTCGCGCGCTGGCGGCAAGTTACGATGCGCTACTCACGCCCTTCGCGCCATTGGTGCGGCCCACGGCGCGCACGCGCGCTTCGCTGCCAGCGTGGCATCTTTATGCGGCGCGGATCGATTTTGAACGGGCGGGTATCAGTCGTGCCACCGTCATGCGCGAATTGGCCAAGGACGGCATCGGCAGCCAGGTGCATTACTTCCCGGTCCACCGCCAGCCCTATTATGCGAAGCGTTACGGCGCGTTGTCATTGCCGGGGGCGGATCGCTATTACGACCGCTGCCTCAGCCTCCCGCTCTTCGCATCTATGAGCCTCTCCGATGTCGAACGCGTGACGGCGACGCTGGGAAATATTCTCGGCTTCTGAAATCCGTCTTTGTGAAATTCGAAAAGAGAAAAGGCGAAGCTTCCGCCCCCCGGCAAAAGCCCCGCCCCTTTTCTTATTCGAGATCCCACCGGCGATAAGCCCAAACGCCCCGGGGCGTGGCTGGTATTCCAACTCACGCGGCCCGGAAAGCTGCGGCGGAGCGGTCGCCCGCTCCGCCGCGTAGTGCTTACCGGAACAGCGAGAGCGCGATCTGCGGCGACTGGTTCGCGATCGACAACGCCTGCACACCCAGCTGCTGCTTGGTCTGCAACGAGGTCAGCAATGCGCTTTCCGTCG
>Ga0153956_1001049_pt1 | contig 26677 bp, 24 predicted proteins | sample TSFL040MetaG_FD_104704 | JGI IMG/M metagenome (GOLD analysis project Ga0153956, IMG submission 104704) | Attine ant fungus gardens microbial communities from Florida, USA - TSFL040 MetaG | ecosystem: Host-associated > Fungi > Mycelium > Unclassified | place: USA: Florida, Wekiwa Springs... | reverse complement strand
TCAAATCGGCTCGGTCTGAAAAAAACGCTGAAAGGACCCTCCTTAACCCCGCACCGAGCTGCGTCCAGGCCTCGCCCCAAAGGGGAAAGCGCCACATACGCCCGTTTTTCCGCAGCCTGTTAACGCGACTTTGCTCTAAAATGAGCACCAGAAGATGGCGTTTGAAGGGCCGTCAGGCGACGTAGTGCTCGCGATACCAGCGCACGAAGGCGGGCACGCCGACCGACACCGGGGTCGACGGCGCATAGCCGGTCAGGCGGCGCAACAATTCGGCCGACGCTTCGGTCGCCGGCACGTCGCCCTGCTGCATCGGCATCAGGTTGAGGATCGCGGGCTTGCCCATCGCGCGCTCGATTTCGGCGATATAGTCCATCAGCTTCACCGGTTCGCCCTGGCCGATATTGACGACGCGCCAGGGGGCGACCGGGGACAGGCTGTCGCCTTCGACCGGTGTGTTGCCCGGCACCGCGTCGGCCAGCCGGACCACCGCTTCGGCGAGATCCTCGACATAGGTGAAGTCGCGCACCATGTCGCCGCGGTTATAGACGTCGAGCGGCGTGCCTTCCTCGATCGCCTTGGCGAACTTGAACAGCGCCATGTCGGGGCGTCCCCACGGACCATAGACGGTGAAGAAGCGGAAGAACGTCGTCGGCACGCCGAACAGGTGCGCATAGCTGTGCCCCATCAATTCGGTCGCGCCCTTGGTCGCGGCGTAGAAGGTGAGGGGGGTGGCGACCTTCTGCCCTTCGTCGAACGGCATGGCGGTGTTGGCGCCGTAGACCGAGCTGGTCGAGGCGGCGAGCAGGTGGCGCGGCTGCGTCCGCCGCGCGAGCTCGAGCACGTTGAACGTGCCGATCAGGTTCGCCTGGACATAGGTTTCGGGATGCTCGATCGAATAGCGCACCCCGGCTTGCGCGGCGAGGTGGATCACCACGTCGGGCCGGAATGCCTCCCATTCGGCGCCGAACGACGCCATGTCGTCGATCGAGACGCGCGCGACGCGGAAGTCGGCGTGGTTCGACAGGATGTCGTTGCGGCGTTCCTTCAGCGCGACGTCGTAATATTCGGAGAAATTGTCGATCCCCAGCACCTCATGCCCGGCCTGGAGCAGGCGGCTGGCGACGTGGAACCCGATGAACCCGGCGGTGCCGGTGACGAGGAATTTGGCCATCAGCGATCTCCAGCGATGATGTTTGCGATCCGCGATGCCGCGTGACCATCGCCGAACGGATTATGCGCTTGGGCCATCGCCGAATAGATTGCCTGATCGTCAAGCAGCCCGTCGACCTCGGCGACGATGCGGTCCTCGTCGGTGCCGATCAGCTTGGCGGTGCCGGCCGCAACGCCTTCCGGGCGCTCGGTCGTGTCGCGCATCACCAATACCGGTTTGCCCAGCGCCGGCGCCTCTTCCTGCACCCCGCCCGAATCGGTCAGCGCAAGGTGGCAGAGGCTGAGCGCGCGAATGAAATGCGGATAATCGAGCGGTTCGATCCGCGCGACGTTGGGCCGGTCGCCCAGAATCGCGTCCATCACGCCGCCGACATTGGGATTGGGGTGCATCGGGAACAGCAATGCGACATCGTCGCGTGCCGCGATGCGGGCGATGGCGCGCGCGATATTCTCCATCCCGCCGCCGAAATTTTCGCGGCGATGCGTGGTGACGAGGACGATGCGCTTGCCGGCGAAGCGGTCCGCGATGTTGTCGAGCCCGGCGGCGAGTCCGGGGTCGGCCGCGATCCGGTCGCTCGTCCAATGCAGGGCGTCGATCACGGTGTTGCCGGTGACGTGGATCGTCGCCGAGTCGATATTCTCCGCGCGCAAGGCCGCCGCCGCGGTTTCGGTCGGCGCATAATGCTGGTCGGCGATCGGGGCGACGATGCGGCGATTCACTTCCTCCGGCCAGGGCTGGTAGATGTCGCCCGAGCGCAGCCCCGCCTCGACATGCCCGACCGGAATCTTGCGATAATAGGCGGCCAGCGCGCCGACCATCGCGGTCGCGGTGTCGCCCTGGACCAGCACGCGGTCGGGTTGCTCGGCGTCCATCACCTCGCCGAGGCTGGTCAGCAGCTTGGCGGTCAGGCGGTCGAGCGTCTGGCCCGGTTCCATCAGGTCGAGGTCGATGTCGGGCGTCAACCCCGCGATCGCCATGACCTGGTCGAGCAGCCCGCGATGCTGCGCGGTGACGCAGGTGCGCACCGCGAGCCCCGGTGTGGCCGCGAGGGCGTTGATCACCGGGAACAGCTTGATCGCTTCCGGGCGCGTTCCGAAAACGACGAGAATTTTGCGAGCGTCAGGCATGAGGTCCGGCTAATCCAATCTTCATGGTCGGGTGATTAAGTATATCGAGATTGCGGCGACGTTGTTGTGGCTTTAGTTCCCCACGGATCAAAATTCGAGAGCAGGAATGACCATCAAACCCCTTCGCAAGGCCGTTTTCCCCGTCGCCGGCCTCGGCACGCGCTTCCTGCCGGCGACCAAGGCGATGCCGAAGGAAATGCTGACGGTCGTCGACAAGCCGCTGATCCAATATGCGGTGGAAGAGGCGCTGGAGGCCGGGGTCGAGCAGATCATCTTCGTGACCGGCCGCGGCAAGTCGGCGCTCGAGGATCATTTCGACGTGTCGTACGAACTCGAAGCGACGATGCGGGCGCGGGGCAAGTCGATGGCGCTGATCGACGGCATTCGCCAGAAACCGGGCTCCCCGGTCTATATCCGCCAGCAGGAACCGCTGGGCCTGGGGCATGCCGTGTGGTGCGCGCGCGAGATCGTCGGCGACGAGCCGTTCGCGGTGCTGCTGCCCGACGAATTGATGGTCGGGAAACCGGGCTTCCTCAAGCAGATGGTCGATGCCTATTACAAGGTTGGCGGCAATCTGATCGGCGCGCTCGAAGTGCCGGCCGATCAGACCGACAAATACGGCATCATCACGCCGGGGAAGATCGACGGCCGGCTGACCGAAGTGCTCGAAGTGATCGAGAAGCCGCCGCTCGGGACCGCCAAGTCGAACCTGATGACGCCGGGCCGCTATATCCTCCAACCGGACGTCATGCGGATCCTCGACAATCCGGTGCGCGGCGCGGGCGGTGAGATCCAGCTGACCGACGCGATGGCGCAACTGATCGGCAGGCAGCCGTTCCATGGCTTCACGTTCGATGGTCAGCGCTACGATTGCGGCGACAAGGCGGGATATATCGAGGCCAATATCGCGGTCGCCCTCGCGCGGTCCGATATCGGTCCGCACGTCCGGCGATTCATCGAATCACTGTAAGGCTTACGCGCGCTTAACGCTTCCTCGTTAGGATGACGGCCATGAAAGGCATCATCCTTGCGGGCGGGCGCGGCACCCGGCTCTATCCGGCGACGCTGGCGGTCTCCAAGCAGTTGCTGCCGGTGTTCGACAAGCCGATGATCTATTATCCGCTGTCGATCCTGATGCTGGCGGGCATCCGCGAGATCCTGATCATCACCACGCCGCGCGACTTGCCGGCGTTCGAGCAATTGCTCGGCGACGGCAGCGCGTTCGGCGTGTCGCTGTGCTATGCCGAACAGGAGAAACCGAATGGGCTGCCCGAGGCGTTTGTGATCGGCGAGCATTTCCTCAAAGGTGAGGGCTGCGCGCTGATCCTGGGCGACAATATCTTCCATGGCGACCAGCTCGGCGCGCGGTGCCGCGAGGCGGCGACCAAGGCGATCGGCGCGACCGTGTTCGCCTATCAGGTCGCCGATCCCGAACGGTACGGCGTGGTGTCGTTCCGGGAAGACGGCACGGTCACGTCGATCGAGGAAAAGCCGAAACAGCCGAAGACCGATTGGGCGGTGACCGGCCTCTATTTCTGCGACCCCGATGTGGTCGAGATCGCCAGGAGCCTGACGCCCTCGGCGCGTGGCGAGACCGAGATCGCCGATGTCCTCAACGCCTATCGCGCGCGGGGCGACCTGACCGTCAATCCGCTCGGGCGGGGCAATGTCTGGCTCGATGCCGGGACTCATGATAGTCTCCATGAGGCGTCGAGCCTTGTTCGCGCGATCGAGCATCGCACGGGGACCAAGATTGCCTGCCCGGAGGAGATCGGGTTGCAGCTTGGCTGGCTCGATCGCGATATGGTGCTCGGCCGCGCGGCGCAGATCGGCGGCGACTATGCCAGGTATTTGAGGAAGATGGCGGCGTGAGTTCGCGTACGGTGTTGGTCACGGGCGGCGCGGGCTTCATCGGCTCGGCGCTGGTGCGGCGGCTGGTCGGGCGGGGGCATCGTGTCGTCAACCTCGACAAGCTGACCTATGCCGCGGCGCCGGCCGCGCTGGCGGACGTCGCCGACAAGTCCAATTATCGCTTCGTCCAGGGCGATATCGCCGATCGCCGCCTGGTGGCGGAATTGCTGGTCGCGGAACGTGTCGATACGATCGTTCACCTCGCCGCCGAGAGTCACGTGGATCGATCGATCGACGGCCCCGGCGCATTCATCGAGACCAATATCGTCGGTGCCTGCGAATTGCTCCAGGTAACAAGGGCTTATTGGGAAAACCTGAGCGGTGAAGCGAAGCCGGCTTTCCGCTTTCATCACGTCTCGACCGACGAGGTGTTCGGTGACCTCGACTTCGATGCGGGCACCTTCGACGAAACGTCGCCTTATCGTCCTTCCTCGCCTTATTCGGCGTCGAAGGCGGCGTCCGACCATCTCGTCCGCGCCTGGCACTATACCTACGGTCTGCCGGTCGTCGTCACCAATTGCACCAACAATTACGGGCCGTGGCAGGCGCCCGAAAAGCTCATCCCGCTCACGATCCTCAAGGCGCTCAAGGGCCAGCGGTTGCCGGTCTATGGCACCGGGGCCAATATCCGCGACTGGCTGCATGTCGACGATCACGCCGCCGCGCTCCAGGCGGTGTTCGAGCGCGGCCGGGTGGGCGAAACCTATGCGATCGGCGCACGCGCGGAGCATAGCAACATCGCGATGGTCGCGCGCATCTGCGACCTGCTCGACGCGCGCGTGCCGATCGACAAACCGCGCCGCGGCCTGATCGAACTGGTCACCGACCGGCCCGGCCATGACCGCCGCTACGCGATCGATCCGTCGAAGATCGAGGCCGAGCTGGGCTGGAAGCCGGCGATCGATTTCGCCGATGGTCTTGCCGCGACGGTCGACTGGTACGTGGAGCACGGCGACCGCTGGACCGCACAGGACTGGACGCTGGACCGGATCGGCCGGGGCTGAGGTCGGATTCGGCTAGAGAGAATCCCGCTTCCCCGGCGAAGGCCGGGGCTCAGTGACGATGGGTTCTCGATGGCGGGATGCCATCGGCAGTTCGCCGATACTGGGCCCCGGCCTTCGCCGGGGAAGCGTGCATCCATGTGGGTTGATCAGACGCTAGCCGCAGCCGCAGGCCGGGTCCTTCGGCAGCGAAATCGTTCGGAACCGGAGCGACAGCGCATCGGCCAGCAGCAGCTTGCCCGCGCTGTCCTCGCCGAACGGCACGATCGCGCGGATCACCTCCAGCGCGGCCAGGCTGCCCATCACTCCCGCCATCGCGCCGAGCACGCCGACATCGGCGCAACTCACGCCCTCGCGATCCGGATCGCCGCCGACGAAGCAGCGGTAGCAAGGTTTGTCCGCTTCCCATCCACGATAGACGGCGAGTTGCCCTTCGAACTGGCTGACGGCGGCGGACACCAGCGGAATGCGCAGGGCGAGCGCCGCGCCGGCCACCGCGAGGCGAGTCGCGAAATTGTCGGTGCCGTCGAGCACGACGTCGGCGCCCGCCAGCATGTCCCCGGCATTGGCGGCATCGATCCACGTCGCGCGCCGCTCGATCGCCACCGCCGGGTCTAGCCGGGCCAGCGCCGCCGCCGCCGCATCCACCTTGCCCGTGCCGATATCGGTCATGCCGAACAGGGTCTGCCGCTGGAGGTTCGACAGGTCGACGGCATCGTCGTCGACGATCGTGATCCGGCCGATCCCCGCCGCGACGAGATAGTGCAAGGCGGGCGATCCGATCCCGCCCGCGCCGATCACCGCCACATGGCTGCCGCGCAGCCGCGCCTGCCCGGCGCCGCCGATCTCCTTCAATACGATATGCCGGGCGAACCGGGTCAGGTCGTCGTCGTTGAGCGTCACGGCCCCCAGCTAAGCGTCATGCCCGTGCGATACCAGCTGTCGCTCTCGGGCGGCGCGCCGGCCAAATTGCCGCGCGCCGCTTTCTGGACCACACCGGCGGCGAATTGCTCGACCGTCGGGCAGTTGATCGCCCTCGGCACGATGCGCAACGTGTCGCCGCCCGGCGAGACCAGCACCACCATGTCGATCCGGATGCTGACCTTGCCCGCGACGGCCGGCGGCGCGGCGCAGCGGCCGGCGGCGACCTCGTCATGGACGAACTGGGTCATCAGCGCCGCATAATCGGGGGTGGTGGAAAGGCGGAGCTGCGGCAAGGCCGACCAGTCCGCCGGAGGAGCGGCGACAGCCGCCGCGGCCTGCAGCGCCAGAATGAGAGCGATCATATACCCGTCGAGCCGAAGCCCCCGCTGCCACGGTCGGTGTCGCCCAGCTCATCGACCTCGTCCAGCGCCGCGCGTTGAACCGGGGCCGGAACGAGTTGGGCGATGCGGTCGCCCCGCGCGATCTCGAGCGTCTCGTCGCCGAGATTGGCGAGGATCACCTTCACCTCGCCGCGATAATCGTGGTCGATCGTCCCCGGCGCGTTCAGGCAGGTTATGCCGTTCTTGAGGGCGAGGCCGGAGCGGGGGCGGACCTGGACCTCATATCCTTCTGGAATCGCGATCGCGAACCCGGTCGCGACGGCGTAGCGCGCGCCCGGCGCCAGCCGCAGGCTCTCCGCCGCGACGACGTCCATGCCCGCCGCGCCCGCGCTGGCATAGGCCGGGACGGGGAGCCCGCCGCCATTGGGCAAGCGCTTGATCGCGATACGAATCGGGTCGGTCATTGCGCGGGCGTACCGTAATCGGGGTCAGGGCGCGACTCCGCCATGCGACTTACGCGCGATTGGCCTCGACCGAAAGCGCCAGGTCGATCCGCTCCGCAAGCCGCCGCGCCACTTCGTCCTTCGGCGCATCGGCCCAGCTTTCGACCCCGGCGGCGGTGACCAGGTGGATCGCGTTGCGTTCGCCGCCCATCACATCCCCCGACACGTCGTTGGCGACGATCCAGTCGGCGCCCTTCTTCGCGAGCTTTGCCCTGGCGTGGTCGACCACTTGCTCGGTCTCGGCGGCGAAGCCGATCACCAGGCGCGGGCGGCGCGGATTGCGCGACAGCCCGGCCAGGATGTCGGGGTTTTCGACCAGGCGGAGCACCGGCGGGCCGTCGGCGCCCTTCTTGATCTTCTGGCCAGCGGCCTCGACCCGCCAGTCGGCCACCGCCGCGACCATCACCGCCGCGTCGGCGGGCAGGGCGGCTTCGACCGCGGCCGCCATCTCGCGCGCGGTCTCGACATCGACGCGATCGACGCCCGCCGGGGTGGCAAGGGTGACCGGCCCCGCGATCAGCGTCACCCGCGCGCCCAGCGCCGCCAGCGCCCCGGCGATCGCGAAACCCTGTTTCCCCGAGGATCGGTTGGCGAGATAGCGAACCGGATCGATCGGCTCGTGCGTCGGGCCGGCGGTGACGATGATGTGGCGATCGGTCAGCATTGCTCACCTCCCACCCTGGGAGGGGAGCAAGTCCTAAGCATCGAGCATCTCGGTAATCGCCGTCAGGATCGCGTCCGGCTCCGGCAACCGTCCCGGCCCGAACTCCCCGCACGCCATCGGCCCCTCGTCTGGCTCCAGCACCGTCACGCCATCGCCGCGCAGGGTCGCGACGTTGCGGACGGTCGCGGGGTGCCGCCACATCCGGACGTTCATCGCCGGCGCGGCGAGCACGGGCTTGTCGGTCGCGAGCAACAGGGTGGTGGCGAGGTCGTCGGCGTGTCCCCCGGCCATCTTCGCCATCAGGTCGGCGGTGGCGGGCGCGACGACGACCAGATCGGCTTCGCGGCTGAGCTGGATATGTCCCATCTCCGCTTCGTCCTTGAGATCCCAGAGCGAGGTATGGACCGGTTGCTCGGACAAGGCCGCGAGCGTCATCGGGGTGATGAACTGCGCGCCGCTCGCGGTCAGCACGCACTTGACCCCGATTCCCGCCTTGCGCGCCAGCCGGATCAGCTCGCAGGCCTTGTACGCGGCGATGCCGCCGCCGACGATCAGCAGGATGCGTTTCATGGGGTCAGCCTCGTCACGGTGATCTTGCGCCGCCGGGGGAAAGCGGCGGCGATCAGGTCCTTCAGCCCATCGGGCGCGAAGGCCAGGCCGATCAGGATCGCGGGCGCCACCATCAGCCCCCAATAGAAGGTGTCGACCCGCCCGAACAGCGCGATCAGCAGCGCGTAGAGGCAGAAGGTGGCGAACGCGCGAATGCCGGTGCCGTCGCGCCACGCCGCCCAGCCGAACAGGGTGAACCCCATCAGCAGCGCCGCCAGTCCCATCGGCGCGAGACGTAGCGCGGTCGACAGTGTCATCGCCTCGACGAAGAAGCCGAACCCCAGCACGCCGGCCCAGCCCGGCGACGCCGGGTCGAACGGGCGGACCACCTGCGCGACGGCATGGGCATGGGCGACGACCGCGATGGCGAGCAGGGCGACGCCCGCCGCCCAGCCGGCCGCTTCCCGGCGATCCCCCTCCGCCAGCGCGAGGACGAACATCACCGCCACGTACAAGGCGGCGGTCTCGCGGATCAGCATCGCCAGCGCGCCGATCCCCGCCGCGGCGATCCAGTGGCCGGGACGGCGCAGCGCCAGGCTGAGCGCGATCAGCAACCCGGCCCAGACTTCGTGGAAGGCGGCAAGATCGGCCTGCACGAACGCGCCCATGCCGCCGGCGAGCAACACCATCGCCACGATCAGCGGCGGCGGTCGCGCGAAGGCGGGGCGGAGCCGCACGAACCAGGCGAACATCACCCCGGCGGCGAGCGCGTAGAGCAGCCCGATCACCGCCCAGGCCGGCATCATCGCCTGCACTACCGCCAGCGTCGGCAGGCGGAAGGTGACGAACGGCTTCATCGGGTAATCGCCCGTCCGCAATCGTTCGGCGGCGACCTGATAATAATCGCCGCCGTGGCGCACCCCGTCGACGATCGCTTCGTACAGCACGACATCGGCCTGGTCGTCGGCGCGGTCGGCGGCGTCACCGCTGACCGCCGCGGGCTGCGGCACGGCAAGCGCGGTCAGCGTGCCCGCAAGCAGCATCAGCAGCGCGAGCAGCCCCAGCCGCGCGCGGCCCTTCGACAGGCCGGCGAACCGCGAGGGCCGGGCGAGCCAGATCATATTTCCCCTCCCTGCAAGGGAGGGGTCAGGGGTGGGTGGAAGTAGCGCGGTACGGATAGGGCTGGATGAAGGCCGGCGTCTCGCCAAGCCTCGACCCACCCCCGGCCCCTCCCTTGCAGGGAGGGGAGAAGGTGCCGCCGCCGGTTCACCGCAACCACAACCACGTCGCCGCCACCGCGATCGCCGCGCTCAACGCCGCGACGGCAAGATACCGCCACCCGCCGCCGATCCGCACCACCTCGATCTCCTTGAGCGGCGGGGCCGGGGGCGCGCCGCCGGGCGCGGGGTAGCGCGCCTCGATGCGGCGGATCAGGTCGGGCAGCCGCGTGATCGTGCGGACGTCGGTGATCAGCCGGTCGGCGACATAGGCTTCCGGCCCCAATTCGGTCCGGATCCACTCCCTGATGAACGGCGCCGCCGTGTCCCACATGTTGATGTCGGGATCGAGGCTGGTCGCGACGCCCTCGACCATCACCATCGTCTTCTGCAGCAGCAGCAGATGCGGCTGGGTCTGCATGTCGAAATCGCGGGTGATCTTGAACAGCCCGTCGAGCATCATGCCGACCGACATGTCCTTGACCGGCAGGCCGCGCATCGGCTCGCCGACCGCGCGCAGCGCCGTCGCGAACTCGGCGACATTGTGGTGCGGGGGCACATAGCCCGCCTCGAAATGGATTTCGGCGACGCGCTTGTAGTTGCCGGTGATCAGGCCGTAGAGGATTTCCGCCAGCCACACCCGCGCGCGGCGGTCGATCCGCCCCATGATCCCGAAATCGATCGCGGCGATCTTGCCGTCCGGGGTCGCGAACAAATTCCCCTGGTGCATGTCGGCGTGGAAGAATCCTTCCGAGATCGCCTGGCGCAGGAACGCGTTGACCAGGATATGCGCCAGTTTGTGGGTGTCGTGGCCCGCGGCGATCAATTTGCCGCGATTGGCGAGCTTGATCCCGTCGACCCATGCCAGCGTCAGCACACGGCCGCTGGTGCGCTGCCAGTCGATGGTGGGGACGACATAATCGGGCTCGGCGTGCATCGCCTCGGCGAGTTCGGACGCTGACGCCGCCTCGCGCCGCAAGTCCAGTTCGCGCGCGGTCCAGCGCTTGAACGTCTCGATCACCAGGCGCGGGCGCAAGCGCGCGATCTCGCCGCCCATCGCCTCGGCCTGCGCCGCCGCCCATTGATAGGTGTCGATCGCCCTGGCGAAATCGTCCTCGACGCCGGGGCGCAGCACCTTGACCGCGACCTGCGCGCCCGCGTGCGTCACCGCGCGATGCACCTGCGCGATCGACGCCGCGCCGACCGCCGTCTCGTCGATCGATGCGAATATTTCGCTGACGGGGCGGCCCAGGCCCGCCTCGATCGCACGGCGGATCGTGTCGAAGGGGAGGGGCGGCAACGCGTCCTGCAGCCGCATCAGGTCGTGCGCGGCTTCCTCGCCGACCAGATCGGGCCGCGTCGCGAGCGTCTGGCCGAGCTTGATCGCGGCGGGACCGATCGCCTGGAACGCATCGGCATAGCGCGGCACCTCGGGCACCCGCGCGCCGAACCTGGCGAGCTTGACGAGGCGGCGCAGCCGGGGCGGCGTGTTGGGATCGCGCTCGATCCCGCGCAAGGCGCCATGCCGCGCGAGGATGCGACCCCATTTCAGCAGGCGCCACGTATGGACGATGGTGGAGGTCACCTATTTCCCCTCCCGCTTGCGGGAGGGGTCAGGGGTGGGCAAGGCCACAAGCTGATCGGGGAGGCGACAGGCCCACCCCCGGCCCCTCCCGCAAGCGGGAGGGGAGAAGGGCGTTGCATCGTCAAATCTTCCAGCCGCTATGAATGGCAACCAGCCCCCCGAGCATTGGCTCGACCTTGGTCTGGACGAAGCCGGCCTCGCCGATCATGTCCTTGAACCGCGCCATGTCGGGAAACCGGCGGATCGATTCGATCAGGTAGCGATAGCTGTCCTCGTCCCCCGCGATCGCCTTGCCGACCTTGGGCACGATGTGGTGCGAATAGGCGTCATAGACGTCGGCGAAGCCCGGCCACAGCGTCGTCGAGAATTCCAGGCAGAAGAACCGCCCGCCGCGTTTCAGCACGCGGTTGGCCTCGCGCAGCGCCTTGGGGATATCGGTCACGTTCCGGATGCCGAACGCGATCGTATAGGCGTCGAAGACGCGGTCGGGCCATTGCAGCGTTTCCGCATTGGCCTCCGACCAGACGAGCCCGTCGATCCCGCGCTTGGCGGCGCGCTCGATCCCGACCTCCAGCATCGCGGGGTTGATGTCGGCGACGGTCACCGCCGCATCCGATTTGGCCAGCCGGAACGCGATGTCCCCGGTGCCGCCCGCCATGTCCAGGACCGCTTCGCCGGCGCGCGGCTTCACGCGGCGGACGAACACGTCCTTCCACACGCGATGCAGCCCGCCCGACATCGCGTCGTTCATCACGTCATAGCTCGACGCGACGCTGGCGAACACGCCGCCGACGCGGCGGGTCTTTTCGTCGGGGGTCACGTCTTCGTAGCCGAAGGAAACGGTATCGGTCATGCGCGCGGGCTGTAGCGAGGTGCAGGCATGGCGCAAACCCCCTCGTGCTCCGGCGAAGGCAGGAGCCCAGGGTCTCAAGCCGTGTCGCCCGTGGCTCTGGGCTCCTGCTTTCGCAGGAGCACCGACCACGGTAGGGGAGGGTAATGCCCGAACTCCCCGAAGTCGAAACCACCGTCCGCGGGCTGGAGCCCGTCCTGAAGGGCGAGCGCCTGGCGAGCGTCGTTACGCGGCGGGACGATCTGCGCCGTCCGTTTCCCGACGACCTTGCCCAGCGGATGACGGGCGCGACGATCACCGCGCTGGGGCGGCGCGCCAAATACGGGCTGATCGACACCGATCGCGGTGACACGATGATCTTCCACCTCGGCATGTCGGGGCGGTGGCGAGTCGATCCGACCGAGTTGGAGAAGCACGACCATCTGGTGATCGACACCGACGGCGGCCGCCGCGTCGCGCTCAACGATCCACGGCGATTCGGATCGGTCGATCTGATGCCGACCGCTGAGCTTGCCGCGTTCCCGGCGTTCAAGACGCTCGGGCCGGAGCCGCTCGGCCCCGATTTGACCGGCGGATATCTGAAACAGGCGCTCGCGGGCCGCGTCGCCTCGATCAAGCAGATGCTGCTCGACCAGCGGATCGTCGCGGGGCTCGGCAACATCTATGTCTGCGAGGCGCTGCATGCCGCCCGCATCTCGCCCAGGCGCGAGGCGGGGAGGATCGGCCTGCCGAGCCTCGACCGGCTGGTGACCGAAATCCGTGCCGTGCTCGAATCGGCGATCGCGGCGGGGGGATCGTCGCTCCGCGATTTCGTCCATCCCGACGGCAATCTCGGCTATTTCTCGAAACAGTTCCTGGTTTACGGCCGCGAGGGCGCGCCGTGCGGTTGCGGCGCGACGGTCAAACGCTACGCCGAAGGCGGGCGATCGACCTTCTGGTGTGCGGCGTGTCAGACATAATACCGTCATCCCCGCGAAAGCGGGGACCCATCTCCTGTGCTAGCCCGCATCACGTCCGTTGTGGTTTTGGCCACGCCGGGAGATGGGTTCCCGCTTTCGCGGGAATGACGGAAGAGAGGAAAGCGCGGTCGGCGGTTGACCGAATCCCTGCACGTCGCTAAGGGCCAGCGCTTCCGGGCGCGGCTCCATGGCTGTGCCCGTTCCATTTTTTGCGAGATCAGAGGGTTTTTCATGGCGAACACGCCGCAAGCGAAGAAGCGTATCCGTCGCAACGAGCGTCGCGCCGAAATCAACGGCAACCGCGTCGGTCGCATCCGTACCTTCGTCAAGAAGGTCGAATCGGCGTTGGCGTCGGGCGATAAGGCAGCGGCGACCGCGGCGTTGGCGGCGGTGCAGCCGGAGTTGCAGCGCGGCGTCGCCAAGGGCGTGCTCCACAAGAACACCGCGAGCCGCAAATTCTCGCGCCTGACCAAGCGGCTCGCGTCGCTCTAGGTCATCCGTTCGAACGGGATGGAAACCCGTCGGCGATCGTATCGCCGGCGGGTTTTTTGCGTTTTGGGCGCTGCCGTTTCGCGGAAAATTCAAGGTCGCCGTACCCGGCATTCGAAGGATCGGGCGGACTCCCCGAAATCCGCGTGATTCGCAGGGGTTAAGATTTATGACAGTATAAAAACTGTTTAATATCAGTATTTTATACGTAAAATGACGGTTTTCCGCGACGTTGCGTGTGTCAACTTGTTTATTTCACAATAGTGTCACGCTTACCCCTTGATCGACTCGATCCGCTGTTCCTAAACATCCCTCGTCACGCCGTTTCGCGCCGTGGCCGACCAATAGCAGAACCGCCTTGAGCACGGACCTCGTTCCGGCTGGGGGAGTCGTCTGCCTGGAAAACAAGAGGGCCGGATCGCGCGTGTGAGGCGCGCGGTTCGGAATGGGAAAGGGTCGTGGTGGCGGTTTCGGTTGCGAAGGATGGCGGTGTGCCCGGGGAAGTACTCAACGCTTGGGCGCGCATCCGCAAGAACTTGCGCGAATCGGCCGGCGCGCGCCTGTTCGAGCAATGGCTCAAGCCGATCGAGCTCGGCGACAGCGATGACGCCACCGCCGTCCGCCTGACGCTGCCGTCGGCCTTCACCGCCAATTGGGTCCGCAACCATTATGCGGACCGCCTGCTCCAGGAATTCCGTCACGCGGTGCCGGCGATTCGCACGGTGTCGATCGAAGTCCGTTCCGCCGCCGCGCCGGTGCGCGCGGTCGTCGCCGAAGCCCAGCCCGAGCCGGCCAAGCCGGCCGCCGCGCCGGTCGATCGTCCCGCGCTCGATGCGCGGCTGACCTTCGACCGCTTCGTGGTCGATCCGTCGAATCGAGTCGCGTTCAACGCCGCGCGCGCGCTGGCTGAGCCGGGCACGCCGCGGTTCAGCCCGCTGTTCCTTCATTCGGGCACCGGGCTCGGCAAGACTCACCTGATGCACGCGATCGGCCATGCCTATCTGGCGGCCGTCCCCGATGCGCGCGTGATCCTGATGTCGGCCGAGCGTTTCATGTTCGAATTCGTCGCCGCGATTCGCGCCAACGACACGCACGGTTTCAAGAACCGGCTGCGCTCGTCGGACCTGCTGATGATCGACGACCTGCATTTCATCTCGGGCAAGAAGCCGACCCAGGACGAATTCTTCCACACGATCAACGAGCTGACCGCGGCCGGCAAGCGGCTGGTCATCACCGCCGATCGCCACCCGCACGGGCTCGACGATGTCGAGGCGCGGATCGTGTCGCGGCTGTCGATGGGGTTGGTCGCCGACATCAAGGCGCCGAATGCGGAGCTGCGCCGCGCGCTGCTCGACCACCGGCTGGGCGAACTGCCCGAGGTCGCCGTGCCCGACGACGTGCTCGATCTGCTCGCGGGCAAGATCACCGGGTCGCTGCGCGAGGTCGAAGGCGCGCTCAACCGCCTGGTCGCCTATGCGCAACTGACGGGCGAGGCGATCAATCTCGACTTCGCGCAGGCGACGCTGGGCGACGTGCTGCGCGGCGGGACCAAGCGGATCACGATCGACGAGATTCAGCGCGCTGTGTCGGCGCATTACGACTTGAAGCCTGTCGACCTGGTCTCCGCGCGTCGCGCCGTCGTCGTCGCGCGCCCGCGCCAGATCGCGATGTATCTCGCCAAGCGCCTGACCACGCGCTCGCTGCCGGAAATCGGCCGCAAGTTCGGCGGCCGCGACCATTCGACGGTGATCCACGCGGTGCGCCGGATCGAGGAGCTGCGTGGGTCCGACCATGAGATCGACGGCGCGGTGAAGACGCTGATCCGGCAGTTGGAAGGATAGCCTCCGCCGCTCGTGTTCCCGCGCAGGCAGGAGCACGAGCGGTCGGATCAGACCCGCAGGCCCATCAATTCCTGCGCCTTCAGCAAATGCGGCGCGGCCAGCGCGCGGGCCTTTTCCGCGCCCTCCTTCAGGATCGCGTCGATCGCGGCGGTATCGCGCAGCAATTCGGTCATCCGGTCGCGGATCGGGCCAAGCGTCGCCACCGCGAGGTCGGCCAGCGCGGGCTTGAACGCGCCGAATCCCCGCCCGCCGAACTCGGCGATCACCGCGTCCGGCGTGGTGTCCGACAGCGCGGCATAGATCGTCACGAGGTTCTTCGCCTCGGGCCGCTCGGTCAGGCCGTCGACATGCTCGGGCAGGGGTTCCGGGTCGGTCCTGGCCTTGCGGAATTTCTGCGCGATCGCGTCATTGTCGTCGATCATGTTGACCCGCGCCATCTCGGACGGGTTCGACTTCGACATCTTCTCGCGCGCGTCGCGCAAGCTCATGATGCGCGGCGCGGCGCGGCTCACGAGCGGCTCGGGCAGGACGAACAGTTCGGCGCCGTAATCGTTGTTGAACTTGGTCGCGACGTCGCGGGCCAGCTCCAGATGCTGCTTCTGGTCCTCGCCGACCGGCACATGCGTCGCGTTGTAGAGCAGCACGTCCGCCGCCATCAGCACCGGATAGTCGTACAGGCCGACGCTGGCGCCCTCGCGGTCCTTGCCCGCTTTGTCCTTGAACTGCGTCATGCGGTTGAGCCAGCCGACCCGCGCGACATTGTTGAGCAGCCAGGCCAGCTCGCTATGCGCCGGCACCCGCGCCTGATTGAACAGGATCGCGCGCGCCGGGTCGATCCCGCTGGCGATCATCGCGGCGGTGATCTCATAGGTGTTGGCGGTGACGTCGGCGGGCGCGATCCATTCGGTCAGCGCGTGGAGGTCGGCGATGAAATACATCGTCTCGCCGCCCCCGGCGAGCACGTCGTCCTGCATCGCGACCCACTGCCGGATCGCGCCCAGGTAATTGCCGAGGTGCAGATTGCCGGTAGGCTTGATGCCGGAGATGACGCGCATGGAGGCTCTCTTACGGTTACGCGGCGCGCCTGCGCCGGAGGAAGGTCAGGTCGTCGCGGGTGAACGCGCCGAGGACGAAGGTGGCGATCGCATAGACGACGCAGCCCGCCGCGATAAGCACGATCATCGCGCTCGTCCGCATCAGCCAGCTGCCGTGAGTATAGGGTAGCAGCCGATCCTGCATCAACCACAGCACCGCGCCCATTGCCAGCGCCGCCAGCGCCAGCCGCCACGCCCGCCGCCTGAGCCGCGCGTCGGGCGCGAAATGCCCGCGCTTGCGCAGCGTGCGATAAAGCATCGCGACGTTGACCGTGGAGGCGAGCGCGGTGGCGAGCGGCGGCCCCATGTGCCGGAGTGGCAGGATGAAGGCGAGGTTGAGCACGAGATTCACCGCCATCGAGATCATCGCATAGCGCACCGGCGTACGGGTGTCCTGCCGCGCGTAGAAGCCGGGCGTCAGCACCTTGACCAGGATGTAGCTCGGCAGTCCGATGGAGAAAGCGGCCAGCGCCTGCGCGGTGTAATGGGTGTTGGCGGCGGTGAACCGCCCGTGTTCGAACAAAGCGGCGATGATCGGCGCGCCGCACACCACCAGCGCGACCGTGGCGGGCAGCGTGAGCAGCAGCGCCAGCTCCATACCCCGGTTCTGCGTCTCCATCGCGCCCGCGTCGTCGCCCACGCCGAGCTGGCGCGAGATCATCGGCAGCAGCACGGTGCCCAGCCCGATGCCGATCAGCCCAAGCGGCAGCTGGTTCACGCGGTCGGCGGTGTAGATGTACGTCACCGATCCCGCCGCGAGCAGGCTGCGGGCCAGCGCGCTCGACACGACGAGGTTGATCTGCACCGCGCTGGTCCCGGCGGCGGCGGGCCACAGCAGGGCGAGGAAGCGCTTCACATCGTCGTTGATCCTCGGCCGCCCCGGCAGCAGCCGCACGCCCGCGCGGTGGCATGCCCACCACAGCCAGCCGAGTTGCAGCGCGCCCGACACGGTGACCGCGATCGCCTGATTGCGCGAAGTGCCGAGCGGATCGGTATGGAACAGCAGCAACGCGGCGATCAGCGTCAGGTTGAGCAGGATCGGCGCAGCCGCGTTGACCCAGAATTTATGCAGCGAATTGAGGATGCCGCCAAGCAGCGACACCAGGCTGATCAACATCAGATAGGGGAAGGTGAGGCGGCACAGCGACACGACATAGGCGAATTGCGAATCGGTGACGCCGCGCGTGCTGCCCCATAGAATCCATGCGACCGGGTAAGCAGCGATTTCCACGATCGCCGTCATCACGATCAGCACCGGCAACAGCACCGACAGCGCATCGCGCGCGAAGGCGATCCCGGCGGGCAGGCCTGGACCATCCTTGTCCGCGACCTTCTTGTTGAACATCGGGATGAAGGCGGAAGCGAACGCCCCTTCCGCGAACAGCGCGCGGAACATGTTGGGCAGGCGGAACGCGAGCAGGAACGCGTCCGACGCGAAGCCCGCGCCGACGAAGCGCACGAACAGCGAATCCCGGACGAGCCCCAGCACGCGGCTGGCGAGCGTCAGCCCGCCGACCGATCCCAGCGCCTTGGTCAGGTTCATGGTACGACGATGTCCATCATTATCCCTCTCCCCTTGAGGGGAGAGGGTTGCGCAGACTTGGCAGCTTGCTGCCTAGTCGGAGCTGGGTGAGGGGTGAGCGCTCGCCCGTGCGAGCGCGCGGAGCTTCGCTCCGCTCTACCCCCCACCAAGCTGCGCTAGGCGCTGAAGCGCCAAGCTGCGCTATCCTCTCCCCTATCAAGGGAGAGGGAGAAAGTGGAGCGGCTGTTGAATAGCCACCGGCATTAAGCGTTGCCCGCGGCGCCCTCTGCCTCGGCCTGCTCCTTGGCCTGCAATTGCTGCAGATAGAGCGAGCCGAAATCGATCGGGTCGAGCAGCAGCGGCGGGAAGCCGCCATCGCGCACCGCGTCCGCGACGATGCGGCGCGCGAACGGGAACATCAGCCGCGGCGCTTCGCCGAGCATGAACGGCTGGAGCTGGTCGTCCGGCACGTTGCGCACGCCGAACAGCCCGGCATAGGTCAGGTCGACGATGAACGCGGTCATCGTGTCGGTCTTGGCCTTGACCTCGATCTTCGTCGTCACTTCATGGACGTCCTCGCCGACCTTGTTGGTGGCGATACCGAACTCGACCTCGATATTGGGCTGATTCGGCTGCTGGAAGATCGCCGGCGCGCTCGGGCTTTCGAACGACAGGTCCTTCACATATTGCGAGATCATGCCGATCGCCGGCATATTGTCGGCGCCGTTGGGGAGGCTCGCGCCGTCGTTAACTTGATCGTCCATCTGGTCTGATACTTCCCTGTCAGAATTGCTGGAATCGCGCCCGCATACTATGCGGCGCCGCGAAGTGTGCTGCGCCTAGCAGCCGCTTCGGGCGAGTTCAACGCCGGGCCAGTGGACCCGGTATTTGAATCGCGCGTTTCTTGTGCCTATGTTGGACGCTGGTCAAGGTGGAGTTCCGGTGCTCGTCTATATCGTCATTCTCGCGATGGTTGCCGTCTTTCTGGGGCTGCGCCTGTATGCCGTGCTCGGCAAACGGACCGGGCACGAGCAGGTGCTGCGCAATCCGGCGGACGACCGCGCCGCGCCGCCGCTGACGATTCCGCGCGTGGTGGAGGCCGCGCCGGACGTGCGCGACCAGGGGCCGCAGGCGATCGAGGCGCGGGCGCAATCGGGCCTGCGCGCGCTGATCTCCGCCGATCCGTCGTTCGACGTCGCCGGGTTCCTCGACGGCGCGAAGAATGCGTACCGGATGATCCTCGAAGCCTTCTGGAAGGGCGATACCGACACGCTCGACTGGCTGGCCGAGGATCATGTCCGCGATGCGTTCGGCGACGCGATCAAGGCGCGCGGCGAGGCGGGACATGTGCTCGAGAATCGCCTGGTCGCGATCGAGCGCGCGCTGATCACCGATGCGACGATCTCCGGCCGCCAGGTGCGGATCACCGTCGCGTTCGACGCGGATATCGCTGCCGTCACGCGCGATGCCGAGGGCACGCTGATCGCCGGGTCGCTGACCGATGCGGTCGTGACGCACGACGTCTGGACCTTCTCGCGCACGCTCAAGAGCGGCGATCCGCACTGGAAGCTGGCGGATACGGACGAGGCGTGAGCGGCGCCAAGATTTAGCGCAGCTAAATCGCGACCAGCGCCGCGCCGGCCGGCCTCGCGCAGCGAGGACCGACGACGCGGGATTTACTCCCGCGTCGCTGCGCCCGTCATTAGAGCGACGTGCCGTAGAGCGGGGTCACTTATTCAACCGTTCGCCCTGAGCTTGTCGAAGGGCGGAGTGGCACAAGCGATCGGTCGCCTGCGGAGAGCCGCCCTTCGACAAGCTCAGGGCGAACGGGTCATATTGCACGCACGATGCGCTAACCTTGTGCCGGACTCCATCTCCCGTCATTAGCCCTGACGAGCATGGCGGGAGTGAATAGCGTGTCGAAGAAGTCCTTTACCCTCCTTTCGGCCGCGCTCCTTTCCGCTTGCGGCGCGCGAATCGTCCCGCCCTCGACACCGACCGCGCGCGCGCCGACCGGCCGCGTGCCGGCCCCCGTCCGCCAACCCGTTGCGTCCACGCCCCTGCCGCCGATCACCAACACCGATGCCGTTCCCGCCGGGGCCAATGCGGCGGGGGCGGGGCTGGTCGCGGGGCCGGCAGTGTCGTCGCTCGGCATCGACCGCGCGCGCGCCGCGAAGGCGTTGACCGCGTTCCGGTCGAGCTGTCGCGAGCTGATGCGCCGCACCGACCAGTCCGGGCTGACGCGCGGCGCGGACTGGCAACCCGCCTGCGCCGCCGCGCAGAGTGCGGGTGACCCGCAAGCCTTCTTCGCCACCAACTTCGAAACCGTCCAGGTCGGCGACGGCAAGGCGTTCGCGACCGGTTATTACATTCCCCAGATCCAGGGCTCGCGCGCGCGCCGTTCCGGATATGACGTGCCGATCTACGGCCGGCCGAGCGACCTGATCGACGTCGATCTCGGCAAATTCTCCGACGCGCTCAAGGGCAAGTCGATCCGTGGCCGGGTCGAGGGCAGGAATTTCGTGCCCTATTACGATCGCGCGCAGATCGAGGCGGGCGCGATGACCGATGCGCCGATCATCGGCTGGGCGAGCGATCCGGTCGCGTTGTTCTTTCTTCAGGTCCAGGGCTCGGGCGACGTGCGTCAGCCCGACGGGTCGAGCTTCAGGATCGGGTACGACAGCCAGAACGGGCGCGATTACACCGGCATCGGCAAGCTGATGAAGGATCGCGGGCTGCTCCAGCCGGGGCACGCCTCGATGCAGGATATCGTCGCCTGGCTCCGCGCCAATCCCGACCGGGGCCGCGACATCATGCGCGAGAACAAGAGCTATGTGTTCTTCCGCCTGCTCGACGGCCCGCCGCTTGGCGCGATGGGTTTGCCCGTCACCGGTGGCGTCACCGTGGCCGCCGACGTGAAGTTCATCCCGCTCGGCGCGCCGGTCTTCCTGTCGATGGACCGGGTCGATGCGACGGGCCTGTGGATCGCCCAGGACACCGGCGGCGCGATCAAGGGCAGCAACCGCGTCGACACCTTCTGGGGCAGCGGGCGAGAGGCGGAAGCGATCGCCGGCGGTATGTCGGCGCGGGGCACGGCGTTCCTGCTCGTGCCGATCGGCACGCTGGCGCGGTTGCAGGGAGGGGCAGGTGGCCGGGCGACGCCTCAGCGCTGACGAAGCGGCGTTATGGGCGCGGGTGATGGCCACGGTGACGCCGTTGCCGGGGGCGAAGCTCGCTAAGCCCCTCCCCTTCAGGGGAGGGGTTGGGGGTGGGAGCGTGCCACAAGCGCCTCGCCTGGGGATAGCCCCCACCCCAACCCCTCCCCTGAAGGGGAGGGGCTCGGAAGCGGTCAAGGCTTCTGCCCCCGCCAATACCCTCGACGCGTCCTGGGACCGCCGCCTCGCGCGCGGCTCGCTCGATCCCGATGCGACGGTCGACCTCCACGGCCATACGCTGACCTCCGCGCACCATATCCTCGACCTCGCCCTCGAACGCTCGCGTGTCCGGGGCGACCGGGTCATTCTCCTGATCACCGGCAAGCCTCCGCGCCGCGACAGCGAGCGGCCGCATGCGCGCGGCGCGATCCGGGCCGCGGTCGGCGACTGGCTGCAGGCGTCGCGCCATGCCGGCGCGATCGCCGCCGTGCGCGGCGCGAGCCCGCGGCATGGCGGCGCCGGCGCGCTGTACATCGTCCTGCGCCGACCCCGCGCGGCATCGAAATCTTAACCCTTCCGCCGCTAAATCTCCGCGATTGAAGCGCGCGTTTCGCGCGGAGCGGGGATTGTCGGACGCATATGGGATCAGCATCGCTGAGAGGCCGGGCGATCACCTTCGCTTTGTGCGCCGGCGCGGTGGTGTTCCTGCTCGCGGCGCTGGCGACGTCGCATGGCACGCTCAGTTTCGACAATCTGGCACGGGCATTGATCCCGGCCGTGGTGTGCGCGGTCTTTTCCTGGGCGGCGGCCGAACGCGCGATCGGCACCACGGCCAGCGCGCTGGACGCCGCGATCGAACGCATCGCCGAAGCGGCGCGGGGCGATCTCGAAGGCCCGGTCCCGCCCGAAGTCGGCGTGGCCGTGCCGCATCTGGCGCAGGCGATGGATGGTCTATTCCGGCAAATCGCGGCCAATCTCGACAGTGTCCACCGCCTCGCGATGTACGATCCCGTCACCAACCTGCCCAACCGCACCCATTTCCGCCGCGTCGCCGAGCGTCACCTGTCGGAAATGCCCGCCGGCGATGTCGCGGCGCTGCTGTTCATCGATCTCGACCGGTTCAAGGCGGTCAACGACACGATGGGCCATGCGACCGGCGACGTGCTGCTCGGCATGGTCGCCAATCGCCTGCGCGCCGTCGCCGACAGCGTCACCGCGGCCGGGGGCATCGCCAAGCCGCTGATCGGGCGGCTGGCGGGTGATGAATTCACCATGCTGTTCCCCAGGCTGGACGACGTGCACCAGGCGGCGCGGATCGCGCGCGGCGTGCTCTATGCGTTGACCGAGCCGTTCGACCTGGCGGGGGCGGACGTCGAGATCGGCGCGTCGATCGGTATCGCGATGCGCCCGGCGCACGGCACGACGCTGCACGACCTGATGAGCGCCGCCGATGCGGCGATGTACCACGCCAAGGCCGGTGGCCGTGGCCGCACCGAGCATTTTTCCGACGAGCTCGCGGCGCGGCTCACCGACCGCGCACAGCTCGAAGTCGATCTGCGCAGCGCGATCGAGCGCGGTCAGTTCGCGTTGGTCTATCAGCCGCAGATGTCGCTCGAAAACGGCCGGATCGTCGCGGCGGAGGCGCTGCTGCGCTGGCACCACCCGTCGCAGGGGATCAAGCTGCCCGCGAGCTTCCTGCAACGCGCGGAGGAGACCGGGCTGATCGTCGAGATCGGCGACTGGGTGATCGCCGAGGTTGCCCGCACGATCCGGCGCTGGGCTGATGCGGGACTCGAACAGCGGCTGGCGATCAACGTCAGCCAGCGCCAGCTCGACCATGCGACCTTCTTCCGGCGTCTCCGCGACGCGATGCACGCCGCCGGCGCGCCGGCGCGGCTATTGGAACTGGAGATCACCGAGACGCTGGCGATGCATTGCAGCGGTGATGTCGTCGAAGCGATCGCGGCGTTGCGCACCGACGGGGCGACGATCGCGATCGACGATTACGGCACCGGCAATTCGAGTGTCGCGCGGCTGCGGACGCTGCCGATCGACCGCATCAAGCTCGACGCCAGCCTGGTCGATCATATCGCGACCCGGCCGGAGGCGCGCCAGATCGCGCAGTCGATGATCGGGCTGATCCACGGCCTCGGCTGCGAAGCGGTGGCGGAGGGGATCGAGTCGGTCGACCAGGCCGAGATCCTGCGCGTGATCGGATGCGACGTGGTCCAGGGCCACGCCGTCGCCGAGCCGATGGACGAGACCGCGCTGATCGCCTGGTCGCGCGGGGACGGGCAGGACGAGGTGGCGGCGGGCTGACCGCCCCTCTCCCATCGGGAGAGGGGCAAGCCGCGCAGCGGCGCGGGGTGAGGGCAGGGCGCGAGACGCTCTCGGCGACCCTCACCCTTCCGTCGCTTCGCTCCTCCATCTCCCAAAGGGAGAGGGAATTTACGCCGCCAGCTTGCGCAGCACGTAGTGCAGGATGCCACCGTTCAGGAAATATTCCAGCTCGTTGACCGTATCGATCCGGCAGCGGGTCAGGAACGTCTCCGTCGACCCATCGGCGCGGGTCAGTTCGACCTCGACGTCCTGGCGCGGACGCAGCTCCGCGACATTCCGGATCGTGAACGTCTCGTCACCGGTCAGGCCGAGCGTCTGGCGCGTGACCCCATCGGCGAATTGCAGCGGCAGCACGCCCATCCCGACCAGGTTGGAACGGTGGATGCGCTCGAAGCTCTCGACGATCACCGCGCGCACGCCGAGCAGATTGGTGCCCTTCGCCGCCCAGTCGCGTGACGAGCCGGTGCCGTATTCCTTGCCGGCGACGATCACCATCGGCACGCCCGCCGCCTTGAACTTCATCGCCACGTCGTAGATCGGCATGACCTGGCCGTCATGGCGCGACATGCCGCCCTCGACGCCGGGGACCATCTCGTTCTTGATGCGGATGTTGGCGAAGGTGCCGCGCACCATCACTTCGTCGTTGCCGCGCCGCGCGCCATAGGAGTTGAAGTCGGCGCGGCTGACCTGATGCTCCTGCAGGAACGTGCCGGCCGGCGAGTCCGCCTTGATGCTGCCGGCGGGGCTGATGTGGTCGGTGGTGATGCTGTCGCCCAGCACCGCCAGCGGCCGCGCGTCGACGATGTCGGCGACCGGAGCCGGGGTCATCGTCATGCCCTCGAAATAAGGCGGGTTGTGGATATAGGTCGATCCCGCGCGCCAGGTATAGGTGTCCGACCCCTCGATCTCGATCTCGCGCCACTTGGCGTCGCCCTGATAGACCGCGCCGTAGCGGCTTTCGAACATGCCGCGGTCGATGTTCGCCGCCATCGTGTCGGCGACTTCCTGGTTGGTCGGCCAGATGTCCTTGAGGAACACGTCGGCGCCGTCCGCGCCTTGCCCGATCGGGGTTTCGACCATGTCCTCGGTCACCGTGCCCTTGAGGGCGTAGGCGACCACGAGGGGAGGCGAGGCGAGGAAGTTGGCGCGGACGTCGGGGGAGACGCGGCCTTCGAAGTTGCGGTTGCCCGACAGGACCGAGGCGGCGACGAGGTCGTTCTCGTTGATCGCGCTCGACAGTTCGGGCGCGAGCGGGCCCGAGTTGCCGATGCAGGTCGTGCAGCCATAGCCGACCAGGTTGAACCCGATCGCGTCGAGGTCCGCGGTCAGCCCCGCCTTGGTCAGATAATCGGTCACCACCTGCGATCCCGGCGCGAGCGACGTCTTGACCCACGGCTTGGGCTTCAGCCCCTTGGCATGGGCCTTGCGCGCGACCAGCCCCGCCGCGACCAGCACGCTGGGGTTGGAGGTGTTGGTGCAGCTCGTGATCGCCGCGATCACCACGTCGCCGTCGCCGATGTCATGGCTGCGGCCCTCGACCGCGACGCGGTTCGGGCGATCCTTGAGGTAGAGCTTCGAAAGGTCGCCGTTGAACACGTCGTCGACATTGCCCAGGCTGACCCGGTCCTGCGGCCGCTTCGGCCCCGCCAGGCTCGCCACCACGTCGCCCATGTCGAGTTCCAGCGTGTCGGTGAACACCGGATCGGGCGCATCCGCCGCGCGCCAGAACCCCTGCGCCTTGGCATAAGCCTCGGTCAGCGCGATCGTCTCCTCCGGGCGGCCGGTCAGCCGCATGTAATCGAGCGTCCGGCCGTCGATCGGGAAGAAGCCGCACGTCGCGCCATATTCGGGTGCCATGTTGGCGATCGTCGCGCGGTCGGCCAGCGTCATGCTGTCGAGCCCCGGTCCGTAGAACTCGACGAACCGCCCGACCACGCCCTTCTGGCGCAGCATCTGGGTGACGGTCAGCACCAGGTCGGTCGCGGTGATCCCTTCGTTGAGCGATCCGGTCAGCTTGAACCCGACCACTTCGGGGATCAGCATCGACACCGGCTGGCCGAGCATCGCCGCCTCCGCCTCGATCCCGCCGACGCCCCAGCCGAGCACGCCCAGCCCGTTGACCATCGTCGTATGGCTGTCGGTGCCGACCAGCGTATCGGGATAGGCGATCGTCTTGCCATCATGAGCGCCAGTTTCTTGGGACGACCACACCGCCTGGCCGATATATTCCAGATTCACCTGGTGGCAGATGCCCGTCCCCGGCGGCACCACCGAGAAATTGTCGAGCGCCTTCGACCCCCATTTGAGGAATTCGTAGCGTTCGAAATTGCGCGCATATTCCAGCTCGACGTTATCCGCGAACGCCTTGGGCGTGCCGAATTCGTCGACCATCACCGAGTGATCGATGACGAGGTGGACGGGCACCAGCGGATTGATCTTCGCCGCGTCGCCGCCCAGCCTGGTGATCGCGTCACGCATCGCCGCCAGGTCGACCACGCAAGGCACGCCGGTGAAATCCTGCATCAGCACGCGCGCCGGGCGGTACTGGATCTCGCGATCGGGGGCGACCGGGTTCTTCTGCCAGTCGATCACCGCCTGGATGTCCTCGGTCGTGACGGTCACCCCGTCCTCGAACCGCAACAGGTTTTCGAGCAGCACCTTCATCGAGAAGGGCAGGCGCGAAATGTCGCCGAGCTTGGCGGCCGCCTTGGCCAGGCTGAAATAATCGTACGCCTTGCCCCCGGCGGTAAGCGTGTCGCGAGTGCCGAGCGTATCCTGGCCGATGGCGGTCATGCGGGTCCTTTCCCTGGTGTGCGGCCAGTCGCGGGCGCGGCGGGGAGGCGGGCGCTGCGCCGATCAGGCGAGCGTCCCGCGCGGACGCGCCCGGACGGGCGAATGCGAGAGTCGAGGGGGCCGATAGCAGGGGTAGGGGGAGGGGGGAAGGGTGGGAGGGGAAGAGAGGGCAGGAAGTCTGTTGGCGGGTGGTTAGCCGCCATCACTGATGTCGATGCGACGGCGTGGCCGTCTCGGCCTGCCCTCCCTGGAAGGGAGGGGCTGGGGGTGGGTGCCGCCGAGGCACTCGGCGGCTTGCAACAGGATGAACTCGGCGGCGCCGTCGGGATTGGCGGGAATGTCCGAATTCCAGAGCCGGATGACGCGCCAGCCCCGCGCTTCGAGATATACCGACCGTCGATCGTCATAGGATGACCGATCGATATGCCGGCTGCCGTCGAGTTCGATCGCCAGCCGCGCGCCGCGACAGGCAAGATCGACGATGAACGGGGCGATGACGAATTGGCGGGTGAAGGCTGGGCCGGATCGACATTCAGAAATCCCCCGTCACCCCGGCCTTGTGCCGGGGTCCACTACGCCACAGCGCCTGGGCCTTTGAGCCTCTTGTTCCACGCCTGCCTCCCGGTGGACCCCGGCACAAG
>Ga0153956_1001048_pt1 | contig 26694 bp, 20 predicted proteins | sample TSFL040MetaG_FD_104704 | JGI IMG/M metagenome (GOLD analysis project Ga0153956, IMG submission 104704) | Attine ant fungus gardens microbial communities from Florida, USA - TSFL040 MetaG | ecosystem: Host-associated > Fungi > Mycelium > Unclassified | place: USA: Florida, Wekiwa Springs... | reverse complement strand
CAGCAGCGCCAGAGCGGCCGTGGTCTTCCCTGATCCCGACTCGCCGACCACACCAAGGACTTCCCCAGGACCGACGTCGATCGACACTTGCTCAATGATCGCGTCGCCAGCCGAGGTTTCAACCCTCAGGTCTTCAACCTCTAGGACTCGCTCATTGGGCTCGACACTGGTTTCTTGCATCACGTCAGGAGAACTCATGCCATCTCCTTGTCGGTCGTAGTCGGGAGTTCGGTGGCGGCTGTCGCGACGCCCGAACCCCGCTCTACCTTGCGGCGGGAGGAGCGGCCCAGTGAGCGCACGTAGGCATCCGCGGTCACATTCACCGAGATTGTCAGGAGCGCGAGCATGATCGCCGGTGCGAGCACGGACCATATGTTGAGCGAGATGAAGTTCCTGTTTTCAGAGATCATGAGGCCCCAGTCGGCTGCCGGCGGCGACAGCCCGAGCCCGAGGAAATTCATGCTCGCGACGAGAACAATCGAATAACCAAACCGTAGGCCGAAGTCTGCCAACAGAACCGGGGTGATATTCGGGAGGATCTCGCGACGCAGGATCGCCGCGGTGCCCTCACCGCGAGCGTGCGCAGCCTCGACATAGCCGCGAGTCGACGCGTCCAAGGTGGTCGTCCGGACCACCCTGGCAATGAAAGGAACCTGCACAATCGTGACGCCAACGATCACAACCCAGAGGTGGAAACCCAACCCCGCCGCCAGTACCAGCAGGATCAGGAGAGCCGGGAACGCCAACATCACATCCATCGCCCGCATGAGAAATGAATCGAGTAGCGACCGGTTATAGCCGGCCACCATCCCGATGACAACGCCGAAAAGATAGGAGAGCGCTGTTGCGGCACCGCCAACCAGGATCACCGAACGCCCCCCGTTCAGGGTTCGCGAGAGCACGTCACGTCCGAGATAGTCGGTTCCGAGCAACGCAGACGATGATGGGGGCTGGCCGGGCGGGCCCACAATCTCGGTGATCGAGTGGGGCGCCACGAGGGGGCCGAATGCGGCCACGAGCAAAACGACAGCCAGGAGAGAAAGTCCTATGGAACCGGCTAGCGTCCGCGCAAACGCCGGTATATGGACGCGGCTCATAGCTCGCTCCTCAGGCGAGGGACGAGGAAGACCACTGCTAGGTCAGCGAGGATGTTGATCAGGATGTAGATCGCGGCGAGGATGATGGCGACGATTGACACCACTTGGGGATCGCGGACCAGTACCGCCTGTACGAGAACCTGTCCGATACCCGGATAGTTGAAGAGACTCTCCGTGATGATGATCCCCCCGATCAAGTACTGGGCCACTTGGGCCAGAGCCTGGATCGAAGGCGCAAGGGAGTTGCGAAGGACATACCGCATCACGACTCGGCGTTCTTTGATGCCGTTCAGCCTCGCCATGGCCACGTAGTCCTCTCGAAGGATTTCGACCATGGAGGCCCTCAGGATCCGCGTGCCGAACGCGACACTCACCGCCAGCAGCGTCAGTATGGGCAGAACCAGGCCCTTTGGATCGCTCAAGGGTGTCTCCGACGTCGATACGGCGGGAAACCAGCCTAGTTCCGAGAAGAATATGACGATGAGCAGCGTCCCGAGCAGAAACTCGGGGAGAGACCCGATAGCCAGCGACGTCGTGGAAATGGCATGGTCAGCCTTGCGTCCAGCTCGTAGCGAAGCCCATGTAGCTAGGACCAGACAGATCGGAATGAAGAACAGAAGCGTAAGGCCCGCCAGGATCAAGCTATTTCGCATCGGTGTCTTGATTACGCCTGATACCGGCACGACCTGCCCTTGGGCCAACGAGGCCATCGAATTGCCCAGGTCCCCCGTCGCGATACCGCTCGCCCAACTCCAGTAGCGGCTGGGCAAGGAGTCATCCAGGTGGAGTTGAGACCTCACGTCAGCTACTCGATCTGGCGTCGCGTTACGACCCAGGACGACCTCTGCCACGTCTCCGGGAACCACCGTCAGCGCGATGAAGATCAGGATCGATGCTACGAAGAGCGTAAGCAGCCCGGCCACGATGCGACGCGCGACGAAGCTCAGGACCGGATGTGACCTTCTTCTGCTGGACTGAACTGTCCCGTTTGGTTCTGGGATCACATCGGCGCCGCTTTGCGCTGTATCGACCGTGCTCAACCTAGATCCTCGACAAGCTGTCCGGTAGTTCTGCTGGTTCCCCTGGCAAGCCGTCCCTCGCGTCGGCCGAGATGGTCATCCAGCCCATGTATGACGATGCGCCGTCCCTCCGCTTGCCACCCGACCTCCTCGAGAATCCGGCGGCTGGCCGCCTTCGCTCGGGGGCTGTCGATTCGGTGTAGGTCAACGCAGGTCCGTTCAATAGACTGGATAGACCACAATATACTGGAACTCTTTGGTCGTCAAGCTGGCAAGCCGACCAGGTCATCTGTAGATTCGTGAGCTGAGGCATTTCGATGTCTCAGGGGTATAGACCACGCACGATATGGGCCTCGGCAACCTCCTTGACGCCGATCATCATCGCCGCTTCTCGGAGCGAAATACCGCGCTCCGTAGCAAGCTCCGTGGCCCGTTCCAGCGCCGTGGATATCGCTTTCGGTACGACTAGGTTGGTCGCGTCATTCGGGCCGGCGGTCTCTGGCAAGTTTTCGAGGTGGCTAGCGACTACCCCTCCCCCATTGGCCAGCAGATCGGGAACCACGAGGACGCCTTGATCGAGAAGGTGTTCCTCCGCAACAGCCGAGATTGCGGCGTTGGCAGCCTCTACGACCACCTTCGCCTGCACCCGATCGACGTTGGTCACATCGATCATGTTGCTTACTGCCGCGGGCACCAGCACGTCGCTTGGGGCTGCCATCAACTCATCACGTTCGATCGCCACGGATCCACCGACTTCTCCAACCGTTAGACCGTGGCGAAGTCGATTGAGGAAAGTTTCGCTGTCGATGCCATCCGACTCGTACACAGCGCCCGACACATCGCTAAGGCCAACTAATAGGAACCGAGGGTCGCGGTAAAGATGCTCGGCTACAGCCAGTCCAACGTCGCCAACACCTGCGATCGAAACACGTATTGGCGTCTGTGGAAGCGCGTCATGGTCGGCACACCAGCGGACGGCCGCAGCAACACCCGCCCCCGTCGCATCGCGACGCATTGGGTTGCCACCGATCGACACCGGTTTTCCGGTCACGGAGTTGCGCGCGCGTCCCGCGGACACGGACGCGTAGGTGTCCATCACCCACGCCATCTCACGCTCGGAGGTATTTAGGTCGGGGGCCAGTACGTCAACGTTCTCCCCGATCATGGGGGCAAGCTCGCTCGTATAGCGGCGGGCTATCCGTTCACGCTCGGTCAAGCTTAGGGTGGTAGGATCGCACCTCACTCCACCCTTCCCACCTCCGTATGGCAAGCCCAGCAGGGCACATTTCCACGTCATGTTCATTGCGAGAGCCTTCATCTGCTCCAGAGAGCAATCCGCGTCGTAGCGCACTCCGCCTTTCGCGGGTCCGCGAGTCAGACTGTGTTGTACGCGATAGCCGACGAACGTCTCACGCGAGCCGTCGTCGCACATGATGGGCACGGCAACCTCCACACTGCGACGAGGTTGAGCAAGCATGTCGTGCAAGTCATTGTCGAGAGAAAGCAGCCTGGCGGTGTGCTCGAGGCGCTTCAACGCGACGGTCCACTCGCCTTCATCAGGCCCGCTGTGAACGGGCTCCTCTAGATTCGCACCAACCGGGAGTATTCGCGGCTCACTGCTCATCTGAAACAGGATGGCTCTGTGATCCAGCCAACGAACCGGACTGGTTTGCAAGCGCAGCATCGAGTGTATTCCGTAGCAACATCGCAATCGTCATCGGACCCACGCCACCGGGTACGGGAGTGACGGCAGACGCGACGGAAGCTACGTTTTCGAAATCAACGTCCCCACAGAGTCCTTCACGGGTCCGGTTGATGCCGACGTCTATTACAGTTGCTCCCCGCTTCACCCAGTCGGCACCAATCAGGTTGGGCTTGCCAACGGCAACGATGAGCACGTCGGCACGACGGCACACCACGTCCAAGTTCTTGGTTCTGCTGTGGGCTGTAGTAACCGTCGCATCAGCCTCAACCAGCCACTGAGCCATCGGCTTGCCGAACAGATTCGATCGTCCGACTACAACCGCATCTGCGCCTGAGAGTTCGACTTCGGCCTCCCGAAGCAAGCGCATGACACCAGCTGGTGTGCAGGGCCGGACGCCCGGTTGTCCGATCGCGAACGCCCCGGCATTGAGTTGAGTGAGACCATCTACGTCCTTGGTCGCGGCGATGCCGCTAACAAGCGCGTGTTGGTCGATGTGCTTCGGTACCGGAAGTTGACACAAGATCCCGCTCACCGCCTTGTGACCATTGAGCTCCTCAATGAGGAGATCGACAGCATCCTGCGGCACATCCGCGGGCAGTCGGTGATCAAAGGAAGCGATGCCGACTTCTTCGCAAGCCCGGTGCTTGGCGTCGACGTAAACAGTGCTTGCCGGGTCGTCTCCAACCAGAATCGTGGCGAGTCCTGGCTCGTAACCATGCTCGCGTCGGAACTCAGCTACTTCCGTGCGGATTTCCTCCCGTAGCCGCCTCGCGATTGCGCGGCCGTCAATGATCGCTGCCGGATGCGCGTTGGGCTGCCATCCGGGCACACCACGAACATTGCTGTAACCCACTAGAACACCACCGTAGTGTTGCCATGTAGCAGCACACGATCCTCACAGTGCCATTGCACGGCGCGGGCGAAGACGGCCCGCTCGATGTCGGCGCCGAGACGTTCGAGGGTGTCAGCATCGTCCTCGTGCGTGACGCGGATTACGTCTTGTTCGATAATTGGGCCCGCGTCGAGTTCTTCAGTCACGTAGTGCGCCGTAGCTCCGACCAGCTTGACACCGCGTTCCTTCGCCTTCCCATATGGACCGGCACCGGCAAACGCCGGCAAGAACGAGTGGTGGATGTTGATAACCGGTATGCCGAGATCGCTCAGGAAGTCCCCGCTTAGGATCTGCATATAGCGAGCGAGGACGACGGCATCGATGGGTCCGTAACGCTCGACGGCTTGTATCTGCCGAGCCTCTGCCTCTGGTTTGTGACCCTTTTCGACCGGGATGTAGACGAACGGGATGCCGAACGCCTCGACATCACCACGCATGTCCTCGTGGTTTGAGATGACGACAGCGATGTCCGCATGCAACTCTCGTCGACGCCAGCGCCACAAGATGTCGAGCAGGCAATGGTCATAACGCGAGACGAACACGGCGATTCGCTTCGGTTCTGCCGCATCGGTCACACTCCACGTCATGTCAAACGATGACGCCACTTCTCGATCGAACTGAGCATTGAATTCTTCGAGCGCGATCGGGTCGAGTTTGAGCCCGAACTGCATTCGCAGGAAGAACAAGCCATCGTGTGCGCCAGTGGAGTACTGGTCGGCATGCGTAATGTTGGCACCGGCGTCCCGAAGAAAGCCAGCGATCGCCGCCACGATTCCCGAACTGTCAGGGCACGATACGAGCAACCGGAAGCAGTGCCCGAGCGACGGCTCGTCAGTGCTGGGTGCGGGGAACGTGGCGGCTGTGGTGTTCATTCGATCCTTTAGTGGCTGACAGCGGCGGCGGCGAGCTCAGAGACGAGTTCGTCCTTGTAGAAGCGCTCAAGTTCGAACGGCGCGATGAGATCTGGTGTGCGATCGGTGGCAACTAGCTCGGCAAGCGTCTTGCCGACGATCGGTGCTGCCTTAAAGCCGTAAGTGCCCCAGCCGGCGCTGACGTGGAAGTTCTCAACCTCGGTCTTGCCAAGGATCGGGCTGTAATCGGGTGACAGGTCGCAGAGTCCGGCCCACGCTCGCAATAGTCTGGCGTGCTCCATCTGCGGGAAAAGCTCAAGCGCATGGCGGGTGAGGTCCTGTAGGAAGTTCAGAGTGTTCGCCGTGCGGTATGTAGTCCAAGGCTCGATCTCAGATCCCATGACGAATTCACCACGGTCGGACTGCGAGAGGTAGACATGCATCTGAGAGGAGACGATCACCACGTCGAGGAATGGCTTGACCGGCTCGGTGACGCAGGCCTGCAGAATGTGCGTTGTGATCGGCAGTTCGATGCCTGCCATCTCCGAGATCAACGACGACCAGCCAGCGGTGCAATTGAGTACGGTGTTGGCCGTGACCTTGCCACGGTTCGTCTTCACTCCCGTGATCCGATCACCGCTGCGCTCGAAGCCGGTGACCTCGGTGTACTGGTGGATCTCTGCACCGCCCTCGGAGGCTCCACGAGCGTATCCCCAAACGACGGCATCGTGGCGGATGATGCCGCCCGGGGGGTGGTAGAGAGCACCGAGCACGGGGTAGGTCGCGTCTGATCCGACATGCATTGTCGGGGCGAGTTCCTTTACCTGGTCAGGGTCGATGAGTTGTGAATCGATGCCGTGCAGGCGGTTCACTTCTGCGCGGTTTGCCATCACGAACAGCGCCCGATCAGTGTGCGCCAGAGTGAGGTGGCCGCATTGGCTAAAGAGCAGGTTGAAGTTGAGATCCTGGCCGAGTTTCTCGTAGAGCTTCACGCTCGCGTCATAAAAACGTGCGCCCTCAGGGGTCTTATAGTTGCTGCGGATGATCGTCGTGTTACGACCTGCCGCGCCCGACCCGATATAGCCCTTCTCCAGAATGGCCACATCGGTAATGCCTAGTTCCCGCAGGTAGTACGCCGTGGCCAACCCATGTGAGCCGCCACCGATGATCACAACGTCATAGTTCGACTTGAGTTCGGGACGGCGACTCCACATCCGTCGTTTACGAAAGAGGTCACGCATCGGCTACTGCCTCCCTGGGTGCTCGCCCTTCCGCAATGATCGCGTCTGCTCCGATTGGGCCGCCTCCCAGACGGTCGGCGGCATCGGACACGACGTCCCAAACGTATTCAGCCACAGCAGCGCCGACGAGTACAAGCAGCTGATCACTCTCTTCGACGATCACAAGCCCGGGAGTGCGGGCGACCGAGCCCGGACGCAGCGAGGTTGGCGGCGCAACGCTCGGGCGGAGGTCCAGCGCACAGAAACGCGCCATCAGAGGCCGGGCCAACGGTCCACGAATACGAAGGGCACAGAATTGTGTCGTGACATCAAGACCCGGTTCGTGGTTACCGACCACCAGCACGCGGGTCGGTGTGATTGGGCACCACCACGTGCTATCGCGCCGATCGGCAGTCCCGAAGGTGAGGCCCTTGGCGACGCCGGTACCTTGGATTTCGGTCACCGGTAACGGTGAAACATCGGCAAAGCCGACAAACTCCCTAACGGCGAGTTGCTCGTCGGCTGCGGTACCGAACTCGAGCGGTACACGCCAGCCGTCACGGTGGCCCATCCGCGCGCCCGAGCGTTCGGCGACGCCGGCGAATGGGCTCTGTGGCGACGGAGCGTCTTCGGCTACAGCGGGGGTCAAGAACGCTAGAGTCATGCGCGCAGTACCTCTCCCTCAGGGTCGTAGAAGGCCTTGGTGGTGACTACACCGTTGTAGGTCGTCCCCGAGTAGGAAATGGTGATCGCTGCACCATCTTCGACTAGCTCAGGCGGCACCGTTGCCATGCCGATCGATGCTCCGAGATGCGGCGACCAGCGGGCACTCGTAACTTGGCCTGCCGGCAAGCCGTCTTGGATGACGACGGCTCCTTCGGTCATTACGTCACCGCTCGGAATAGTGAAGCCGACTAGTTGCGGACCGACTTTTGCGTCACCTCGGAATTCAAGTGCTCTACGTCCTAGGAAATCCTGCTCCTTGTCCAACTTGACCGCCCAGTCCAGGGCACTGTTGTAAGGAGTGGACTCGGAGTCGGTGTCCTGGCCGACGATGATGTGCATCTTCTGAAGGCGCAGCACGCGCTGCGGTTCCAGGCCAAACGGGACCAACGAATCATCCGCAGCAAGAATCGTCTTCCAGAGATGAGCGGCCTGAGGCGCCGGGCAGTGGATCTCATACCCGAGCTCGCCGACGAAGCCGATGCGCAACATCAAGACCGGCACCCCGGCAACGGTTGCTGGCGCAGCATCCAGGTACTTGAAGGCTTCGCTCGAACAATCGTGATCAGTAAGCCTGCTCAGGACCCGGCGGGCCGACGGGCCAGCAAGATTCATGGCGCTGATGCCCTGTGTTACGTCAGTGATTTGAGCGTCCAGCTCCCAGATCTCCTGCCACCACGTGATCTGTTGCTCGACGGCTGCGACGCCAGCACTGGTCGTAGTGACGTAGAAGGTGTCGCTGTCTAACCGAGCGACGGTACCGTCGTCAGCGATCCGACCAGCCTCGGACACCATCACCCCATATCGGATCCGTCCCGTCTTGAGGTTCGACATCCTGTTTGTGTAAAGCCGATCCAGCAGTTCGCCGGCGTCCGGACCCTTCACTACAAGCTTGCCGAGCGTAGATACGTCAATCAATCCGCCAGAGTCTTGTACGGCGAGGGCCTCTTGCTGCGGGTTCCCGTAGTCGTAGGCGCGACGCCAGTCTCCCGCCCAGCGGATATCCGCACCTCGCTCACGATGACAGTCGTGCAACGCAGAGCGCTTTGCTGGCTCAAAAGTACGCCCAGCCAGCGCCCCCAACGGGACAGTCAGCCACGGGGGCCGCGCGGTCGTCAGACCAACGACGCCGAGGTTCGATCCAGTTTCCTCGGCCACAGCACGTGCCGCTGGAATCTGAGAGAACCGGCCTTGTGACGGACCCATGGTCGCAGTCGTGTACCGCTTCGATAGCTCGAGTGAGTCATATCCCTCGACGGCTGCCTGCTTGACGTCTTTGATGGTGACGTCTTCGTCCAGGTCAACAAAGCACTTGCCCCGGCGGCGACCATCGGTCGCACAGGCGGGCGGCGTCGCAACAACCTGAGGTTTGCGCTTCTTGTCCAATGCGGCACGCATTGTCGAGACATGCGGGGCCGGCTCTTGGCCTTTCACGGAAAGTACGGCTTCAGCTCCGGCCAGCCGGCCGGACAAGATCGCGCTGACCTGGTCGCCGTCTCCTCCGAGCGAACCCGCAACGTGCACTCCGGCCGGTGTATCTGTGACCACGTAGCCTGCTCGTGACTTTTCGTAGTCAGCGCGGCCTCCGGCCTGCAGGAGCAACGAGAGCGTCGGATGCTCACCGCCGGAAATCGCCAGGAGGTCGCATTCGACTCGCTCAGTTTTTCCTTGGACGCGGCCGCTCGAGGCGACCCGACCCACTGTTGCGGCGCGGAGCCTATTCCGACCGTGAGCCCGTACAACAGTCGCCCCGGTCATCACAGTAATCCCGGCGGCTTCGAGCGCCGCGATCTTGCTGACGTCCACAAGTTGCTCACGCAGGTCGGCGACCATGCGAACGTCGACTCCCAGGTGGTGGAGGGCCAGAGCATCGTCCAGGCCGCGATCGTCGACCGTAGCCACGACTGCCTGGTCGCCAGGCTTCACGGCATATAGGGAACCAAGCCTGCGAGCAGCCCCGGATAGCATCACACCAGGTAGATCGTTATCGGGGAAGACCAGCGGCTGTTGGATCGCGCCGGTGGCAAGAACATGTTCAGAGGCACGGATCTGGTGGAGGGTGTCGCCCTGCCAAACCGGTACAAGGCCATCGAAGAATCCGAGGGCGACACCACGGGTGAGGGTCTCTACGCCTGAAGCCTGCGCACGCTTCAGAAGCTCGTTAGCGCGGTCACCGGTTTCCTCCACTAAGAGCAGGCCGCCGAGCGCAACGTCGTCGTCGCAAAGCACTACGTCGAGACCTGCCTCGGCCGCCTCGATGGCCGCGCTGAGGCCGGCAATCCCGCCACCCACCACCAGCACGTCACAATGACGACGTCGATACTCGGTCTCCCAATTGCGCTCGGCCTGCTGCCTAGGCAATCGACCAAGACCGGCCGCGCGGCGAAGTATCTTCTCGTAGACAGGCCACAGACGCCTTGGCCGAATGAAGGTCTTGTAATAGAAGCCGACCGGGGTGAAGGGTCCACCGAACTTGTCGGTTACCCTCATCACGTCGAAGTTCAGCGACGGCCATGCGTTCTGATGCGTGACCCGCATACCTTCGGTAATCGGTTCGCTACAGCCGCGGACGCCGGGACGGCCGTCCACGTTGACGAGGGAGTTCGCGCACTGGCCACAGCCACAAAGCTCCCCGCGAGGTCGGTGGTACTTGAAGGAGCGAGAGAAAGTCCGCTGGCCTGAGGCATATAGAGCGCTGACTATCGTATCGCCCTTGAAGCCCTTTACTGGCTTGCCGTCGAACTCGAAATTCACTGGCTGGGAGCGATCGATGCGCTCGCCTGGCTGGGAGGGAAGCCTCGTCATCCGATTGGCTCCTCGCCAGCCGGATCATCAGGCAACGCGGTGGAGTACACCTCGTTCGTTGAAGTGTCTCGTTCGGCGAGAAACCACGCGCCACACCCTGAGCGATGATTCCACCACTCGGTCTGAACCCCCGCCGTGTTCCGGCGGAAGTACAAGTACTCGTTGTATTCCCGCGAGGTCGCGTCGACGGCAGGACTCGGGTTTAGCTCGCCGCCGAAGCCGAAGTCCGTGACCTCACGCTCACCGCAGTTTGGGCATTTTAGTTGGAAGGACATCTTCGTAGTGCTCTCCAAACGAGAGTCGATTACCGCTGATTGCGCAACTACGGTATGCTCGCTTACTGATCCTGTCCAATATCGATTTCGGCACGATTGAGTCGATATCCGAATCAAAGGTTCATGAGTGGAACTCCGTCAGCTTCGTTACTTTGTGGCCGTCGCGGAAGAGCTGCACTTTCGTCGCGCGGCGGAGCGGCTTCACATCACGCAACCGCCGCTCAGCCAACAGATCCGCTTGCTCGAGGAAGACCTTGGTTGCCGTCTCTTGACGCGTTCCAGGCGGCAGGTCAAGCTCACTCCCGCTGGTGAAGCGTTCCTGCACGATGCTCGAGAGTTGCTCGGCGAACTCGACCGGGCAGTAACGACCGCCCAGCGCATCGGCACTGGCAAGGAAGGTCGTCTACGGATCAACTTTGTCGGATCAGCGTTGCTTTCAACCGTTCCCCAGGTTGTGCAGAAGTTCCGGCTTGCGCGACCGAACGTCGAAATCGAGCTTCGGGAGCAATCGACGGACGCACAACTTCACGCGGTGAGTTCGGGGACGGTAGATGTAGGGCTAGTGCGGCCGCCAATCGATGACCTCCCCGAGCTGCGCGGACAGATCGCACTACGGGAGAAGACCGTGGCGGCGCTGCCAACGAATCATCCGCTCGCGCAACTAAGTCGCGTGTCGCTCGGGCGCCTGGCTGCAGAACCACTTGTGATGTTTCCGCGCAGTCAAGCTCCGGGGTTCCATGATCTACTTATCTCCAGCCTAGCTTCGACCAGCGTAACCTCGCGGGTGGTCCAATACGCGCCTGAGACGACCACGATCATCGGGCTGGTGGCCGCTGGGATCGGAGTGTCGCTGGTACCGGAATCGGTGATGCGGCTTGACATCGGCGGCGTCACCTACAGGCCGATCCCATCTGCCCCCCAGTCCGAGCTTCTTGCGATCGCCCGCGCCGATGACGACTCGATCCTCGTACGCGCATTCATCGACCAGGTCTGCGATGCCGATAGCTCAGGACAAGAAGCGTCCCGGTAGTGACGTCAGCTCGACGCCTCCAGCCGCCCGCGGTCTACGAGGTGGAATTTCGCTTTGACCCAAGCAGCGCCGCCACGCCACCTCGCATGGCATGACGGGCGAACTGCGGGCTTTCCTTGAGCCGACGTAGGCAGTATTCGTACCAGTCGTCTCCGTAAGGCACATAGACGCGGACCTTCCGCCCTTCCGCGATCAGGACATCCCCGATCTCGGGACGGACGCCCAACAGCATCTGAAACTCGTACTGATCAGGACCGTACTCATATTTCTCGAGTAGACGGTTGGCTTCCTCCACAAGATACGTGTCGTGTGTTGCGATTTCGACGTAGCTCCCAATAGCCAACAGGGACTCCAGGATATGGAGATAGCTACTTCGGATCACATCGAAGTCATCGAATGCCACTCCATATGGTTCGACCCATATCCCTTTCACGATCCTCACGCGCGGCTTCAGGTCGCGTAGCGCCTCGACATCGGCAGCCGACCGCCGAAGGCTCGCCTGGAGGACGATACCCACGTGGTCGTGGCCAGCATCGCGGACCGTGCGATAGGCGGCGAGCGTTTCGTCGGTGGTCGAGCTGTCCTCCATGTTGATGGTGATCTGGAGGTCCCGGTGATCTGCGGCTTCGACCACTCTCATCAGGTTCTCGCGACACAGAGATCGGTTGACGTTCATACCGAGCCCAGTCATCATCACGCTCAGTGACGGCGCCCCGTACCCAGCCGCAAGGTCAACGATCCGTAAATATTCCTCGGTTAGACGGTTGCTCTGCTCGGGTGTCTGGTAGTTCTCTCCCAAGACATCGATCGTCGCCAACCGTCGGTTCGAGGCCAAGGCAGTCACAACCTCCAGCGCATTCTCCAGCGCAGCGCCAGCTACGTAGCGTCGAGCGCCAGCAGCAACTACCCGCTTCGGTAGCAAGGGAAGCGCACTCACCATCGCCCGTTGAAGAGCGCTGCTCTTGGTCACTGCCCTGACCTCACACTAGAACTCGTCTCAATGTACTTCCGGCTCACCTGAACCAATCCCTAGACGGGCGCGTCAAGGGACTCCTTGATTGTGCGTGGAGAAACCCACCGGGAGAGGTGAAACACGGTGCCGGTTTTGTCGTTCGTTCCCGAGTTCCTGTTCCCACCAAAAGGTTGCTGACCAACCATGGCGCCCGTCGGCTTCGTATTCACGTAGAGATTACCCGCCGCATACTGCAAACCTCCAACCGCGCGGGACAGGGACTCGCGGTCTTCGCAGAAGATGGAGCCCGTCAGTGCGAACGGACTGGTGCGGTCAACCAAATCGACGGTCTCGAGCCAGCGGGACTCGTCGTAGACGTACGAAGTCACTATGGGACCGAACAACTCCCGATTCATCAGATCAGCATCTGGGTCGGATGTCTGGAGGAGGGTCGGCGGCACGAACCACCCTTCGGCTCCGTCGACCTCTCCCCCAGTCACGAGGGACATGTTTGGATCGTCCACTGCGGCATCCAGGACGAGAGCGTGGCGCTTGAACGCGTCCTCGCTGATGACCGCCCCCAAGTAATTATGCGGATCGGCGATGTCGCCCATCTGCATCTGCTCAACCCCCTGGCTAACTGCCTCAGATATCGCCGGCCACAGATTGTCCGGCGCGTATACACGGGAAACCGCGGAGCATTTCTGCCCCGAATACTGATAGGCCCCGTCCAGTATCGCCGCAGCAACCGCGTCCGGATTTGCCGACGGATGAACCAGAAGAAAACCTTTGCCACCCGTTTCGCCAACGAGACGTGGAAAGTTGTGATTGTTCGGAAGGCCATTGGCGGCGGCCATCCAGATCTCACGGAAAGCGGCGGTGGACCCGGTGAAGTGCACCCCGGCGAGATCGGGATGACTGACCAGAGTCTGCGTGATCTCGATCGCATCGCCATACACGAGATTGATGACTCCGGGAGGCATGCCCGCGGCTTCCAGGACCTCCATCACGATCCGAGCACTGGTCATGGCGTTCGGGGACGGCTTCCAGACGACCACGTTGCCCATCAAGGCCGGCACCGTAATCAGGTTTCCGGCGATAGCCGTGAAATTGAACGGTGTTACCGCGTAGACGAAGCCTTCAAGCGGCCGGTAGTCCAGGGTGTTCCAGGCGTGTGCCGTTTCTCCCGGCTGCATGGCAAGAAGCTTCTCGACGTTGTTCGCATTGAAGCGCAGAAAGTCAGCGAACTCGCAGACTGCATCCGCTTCAGCTTCTGAAACGGTCTTGGATTGATCCAGCATCGTCACTGCGGTCAGGCGTTCCCGGTACGGACCGGTCACGAGTTCCGCTGCCCGGAGGAAAACTGCAGCTCGCTCCTGCCACGACCATCTGCTCCACTCGCGCCATGCCGCTCGAGCCGCTGCGACAGCTTGGAGCGCCTCCGTGGGACCTGCAAGGTGGACCTCCGCTAGAGAGTGTTCGTGCCTGTGCGGGATGCGAGACTTCAGGAACTGACCGGTCCGAACTTCCTCACCACCGATGATCAGCGGAATCTCGAGGTCCGCAGAGGTGAGCTCAGCCAAAGCTCCGTCAAGAGCTGCTCGCTCCACCGTCCCCTCCGCGTAGCCACACTCGGGTTCGTTTACGGGCGAGGGCACCTTCGCCACTCCTGTCACGTGGTATTTGAGCGAGTCATCGCCTCGCCCTGAACCGAACGGCAGGCTGAACTCGTCTTCAATATCTGTATTTAGCATGTTGGATGTTCGCGAAAATATTGCAAGGTGGGGGAAACCTACCGTGGGTCACCGTCACTGTCAAGGCGTTCCTCCGCAAACCTTGCTTCACCCGCTTAGCGACGCCGTTGGCTCCCAGTAGAGGCTTACTGAACCTAACCACTCGAGTTCGGTTGAACCTCACCACGGCGAACCTCTAAGATCAGGATGGCTTAAAATTCAACGTCAACCAAGATTATGGACGAATCGGGTCAGCGGCTGAGAAACTGTCCGGTCATTCCGTGATCCGTGACCGCAGGAGGTCAAGAAATGCCGTGGATTGAAGTGACCATCTCTGAGAAGCGTCTCACCGGCGACGTCGACAGTGAGGCAGTCATCAGGGGAGTCACGGACGGGCTCGTGTCTGTCTTGGGTGAAAGCGCTCGCAAGGATGTCTGGGTGGCGGTACACCCTATGCCGCCGGAACGGCTTGCCAGCGGGGAAGCTACGGATGAGGTCGAATGACTTCCCGCCTCCGGAGCTTCATTTGATCTGAACTGCCTTGTCCCTCGCGCCGCGGGTGCGAGATGCAATCGGACCGGCCTTATCCTCACCGCGGACCTTCAAGCCGACATCCAATCCCGGTTTACCAGTAAGGGATGGTGCAGAGTGCGACCAGTACGGCTTCTTCGCCATAGGGGTTGAGGAATCCATGCGGCATCGTGGACGAAAACCGGGCGGATTCGCCGGCGACCAAAGTTATTTTTCGCCCCCCATACGATAGATCCGCTTTCCCGGAAATCACGTACCAGAAGTCCTCTCCCCGGTGCGCACGCATATCGTTGAAGCGGCCGCCCGACTCTATGCGCGCGTAGATCATCTGAGGGTTTGAGTCCTGCAGGACCACGTATTCGACGCCTGGGCCCCGAGAGATCATCCGGTGATCCTTCGGCCCGCGAATAGTAGGATCGGCCATTGGGGCGCCGAACTCGACAATGAGTTCGCTCGGGGGGATGTTGAAGAATTCTGTGAGCCGGGTGAAGCGAGATAACGACAGATCCGTCTGTCCTCGCTCCACCAAACTCAAGAAAGAGGGTGATACCCCCACCGCCGTGGCAACCTCCCTTTGGGAAAGGCCGCGGCTTCGGCGTAAGTCCTGAAACCGCGCACCGAGAAGTCGGTAGGGCTGCTGCTCCTCCGGCTCCAGACCGTTGGGCGCGATGTCGTCCATGGGCACATCGCCGTTGGTTTCCAAGGCCACGTCTTCCTCATCGACTCGCGGCGTTTTACTCATCAGACATGAACCGTCCTCATCCATCGGCCGCTGCGTGCGATGACACGCCAGTTCGGTCTAGGATTCTTCGACCAAATCGATAGCTGCTCCGCACCCCTCACGGAATCCTGTCCGGATCTGAGGCGCAAAGCAACTGGTCTCGGAGCGGCGCGTTGCTCATTCTATTTTGCAACCGACCTTCGCCCACACCGAACTAGTTTAGTCGTTGCTCGCGCGTCCCTGCGATTCGACCGGGCTGCCAGAGACCTGGCCTAAGGAAGCAGGGCCTTTACTTCGAGGAATTCCTCGATCCCGTAGCGTCCGTTTTCGCGTGCGTTTCCGGACTGCTTGTAACCACCGAACGGCACACCGGTTCCGAGGCTACCGCCGTTGATTCGGACGTTGCCGGCGCGCAGGCGCCGAGCTACAGCCTCGGCTTGTTCCGGATCCCCTGCCCACACGGCAGCTGCCAGGCCATAGATGGAGTCGTTCGCGATCTTGACCGCGTCCTCCTCACCGTCATGCGGAATGATCGAGAGCACAGGGCCGAAGATCTCTTCACGGGCGATCGTCATGTCCGGATCGACTCCGGAGAATACTGTGGGACTGACGTAGTACCCGTTCTCGAAACCGTCCGGCGTGTCAGCCCCCCCGATAACCAGCCGGGCACCCTCTTCCTCGCCCTTACGGATGTATCCGACCACGCGGTCACGCTGCGTGGCCGAGATAACCGGACCGAGCCCAACGTCGTCTGACTTCGGATCGACGAGCGGGTAATTCTTGCTCACCACACTCTCGGCGAGCTTCTCTACTTCCCCAAGTTTTTCACGGGGCACGATCATTCTGGTGAGTGCGCTGCAAGTCTGGCCGGCGTTCCAGAATGCGTCTGCCACCCCATCCTCGACCGCAGCCTCAAGGTCGGCGTCGTCGAGGATCACGTTGGGAGACTTGCCACCCAGCTCGAGGGCTACACGCTTGACGGTATCGCTGGCGAGTTCGGCCACGCGCTTGCCGGCGCGGGTGGAGCCAGTGAACGAAACCATCGCCACCTTCGGGTGTTTCGCAATCGCTTCACCGACCACGGGACCGGTACCCATCACCAGATTGAATACACCCGGAGGGAAACCAACGCTATCGGCCACCTCGGCCACGATGTAGGCACTAAGAGGGGCGATCTCAGTCGGCTTGAGTACGAAAGTGCAACCAGCAGCCAGCGCCGGCGCGGCTTTCCAGGTTATTTGACTGAGCGGGAAGTTCCAGGGCGTGATACCTCCCACTACGCCAACCGGTTCGCGGACGACCTTCGCGTTGTCGATCGTTTCCTCGAACTCCATCTCCCGGACGATCTTGGCGATGTCCCGTAGCTGCTGGTTTGCATCCACGACCTGATGCTTGAGGGCAAATGACATCGGTGATCCGACTTCCCGCGAAATGAAACGGGCCAGTTCGTCCTGACGCTCGTCCAAACCGTCGGCGAGACGCTCGAGCAACACAGCCCGCTCTTCCACCGGGGTCTTTGACCACCCCTCGAAGGCGCGATCGGCAGCCTCAACGGCGCGATCGACGTCAGATTCAGTGCCGTCGGGCACCGTCGCGAACACCTCCTCGGTGGCCGCGTCGATCACCTCGATGACCCCATCGCCATCGGACTGCGTCCACTCGCCATCTATGTAGATGCGATCGTAGGCTGCTACTTCGGTTGTCTCAGTCGTACTCACTTGCACCTGCTCCTCACGTTTAGCACTGCAACGGACCCTCTGTGACGGAAACGCCCGGGAAGGGACTTTCACGCGGGAATCCGGTTGACTCCATGGTGCGCTTACTATAGCCTCTATGTCTACTATTTTCAAGGAGGTTCTAAAAATCAAATGAGCACTTCCCAGCACTCCCAGCTCAAGTTCGGGCTTGAGATCTCCAGCCCATGGGATCTCGCCAGTGAGTCCGGACGAGGCCTGCGTGACTGCTTCGAACGGTGCGTCCGACAGACGCAACTTGCCAGAGATGGCGGCTTCGATGGCATTTTTTCCGGCCACTACTACGTCCGGCATCCAGTTCCGATCCTGCAGCCATGGCCTTTGCTGGGCCGGCTTGCAGCCGAAGCCGGAGATATGCAGATCGGAACCGGGATTCTCCTCATGCCGCTGCTTCACCCGATCGACGTAGCGGAAGAGGCCGCGACGCTCGACATCATCAGCGACGGCCGTTTCATCCTCGGCGTCGGTGCCGCGTATGGAAACGAGCTTGAACATTTTGGCGTTGATCGCAAAACCCGCGGCAAACGACTTGAAGAAGGGATCGAGGTCGTCCGCGCCATGTGGCGGGGAGAGCCATTCGACCATTCCGGTCAGTTCTTCGACCTCAAGGACATACATCCGACACTGCTACCCGTGCAGCAGCCGGGCCCGGAGATCTGGACCGCAGCAAACGCCGATGCAGCTGTGCGACGCGCAGCCCGCATCGCGGACAGCTGCTTCTTCAGCCCACATGCCGCGCTGCCAACCCTGGAACGGCAACTGGAGCTCTTTCTGACGACCTACGCTGAAGCTGGTCGAGGCGACAGCCCAACCTGGATACCGGTGATGCGAGAGATCTTCGTAGCGGAGAGTGCTGCCGAGGCGACCCGGATCACGCAGCCCTACATCAGACGCCAGTACCACGAGATGTATGTGGAGCATGGCCAGGACAAAGTAATGCCCGGTGACGACAATCGATTCGACCTCCCGATCGACGAACTGACCCGGGATCGGTTCATCATCGGCGACCCGGACCAATGCGCGGCCGAGATTCTCCGCTATGTCGAAGCTGGGTTCAACTATCTGGTCCTGCAACCGCCGTGGAACGAGGTTCCGGACGAGGAGAAGGAGCGTTGTATCGAGATGATCGGAAGCGAAGTGATACCGCGAGTCAAAGCGATGGTCGGGCAGGGATGAACTGAAATGAAGATCATTGTGCCGGTCAAGATCGTCGCCGCACTCGACGAAGAGTTCGAGCTGACCGACGATAGCCACGAGGTAGACCCCGACTTCATCGAGTGGGATCTGAACGAGTGGGACACGTTCGCCCTCGAGTCGGCCTTGCAGCTTCGCGAGGAATTCGAAGAAGGCGAAGTCATCGTGGTTACGGTAGGTGACGACGAATCCGACGAGGGCCTCTTAGGTTGTCTGGCCAAGGGTGCTGACCGCGCGGTGCGAGTGTGGGACGAAGCTCTTGAGGGGGCTGACGTGCTCGCCGTGGCCCGTACGCTTGCCGCAGTGGTCGAGACCGAGGCCCCGGACCTGATTCTGTGCGGGGCTCAATCATCAGACTCGGTGACCGGCTCTACCGGACCCGCTCTGGCTGGCTTTCTGGGCCTGCCGTGCGTCGCGGTAGTGACACAGCTCCAATGGGACGCCGCCAATCGCACGGCTACCGCGCACCGCGAGCTCGAGGGTGGACTGGTCGAGGTACTCCGCGTTCACACTCCGGCGGTACTGACTATCCAGACCGGAATCAATGAGCCACGCTACGCCACTCTGAGGGCGATCAAGCAGGCGCGCGATAAGCCGCTCCAGACAGTCGCTCTTGGCGACGTCGGTCTCTCCTCAGCAGAGGTGCAGTCAGTCGTCGGCTCGCAGCAGGTGGCACTCACGACGCCCTATCGCGGGAGCGGAGCCGAGATTCTCGGTGGATCACCAGCGGAAGCAGCGGAACGAATAGTTGAGATCGTGCAGGAAAGGATGTCGGGATGAGCGGCATTTTGGTCGTAGCGGAGACGCGGCGTGGTGAGCTCCGTGATGTTTCACTGGAGTTGGTAAGCGCGGCGGCACAAATAAAAGGGGGCACAGGAGAGAGTGTGGCCGTGGCGGTGATTGGAGCCGATGCCAGTACGTTTGCGGCCGACCTGGCCGTAGCCGGGGTCGACGAAATCCTGACCGTGTCAGTACCGAGCGAACAGTTCGATTCCCTAGTTTGGCGGCACGCGCTGGAGTCGCTGATTGAGTCAGAGAAGCCGTCTCTGGTGCTGTTGGGTCACACGATCGATTCGCTTGGGTTCGCCGGGGCCGTCGCTGCTCGTGGCTCACACGGTTTCGCCAGCGACGTGACGGCCATCTCATGGGACGGAGACCTTCGCGCAAGCCGAGGCGCCTACGGGGACAAGTTGACCGCGGACCTCAAGTTCCCGGACAAGGTATGCACCCTGCTGACCGTACGCCCTGGCACGTTCCCTGTGGCCCTTCCATCGGGGGATGCGGCGATGCGCACTATCTCGGTCGATCTCGATGGCGCATCCCAAATCGAGCACGTCGAGTTCCTCGAAGCCGCCACCGGCGATGTCGACATCACCAAGGCCGATTTCCTGCTCTCGATCGGTCGTGCGGTCGAAGACGAGAGTGAGATCGAGCGTTTTGAGGAGCTCGCCGAAACGTTCGGTGCCACCTTGAGCGTGTCCCGACCATTGGTTGATGCGGGTTGGGTCTCGAGCGATCGCCAAGTTGGACAGTCGGGCAAGACTGTGAAGCCACGGGTCTACCTTGCCTTCGGTATATCCGGTGCCGTCCAGCACCTGGAGGGTATGCGCTCCGCGGACACGATCATCGCGGTGAACACTGACCCGGAGGCGCCGATCTTCGGTGTCGCCCACTACGGAGTGATCGCCGATGTGTTCGAGGTCGCGGACGAGCTGGAGCAGCAACTAGGCTAGTTCGTGTTCGTTCTCGCAGCATCGCAGACGCGCCCGGTCTTTTGGGAATTCACCCTGGGCCTAAAGATCACGTGGTATGTGCTGGCAATCCTTTCGGTGCTGGTCTTCTTCTACGGGGTGTTGCGGCCTTTCTTGAAGTGGCGTCAGGGGCAGGGCGGGCCGTGGCCGCCCTGCCCGTGGTGCGAGATACCTGGGCGACTCTGGAAGGGGCTGCGGCTGACGCTCTCCCACGCCACAATTGCGCGGCGCGAGTGGATGGTCGGGTGGGCACACCGCGGCCTCTTCTACGGGTTCGTACTGCTCTTTATCGGCACCGTCATCCTCGCCTTCCAGATCGACTTCACGGAGCCGATTTTTGGATGGCGTTTCTTCCACGGTACTTTCTACCTGGTCTACAAAGAGGTGCTCAACCTGGCCGGAACCGTGTTGATCGCCGGCGTGTTGGCGATGATGATTCGACGCGCGGTACTACGCCCCCGCAAACTCGATTACACCCGACCCGATCGTGCCGCAGACGACCCGCAGTTTGACCGACGGGTGTACCGGGTCGGCGATTGGGCGTTCGTAATCATCCTGCTGGTGATCACCATCACCGGGTTTCTCCTCCAGGGTGTGAGAATCGCAATGGACCAGCCGGGTTACGGTTGGGCCCAGTTTGGAGGTTGGGTCGTCGCCCAAGGCCTGAGTGACGTCAGTCAACCGGTACTCGCCGGTCTACGCCACGGCCTCTGGTGGTTCCACGGGCTTCTGGCCCTCGCATTCGTATCGAGCATTCCGTTCACGAAGGCCGCGCACATGCTCACGTCCTACCTTTCGCTTTCGCTGCGCGACCCGCAAGCAGGAAAACAGCTACCGGAAGTTCCCGCTGACCAAGCAGACGCTGCGATCGGATACGCCACTCTTCAGGATTTTGCGCCTCTCCACCTGCTGCAGCTCGACGCTTGCACCAAGTGCGGTCGCTGCCACGAAGTGTGTCCCGCCAACGCCACGGGCCGGCCGCTCTCGCCACGAGATGTTGTCCTTGAGCTTCGCGAACAATCCAACAAAGCCGCAACTGGCATCGGGATCGGCGGGGTTCTTGGCAGCTTGTTGGATGGCAGCGCCGACGGAGGCGATTTCACCGCGAACATCGTCGGCCATGACGGCGTGCGCACGGAGACGATCTGGTCATGCATGCAGTGCAACGCATGTGTCGAAGCCTGTCCGGTAGGAATCGAGCAAGCCCCGATCATCAATCAGATCCGCCGGAGCCTGCTCGAGGAAGGGGAAGTTGATTCCAACCTTCAGTCAACCCTCCAGGTGATCCACAAGTCGGGCAACTCATTCGGCGAGAACAAGCGGCGCCGTGGCCGTTGGACGCGAGAACTGGGTTTTGAAGTCAAAGATGCACGGAAGGAGCCGGTCGACCTTCTCTGGTTCGTCGGCGACTACGCGAGCTTCGACCCACGCTCCCAGGAGGTCAGCCGGACAATCGCGCGAATCTTGCACTCCGCTGACGTCGATTTCGGAATCCTGTTCGATGGAGAAAAGAACGCCGGTAACGACGTTCGCCGGGCCGGCGAAGAAGGGCTGTTCGAGTCGCTGGCCGATCAAAACATTGCGACTCTCTCCGCCTGTGAATTTCAGCGGATCGTTACCTCTGACCCCCACTCCCTCAACACCCTGCGCAACGAATACCCAAGTCTCGGAGGTGAGGACTGGCCGGTGCTCCACCACACGACCCTGCTACTCGAGTTGATCGAGTCTGGACGATTGGACATCGAGAAGTCACTCGACTACCGGGTGACGTATCACGATCCCTGCCACCTAGGGCGATTCAACGGCGAGTATGACAACCCGCGCCGGATTCTTGAATTGCTCGGATGCACACTCGTTGAGATGCCACGAAACCGCGACAACAGTTTCTGCTGCGGTGCAGGAGGTGGACGTATATGGATTCCGGACGATCCCGATCAGGAGCGCCCGTCAGAAAACCGGATCCGGGAAGCGGTGAGCCTGCCAGATGTAGATCTGTTCATCGTCACCTGCCCGAAGGATGTGACGATGTACGAGGATGCGATCAAGACTTCTGGAAACGAGGATCGCATTCAACTTCGTGAACTCACTGAGCTAATCGAAGAGGCTTGCGCACAGCGACTCGATGACCTCGAAGTTCAGCCGGCGTAGTCGCTGCTTCCGAGAAGCACAGATTTCCTTCGTCGCTAAGTCAGTTTGCCTCTAGCGGCCCAGCCGTCCGATGTGAAGCGTCTCGCTCACATGTCCCGCAGCATCAGGTCGTCCCAGGTCTCGCGCCGCACTACGACCTCCGCCTTGCCGTTCTCGCAGAAGATCACCGGTGGCCTCGGCATCCCGTTGTAGTTGTTCGCCATCGAGTGGCCGTAGGCGCCGGTCGCCGGGGTAAGCAGAATGTCCCCCACCTGAGGGTTGGCGAGCTCGACATCACGGATGAGGATATCCCCGGACTCGCAATGGGACCCGGCGATTGTCACGGTGGTATCCGGCTCGTCGTCCGGCCGACTCGCGATCACCGCCGTGTACTTGGCGTCGTAGAGCATCGGGCGGAGGTTGTCGGACATTCCGCCGTCGACCGCGACGTAGGTGCGCACGCCGGGGATCTCCTTGACCGTGCCGATCGTGTAAATGGTCACGCCGGCAGTGCCGACCAGCGAGCGGCCCGGCTCGATGAGGATCTTCAGGTCGTCGCCGAAGACGTCCCGGACCGCCTGGACCTTGAGGTTCACGTACTCCTCGATCGCGGGGGGCGAATCCTCCGCGCCGTAGGAGATGCCGAGCCCGCCGCCCAGGTCGAGTACCTCGCACCACTCGCCGCGCAGCTCCCCGAGCGCCTCGACCGCGAGGCGGAAGGGCTCAAGTTCGAAGATCTGCGAGCCGATGTGGAAGTGCAGGCCGACCAGGTTGAGCTTCTCCGAGGCGAGGACCCGCTCGGTCGCCTTCGCGGCGGAGCCGTCCTCGAGCCCGAAGCCGAACTTCGAGTCGAGCTGGCCGGTCTGGATGAAGGAGTGGGTCGAGGGCTTGATCCCGGGAGTGACCCGGATCAGCACGTCCTGGGTTCCCTCGAGCACCCGTTCGCAGCGTTCGATCTCGTCGAAAGAGTCGACGATCAGATGACCGACCCCCGAGCTGCTGGCCAGCACCAACTCGACGTCGGTCTTGTTGTTGCCATGCATGTAGATCTTGGTCGGGTCGAAGCCCGCGGTCAGGGCCATGGTCAGTTCCCCGCCGGAGGCGACGTCGACCGAAAGGCCTTCCTCGACGAAGAGGCGGTACGCGGCCGTCACCGGCAAGGCCTTGCTGGCGTAGAGCACCTCGAAATGCTCGGTGTGGGCAGCGAATGCTTTCTGGTAGGCCCGAGCCCGGTTGCGCATCTCCGCGGTCGCGAACAGGTAGGCAGGAGTGCCGAACTCGCGGGCGAGCTCGACTACGTCACAGCCCCCGATTTCGAGGTGGCCGGCATCGTTGGTGGTTGTCCCGACTGGATAAGGCATCGCCGCCATTCTTACGACTTCCGCCGCAGGATAGTGTGTATACGGATCAAGCTGCGGCAATCTCCGGAAGATGGCCGATCAACGCGCAGCAAGGGAGCCCGCAGGCTGAAGGAATATCCTGGACCGGACTCTCCGGCCTACCTACCAACCGCTCAAGACTCGTCCAGTGCAACCCGAATGTGCGAGGTTAAGGTTTGCTCGCTTCGTCTCGCCGCCCTCACTGACCGGAACGTCCTACTCGATAACGATCACGTCGGAAGCCCTGCTCATGGGCTCATCGCAGAGAAAGCACTTTCCGCCTGATTTCTCCCAGAGAGAATCCTCAATTCCTTCACGTTCCTTCTTTGACAATTCGTCCTCTAACTTCTTTGAGATACTGTTTGCCACCGCTACCGCCTACTCGTCGACTCTTAGCTTGAGACGGTCGCGTACTTCTTTCGGCCCCAAAACGCGGATATTCATTGCGTGAAGCAGGTCAACTGCACGCGACACAAGGTCCGCGTTAGTCGCTAGCTGCCCTTCCGACAGGTAAAGGTTGTCCTCAAGACCAACTCGAACATTGGCGCCGATGTGAGGGGCAAGTGCAACATAGGGAATCTGTTTTCGTCCAATGCTGAAGGTCGAACAAACCGTGTTGGACGGCAACTGTTTGGTGAGAGCTAGAAGAGTCAAGAGGTCATCTGGCGCGCCGTACGGAATACCCATACAGAGCTGGATCATCGGAGGATCGTCCAACAGCCCATCGCGGATGAGTTCGTGAACAAACACCAAATGGCCAGTGTCGAAGACCTCAAGCTCGGGGCGAACTCCCAGTTCCCGAACTTTCCGCGCCATGGCGCGGAGCATTTCCGGAGCATTGACCATGATGTAGTCGCCTCCGGCTGTGAAGTTCATCGTACCGCAGTCGAGCGTGCAAATTTCAGGCCGCAATTCCTCGACGTGAGCCAGTCGCTCCGAGGCTCCAGGAAGGTCTGTTCCGTCTGGGTCGAAGGGGAGCGGAGCCTCATGACCGCCAAGGACGAGATCACCACCCATACCGGCGGTCAGATTCAAGACCACATCAACGCCGGAGCCCCGGATTTGCTCAACCACCTCGCGGTAGAGAGCGGGATCACGGGATCCTTTACCCGTTTGCGGGTCGCGTACATGGATATGGGCGATAGCTGCTCCTGCTGCGGCAGCATCGATAGCGGATTGAGCGATCTCCTCCGGTGTCACCGGTACATGTTCGCTTCGGCTCGGACTGTCACCGGATCCGGTGACAGCGCAAGTGATGAAGACTTCAGAGAGCATCAAGGACACCCTTCTCCACGTTGCGTCGAAGCGGTCTTTCCCGAAGGTAAGGAAGAGGTCGTTCCGGATGAGGACCGTCCAACTCTCGCGCTAGGCGATGACCATCGAAGATTGCGTCGGCGATCTGCTGAGGTGCCGCACAGTCCCCGATGCGGTAGACGGCTTCGATTCCATCGGCTTCGAGGGCCGCCGGGTCGGACGTCAGCGCCTTGTAAAGACTGTCGTCCGAGAGGCGCTGGGTGACCAGTACGACGCTTTCGGCATCCATAGTCACGTCCACGCCAAAACCATCGCGGCCTGCCTGCAGCCCTGAGCTAACTTGATTGATCTGGGTTCCATCGACCATCTCAACACCAATATCGTGGAGTCGCTGTCGGTAGATGGACCCTTCCAGCGTTTCGTCACAAAATGGCGCGACGGGTGAGTGTGGCGTTACGAGTTGTACTTCGTAACCGTCATTTCTTAGTTTCTCGGCAAGGCTGGCTCCCATGAAGTACCCATCGCCGTCGTAAACCATGACCTTGCTACCAACTGGCTTCTTCCCTTCAAGCATGATCTGTTCGGGAGTCAGTACGTGTGCCGTCCCGGCGTCGGCACCATGGATCGGCAGATGCGTGAACCCGTTCAGTCCGTCGGCTGCCCAGGTGGATCCAGTTGCGATCACAACGATCTCGGCGCCATACTCACGAACCGCCTCAGCATCCAACTCGGTATTGGTGATCACCTCGACGTTACGGAGCTTGTCAAGCTGAATACGCCGGTGATTCACGAGGCGCGCCCACTCGCCTAGAGAGGGGAGTTGGGGAATCCAGCGCATGGACCCACCGATCTCCTTAGCCGCTTCAACAAGATGAACGCGGGCGACCCCACGTTTGCCAAGGACCATCGCGCATTCCATGCCAGCCGGCCCAGCGCCGACCACAAGTACGTCCTTATCTGGCAATTCGATGGGTTCGAAACGCTCAGGATGCCATCCGCGGCGGTATTCCTCGCCCGCAGTGGCATTCTGAGCACAACCAATATGAAAACCGTGAATGGTGCGACTGGCGCATGCGTTTATTCCCATGCACTCACGGATGTCCTGGAGGCGGCCTTCCTCAATCTTTTTCGGCAAGAAAGGATCCGCGATGGAGGGTCTTGCCGCTCCGACAATATCGATCACGCCGCTCTGAACCAGATCTGCCATCTGATCTGGATTAGTCAATCGACCTACGCTTACGATGGGCTTGTTTGTGGACTTGCGTGCTTCCTTGGTGAATTCAAGCTGAAAGTTCTCCTTGAAGAAGCGTGAAGCACCTGTGTCCTTTTCCCAATCGAGGTACGCATTCACGTCCCACAAATCGACCAGAGGATCGGCCATGCCGATGAACTCCAGAGTTTGATCCAATGGAATTCCTCGAGGATCTGTCGTATCGATCGCTATTCGAGCAGCGATTGCGCAGTCGGCACCCACCGCCTCCTTCACGGCAGCAAGGGTCTCCAACCAGAGTCGTGCCCGATTCTCAAGTGGGCCTCCGTATTGGTCAGTTCGCTGATTGAAGTACGGAGAGAGGAACTGGCCCATCAGGAAGTTATGGCCTCCGTAGACATACACAATGTCGAACCCGGCATCACGGGAGCGGACTGCGGCATCCACCCAGTCGTCCACGGTGCGTTTGAT
>Ga0153956_1001047_pt1 | contig 26700 bp, 21 predicted proteins | sample TSFL040MetaG_FD_104704 | JGI IMG/M metagenome (GOLD analysis project Ga0153956, IMG submission 104704) | Attine ant fungus gardens microbial communities from Florida, USA - TSFL040 MetaG | ecosystem: Host-associated > Fungi > Mycelium > Unclassified | place: USA: Florida, Wekiwa Springs... | reverse complement strand
GCCGGGCTTGTTCTGCTGCTGATCACGACGGGCTACGCCATCTCTCACGGCGCCGGAGCTCAGGCGGCCACAACACTGAGCGGAAACGAATACTGGTTCGCATGGCTGTCGTTCTTCGCCCTCATCTTCTCCTTCACCGTGAGCTGGATGCTGTATGCATCCGATTACTCGCGATATCTTCCCGAGAACACACCCTCGATCAAAGTGTTCGGCTATGCGTTCTCCGGCCTGCTGATCGGATCAACCTGGATGATGGGGCTTGGCGCATTGCTTGCCACCGTGGGCGCGGGCAACCCCCTGCAGGGTCTTCAGACCATTCTTCCGGCACTCCTGTTGTGGGTGGTCTTGATCAGCCTGATCATCACCTCGGTGACCCACAACTCCATCAATCTCTATAGCTGCGCGATGGCCAGCCTGACCTGGGACCTGCCGCTTCGACGCCGCTGGACGGTGGTGATTACGGGATTGGCCGGAACCATTGCTGCCGTCTTCCTCGGCGGCACGAACTTCATGAATAATTTCGGACAGTTCCTGACCCTGATGTCCTACTTCATGTCGCCCTGGCTGGCGATTGTGCTGATCGGCTACTTCTGGCGCGATGCGAATGAAAAGCCAGAGCCGTTCTACGAACCTGATGGCCCATTCGCGGGCATTATGTGGCGAGGCATGGGAGCCTTCCTGATCGGCGTTGTTGTATCGATTCCATTCATGGCGAACGATTTCTACACAGGACCGATCGCACGACAGTTCGGCGGCGCCGACACCAGTTACTTTATCTCGTTCCTGGTCGCCGGGGCCATCTATCTGGCCATCCGCAGCAGTAATCCTATCGTCACAACGCCACTCGGCGACCGTCCCGGCAACACCTGAACCGACCTTCCGCAAAACGCAGGCGTGTCATCCACGCCTGCGTTCAGGCCCGGCATTCTCCGCATGCTTGCCTCACAGCCTGTGGCCGTCCTACAATCGCACCTGCAAACACGAATGCAGATGATGCCCGGCACGCCCTATTTCTCTCCCCGCCTCATTCTTACCGGTGCCGCGATGTTCGGCATGCTGCTGGCGCTCGGCGTCCATATTCTCGGCCAGCGGTTCGGGTTCGATCTCGGCGGCCTGTGGGGCGCCTCCAACGACGGAATGATTCCCGCCACCGCCGCCCTCGCATGGTGGCTGATCGCGGCCGTCGCCTTTGTCGGCGGATATATCACCGCGTCGCTGCTGTTCAGCGCGGCGTCGGGCCGCCTGCCGCGACGGCTGCAGCATGCGCTGATCGCGGGCGGGCTTCTGTTGCTGATCGCGGCGGGACAAGCCGCCTCCGGTCCCAGCGCGGTGCCGACGCTGCACGGCTTCTACAACGGCATCGTCGCATTGATGCTCGGTGCCGCGATGGCGTTCGCGGGCGCGCATTTCGCGCTCGCGCGGCATTAAAAACATCATGCGGACAACCACGCCAAATCGTGGTTTCGGCGCAATTGGGCCGTTTTTGTCGCCAATATGACGTGGATCAAAGCGAATCCGCTTGCAGTCCGCCTGTGTTCTCTTGCGTCATGTTGTCCGTTAAGGCTTGCTATGCGAAGCCAAAATGGCCTGTTTTTCCGGCCCGTGATTTGCCATATGAATACCCGGCTAGGCCGTTTGCGTTCGTACCCCTCAATCGGCTCATGACGGTCGCCGGAGGATGAATGCAGGGTTTGCTTAGCGCGTCGCGAAGCGTGTTCGACAGATGGATCGGTTGGAAACGGCTCGGCATCCTCGCCAGCCTGACCATCGTCGTCATCGCCGTCATGCACCTTGTCAAAACGCTGAAGGGCATCGACACCTCGGCGGTTCTGGCGGCCCTGGAAGACAAATCCGCCGGTCACATCGCGCTTGCCGCGCTGTGCGTCTTTTGTGCGTTCTGCACGCTGACGTTTTACGATCTGTTCGCGCTGCGCACACTCGGCAAATTCCATGTGCCGTACCGTATCGCGGCACTGTCGAGCTTCACGAGCTACACCATCGGTCACAATATCGGCGCCACGGTCTTCACCGGTGGCGCGATCCGTTTTCGCATCTATTCGGACTGGAATCTGACCGCGATCGATGTCGCCAAGATCTGCTTCATCTCCGGCCTGACCTTCTGGCTCGGCAATACCTTCGTGCTCGGCATCGGCCTGATCTGGCACCCCGCCGCCGCGGAATCCATCGTCTTGCTGCCGCAACTGGTCAACCAACTGATCGGCGCCGGCCTGATCGCCGGGATCGCCGGGTATCTGTGCTGGCTCGCGGTCGGCCGCAATCGCCGCGAACTCGGCAGGGACGGCTGGAAGGTGGTGCTGCCCTCAGCGCCGCTGACGCTGGTACAAATCCTGATCGGCATCGTCGATCTCGGCTTCTGCGCGCTGGCAATGTATTTGCTGCTGCCGAACGACCCGTCGATCGACTTTATGTCGATGGCGGTTGTTTTCATCCTGTCGACCCTGCTCGGTTTCGCCAGCCACGCTCCGGGAAGCCTCGGCGTGTTCGATGCCGCGATGCTCGTCGGGCTCAACCAGTTCGGCCACGAGCAGCTTCTGGCCTCGCTGCTGATTTTCCGCATGCTTTATTTCTTCATCCCGTTCGCGATCGCGATCTCGATCATGGGAATGCGCGAATTGTGGCTGAGCGTCATCCTGCCCTGGCAGCAAAAGCGCAAGGCCTGCATGACCCCGGCGCGGGCGGTAGCCCCGCCTTCGTCGCAGAACCGAAATGGCTGACGGGTATTGTCGTCCTCGTACCTTGCTGCCGCCACGATATGCCGTGACAACACCACCATGATCCGCCAGACCGCCGCTCTTTTCGCTCTCACCTTCGCCCTTCTCGCATGGGCCGATAGCGCACGCGCACAGGACGTTGCACCGCCGCCGGCCGATGGGGGCATCCAGATTTCGTGGGAAGTGCGCAACCGCTTCCGGCTGTTTCGCGAGGAGCGCGATTTCCAGCTTCAGGTCGAAGCCATGGCTTCCGGCCGCAGCGTGCTTGCCGCCGAAGACGCGCTTGAAGTCCAGAGCAGCGGGCGCGGCTGGGCGCGCAACACGGTCGGCAGGCTCTGCATCGATCCGAGTGGGCACGTCAGCAATCCCTGCACCCGCGACGGCGTGAAGGAAGATTATCTCACCCCCATCGATCATCCGGTGACGATCCGCCTGACCGGCGCGGTTCCGGTCGGCGCGGTCTGCGCCTGGTCGCTCAACGACAATGAAGGCCCGCCGATCCAGACCACGCTCGATTGCTCCGAGCCGATCAATTTCCGTGTCCGGTCCGGCAAGACCACCATCGCAAGCGTCGATGTCTCAAGTGGCGGCAGCGACACGCCGTTGCACGATTCCACGCAAATCGCGGTGCGCGACATCCTGATCGCGGGACTCGGCGACTCCATCGCCTCGGGCGAAGGCAACCCCGACCGGCCGGTGGCGCTCGCCGACGACGGCTTCTGCTTCCGCTCCTATCTGGAAGGAGGCTCCACCGGGCAATATTATCGACCAAGCCGCAAGAACTACAAAGGCGCACGCGCCTGCGAAAGCGCGGCGGGTTCGAATGATCTGTTCGCCTGGCAGAAATTCGGCGCACAATGGTTCAACGCCGCCTGTCACCGCTCGCTCTACAGCTACCAGACCCGCGCCGCGCTCGCACTCGCCGTGCAATATACCCACATCGCGGTGACCTATCTGCCGCTCGCATGTTCAGGCTCCACGATCGATGAAGGCTTGCTCGGCTCGTTGCATGCGCGCGAGTGTCTTGTCACCAAGACGTCGATGAACTGCGCGGGCACCGTCGGTTCTCAGGTCGGCGAATTGAAGGACGCGCTTGCCGCCGCGCAACGCCGCCAGCCCGAGCGCCAGCTCGACCTGATCTTCCTGTCGGTCGGCGCCAACGACATCAACTTCTCCGGCCTCGTCGCCGACGTGATCGTGGACAGCGGCACCGAACGCACGCTGTTCCGGCGCAGCGGCATGATCGGCAGCGTCGAGGATTCACGCAGCACGCTGACGCGGACGCTGCCGCAAGGCTTCCAGCGGCTGCGCGCCGCGTTGAAACCGCTCGTCGGCGGCGACCTGTCGCGCGTGATTTTCGTGTCCTACGCCAATCCGACCCTGTTCAATGGTGCGCCCTGCCCCGGCGGCCTCGCCGGGTTCGACATCCACCCCGCCTTTAATGCGGCACCCGAACGTCTCGCCAAGACATCGCAATTCGTCGATAGCGAATTCCTGCCGCAACTCAAGAATATCGTGCTGTGCACCGGCGGCACGATCTGCAACGGGCCGCGCGAGGCCATGACGTTCGTCGATCAGCATCAGGTGGCGTTCCAGAACCACGGCTTCTGCGCGCGTGCCGCCACCGATCCCTCCTTCGATCAGCAGTGCTTTTCTGCCGACGGCAAGAGCTTCAAGACCGACATCGTAGCAGCCGCCTCCAATCCGCTGACCTGCGATCAGGGTGCCAGCAAGTTCCGCGCCTATCTGCCGCGCGCGCGCTGGATCAGGGATGCGAACGACAGCTACTTCGCCGCGATGACCTATCCGCTCGCGACACGAACATCGAGCCAGCCCACGGATATTCACGACGCGACATGGGGCGTGCTGTCGGCGGTGTATGGCGGCGCGATCCATCCGACAGCCGAAGGCCACGCCGCAATGGCGGATGCCGCATGGCCCGCGGCCGCGGCCATCCTCGGCCTGCCGCCGGTAGAAGGCGACATCACGCGCGAGCCGATCGACCCGATTCAACAATTGAAGCGATAAGTGGCTGTCAGAGCGGGTTGTGGAGCCAATAACTCGTCATGCCCGGCTTTATGCCGGGCATCCACGTCTTAGCGAAGTCAAATTCAAGTAAAGAAAGACGTGGATGGCCGGGACGAAGCCCGGCCATGACAATCATCTTCAGTTGACGCCGAGCTTCTTTTGCAGGCTCGAAGACGACGTGGTGTACTGGAACACGACGCGCTTGTCCGGGAACACGTAGCGGCTGGCCTTCTGCGCCATCAGCGCACCTTCGTGGAAGCCAGAGAGGATCAGCTTCAGCTTGCCGGGATAGGTGTTGATGTCGCCGATGGCGAAGACACCCGGAATGTTGGTCTCGAACGCCTCGGTATCGACCGGGATGAGGTTGCTCTCGAGCTTCACGCCCCATTCCGCGACCGGACCGATCTTCATGGTGAGGCCGAAGAACGGCAGGATCGTATCGCACGAGACCGTCGACATGGAATTATCGGCACCCTTGATCTGGGCACCCTTGAGCACGCCGTTCTCACCTTCGAGCGCGGTGACCTGACCGATCTTCAGATCCATCTTGCCTTCGGTCACCAGCTTGCGCATCTGCTCGACGCTGTGCGGTGCCGCGCGGAAATCGTCGCGGCGATGCAGAAGCGTGACGCGCTTGGCGAGCGGCTGAAGGTTCAGCGTCCAGTCGAGCGCGGAATCGCCGCCGCCGACAATCAGAAGCTCCTTGTCGCGAAACTGCTCCATCTTGCGCACGGCGTAAAACACCGAAGTGCCTTCGTAAGCTTCGATGCCCGGCACCGGCGGACGCTTCGGCTGGAACGAGCCGCCGCCCGCGGCGATCACCACGACCTTGGTCTCGAACACCTTGCCCGCATCGGTGGTAACGCGGAACAACGGGTCGCCGATCTTCTCGACGCTCTGGATCATCTCGCTGAGATGGAAGACCGGATTGAACGGCTTGATCTGCTCCATCAGCGCCTCGGTGAGGCCCTGCCCGGTCACCATCGGAATGCCGGGAATGTCGTAGATCGGCTTTTCCGGATAGAGTTCGGCGCACTGGCCGCCGATCTTGTCGAGGATATCGACGACATGAGTCTTCATGTCGAGAAGGCCGAGTTCGAAAACCGCAAACAGTCCGCAGGGGCCTGCGCCGATGATCAACACATCGGTCTTGATCGCTTCGCTCATGATGGTGTTTCGTCGCTGTAATCTTGGAATGGGAGCGGCACGGGCCAAAACGGCGACCGCAGTCGGCGTCTGTCTAGCCAAGGATCGCCGCCGGGGAAAGGGCTAAAATACCGCCCCCAGCCATGCGCCTAACGGATTGGGAAAATAGAAGAATTCTAAGCAACCAAAAGCCGCTCAGGCCTGCCGCTCGGGCGTCCGCAGCACGAGACCGTCGAGTTCGTCGGTCAGCTTGATCTGGCAGGACAGGCGCGAATTGGGGCGCACGTCGTAGCCGAAATCGAGCATGTCCTCTTCCATCGGCGACGGCGGGCCGACCTTCTCCTGCCAGGCTTCGTCCACATAGACGTGGCAGGTGGCGCAGGCACAGGCACCGCCGCATTCGGCATCGATGCCGGGAACGGCGTTGCGGATGGCGGCTTCCATCGCCGTCGCGCCGGCGTCGACGTCAACGGTACGGGTGGTGCCGGCGTGATCGATGAAATTGACTTTGACCATGGATCTCTTGGATGCGGCGAGGAGTTCGCAGCAGTCTATAGCCGCTCCAACAGCGTCATACCAGCGTCAAGCCACGGATTATCTGGATTAATTGCCGCCGGTGAGGTGAGCATCAATCGCTTCGAAAGCCTCATCCACGCAGCCTTGCAGCTGCTTGAACGCAACCTCGAAGCCGCCGCGCTCACCTAGTCCGCTTTCCAGCGCGTAAGCCGCCGCACCGACCTCGAAAGCCCCGATCGCGCGCGCGGAGCCTTTCAGCGTGTGAGCAAGCTCGGCGCAGTTTTGAGGCCGCGGAGCCAACTGCGCGAGCAGATCGCGTGTCTGTGCCTTGAACAACTCCAGCACTTCACGCTCGAGCCGCATGTCGCCGAGCGTCATGCTGCGCAGATAGGACAGGTCCAGCGGCATTGGCGTCGGGACCAGCGGCGGCGAAGGCATCCAGGGAACCTGTTCGATTGAAAACTGCATCGCACCTTGCCCGCAGGACGGCTGGACCGCCAGCGAACACGGATTCGGTTAACGCAATCTTTCAATATTCATCCTGCCACCCGCAACACGGTTTTGCCACAATTTAGTCCGGCCCCTTAAACCGGCGGTTTTGGCGAGATCCGGCCGGCCGGCGCGTTAACGATGATTAAAATGTTCTTAACGCGTACCATTTCATTCAATCCAATCAGCCAATAGGATGTTGGCGGAAATGGGGGACAAGCCATCATCCGCAGGCGTCATGGCCCGCGGAATGTGGCAAGGACGGTGTGGCGCGGCAAACAAGACCGCAGCACCCTCCTTAGAAGTGCGTGAATAAACAAGGGCGTACCAGTAAAATGGCGAAAAATCCGAAGGTCAAAGACCCAACTGAAGTCGCCCTCTCCGCGATTCAGGAAGCGCTGAACATCTCCGATCCATCGCATGAGGCCGGCGACCAATTGTCCCGGCCCAACGAACCGCTCCATGCGCCCGACAGCGATTTCGGCGACGCCCATTTCGGCCATCCGGCGGCCAATGACGACCGCGAAGCCATCGGCGCGGTCCTGCAATCGCTTCAGCGCGGCCGCCCCCGCCGCAGCGCCTATACTTTCGCCGCCATTTTCTCCGGACTGTGGATCGCCGCCGCAGGCTTCCTGATCATCTCCTTCCTGCCCGCGCTCGAAACCATGATCGGTTCGAGCGGCGGCGCGCTGGCGCTGGTCGGTCTCGCCTTGGTGTTCGTCACGCCGCTGATCCTGTTCTATTTCCTCGCCACCGTGTCATGGCGCAGCCAGGAACTGAGCATGATCGCCCAGTCGATGGCGCAAATAGCCGTGCGCTTCTCCCAACCCGAACACGTCGCGAACGATGCCATGATCACCGTCGGCCAGGCGATCCGCCGCGAAGTCGCGGCGATGGGCGACGGCGTCGAGCGGGCGATTGCGCGCGCGGGCGAACTCGAAGCTCTCGTCACCAACGAGGTGGCGGCACTCGAGCGCGCCTACAGCGACAACGAAGTCCGCATGCGCGCCCTGCTGCAGGACATCTCCACCCAGCGCGACAACCTCGTCGGCCAGGCCGAACAGGTTCGCAACGCGATTTCCGGCGTGCAGATCGACCTGCGCCAGGATATCGCCATCATCAGCGACGCCATCGCCTCGCGCGTCGATGAGGTGACGAACAGCATCACCCACATGCTGGAAGAGCGCAGCGACCACATCACCGGTGCCTTCGCCGCCGCAGGCGACAACATGATCATCGCGCTCGGCGAGCGTGGCGGCGACCTGCTCGACCGCCTTGAGGAAGCCAGCAACCAGACCGCCAACGCGGTACTTGAGGCGAGCGAGACGCTCACCGCCAACCTCAACTTCAAGACCAACCACATCCACGATGAATTCGCCGAACTCGCCGACAATATCCACGAACTGCTGAACGATCGCGTCGAACGCATCACCGGAGATTTCGAGCAGCGCGCCAACGCCATCGTCGACGGCATCACGCTGCGCACCGAGCAGGTTCACGACACGCTCAGGAATTCCGGCGACTCGCTGCTGAACGAGATGGACCTGCGCTCTGCCGATCTCGCCGCGAAGGTGGACGACGCTGGCAGCCGTCTGGCGGATCGTATCCTCACGACCGGCGAAACGGTCAGCGAAGCGCTTGACGTCACCGTCAGCACGCTGGTCGCCAAGGTTGCGAGCCAAACCGAAAGCTCGCACGAAAGCCTCACCTCCCATCTCGCCTCGTTCGAGACGCTGATGCGCGAACAGGGCGGCGAACTCGCGGAGAAGTTCGCGCGCGACAGCGGCACGCTCGGCGCGCTCATCACCCGCCACGTCGCCGAATTCGACCGCACCGTGAAGACCTATGGCGGCGAGATCGTCGACCGCATGGGCCAGCACACCCAGAACGTGTCCGACAATCTGAAGGCCTATGTCGACAATTTCGACACCCGCGTGGTCACGCATGGCGCCCAAATTCACGAAGCCCTCGACGAGCGTCTCGGCGCCTTCCAAAGCGCCCTCGATTCTCGTGTCACGACGCTTGAAGTCTCGCTCGACACCACGATCAAGTCGTTCGACAACACCATCGACCAGCGCCTGTCCGCGCTCGAATTGTCGTTCGACAAGCGCGCCGAGGCGGTCACCCAGACCATCGACGCGCAAAGCACCGCCCTGGCCGACACTCTCTCCACCCGCTTTGTCGATATGCAGAAGGGCATCGAAAACCATGCGGGCGCCGTGGCTTCCGACATCGAGGCCCGTGTCGTACGCTTCGAGAACCTGCTCGACATCCGCGTTGAATCCGCAGCCAACCGCGTTGAAGTAAGCGGCCAGAAAGCCAGCGACGCTCTGGTCGCGCGCACCGAGGAAATCACGCAGAGCATCAAGTCGCGGATCGAGGATTCGGAGCGCTCCCTGACCAGCCTCGCTATCGAAGCCAGCGAAGCGATCCAGAGTGGCGCCCGCAACGCCCAGCAATCGCTGCTGGCTTTGTCCGGCGAAGTCGGCACGCAGTTGCGCGCCACCACGACAGACGTCGAGCGCACCATCCAGACCAGCGCGCGCGAAGCCGAAAGCACCCTCTTTCTGGCCTCGAACAATGCCACCGCCCAGATCAAGTCGGCGTCCGCCGAGATCGAGCGCACCATCGTTTCGGGCACCGAAAGCTTCGGCCAGTCGCTCAGCGGCAAGATCGAGGAAATCACCGGCGGCGTCCGCGAGCACACCGAATGGCTCTCCGGCATTCTCGACGAGAAGCGCGCGCCGCTTGTCGAAGCGATCGCCGCCAAGACCGAGGAATTCACCGGGCTCCTCGGCGACAGGAGCATCCAGCTCGCGGCAACGCTTGGCCACAAGACCGAACAGCTTGCTGCGATCCTCAGCGACATGAGCGGCCAGCTTGAAGCAACGCTTGGTCACAAGACCGAACAGCTCGCCACCATCCTCGGCGACAAGGGCAGCCAGTTCGAAGCAACACTCGGCCACAAGACCGAACAGCTCGCCGCCATCCTCGGCGACAAGAGCAGTCAGCTTGAGGCGACGCTCGGCCACAAGACCGAGCAACTCGCCACCATCCTCGGCGACAGAAGCGGTCAATTCTCTCTTGCGATCGATGGCAAGAGTGCACAGCTCGTCGAGGCACTCAGCACCAAGAGCCATGAGCTGGCTCATGCGATCAGCGGAGCAACCAGCAGCGCCCTGAAGGCGATCGAAACCCAGAGCGGCGACTTCACCGTTCAATTGATGAACCAGAGCTCTGACATCTCGCGCCAGATCACCGCCGCGAGCGAACTGGCCACCGGCTCCGTCGGCAAGGCTCTGAAGGACGTCGAAACCAGCACCCGCGCCGCGATCGACCAATCGCGTCAGGTCGCCACCGCCGCCGTGACCGAAATGCAGGAGACCAGCAAGATCCTGCGGACGGATACGGTCGCGCTGTTCGAACGGCTCCGTGAAGGCAACATCCTGCTGCAGGAAGTGCTCACCGGCGCTCACGAGAACCTCAACGCGCTGGAGCGGGCATTGGTCACGCGCGTGGCCGATTTCGTCACCGCGCTCAACGACGTCACCAGCCGCAACAGCGCATCGACGAACGCGCTGGAAGAGCAATTGCGCACGTTCAACGAGTCCACCTCCGGCGCGCTGGAAGGCCTCAGCAGCCTCTCGGTCCAGTTCGAGAGCCATGGCCGCATGCTCTCCGACGCCGTTCGCACCGTCGAAGACAGCAACGAGCGCACTTCGCAGACCGTCGCCGAGCGACAAAGCCTGCTGGAGCAGCTCACCACCACAATCGACACCCGCACCCTCGATCTGGACGAACGTCTCAACCGCTTCGTCAGCCTGCTTGAGGAATCGCTCAACGCCGCCGAGTTGCGTGCCCGCGATATCGCCCGTGTCGTCGCCGAAAGCGCGGGCGCAAGCTCCTCCGCGGTCGGCCGCCAGTTCGAGGCCGTCCGCGTGGCCGTCGAGGACGAGCGCCGCCAAACGCTCGAAGCGATGGGCGAGATCTACGATCGCGGCACGCAGGATGCGGCCGCCATGTTCACGGAAGCATCCGACAAGTTCAGCAACATCGTTCAATCGATGAAGCAGATGGCTGCCGAACTGCATCAGGAGCTCGACGCCACCCGCGCCGACCTGCGCCGCGGCGTTCTGGAATTACCGCAGGAGGCATCCGAGAGCACCGCCCAGATGCGCAAGGTCATCGTCGATCAGATCGAAGCCCTGGCCGAGCTCAACCGCATCGTTGCCCGCCATGGCCGCGGCCTCGATGTTGCGTCAACGCGTCAGCGCGAGGAAGAACCGGCGGTGGCCGTCGCGAGCAGCCGCAACGCGGCTCCCGCCCCGCGCGGGCGCGACTATGGCAGCGCCTCGAGCCTGCCGCCGCCGGACCTCGGCGCGTCGAACGCACGCCGCACCGAAGCGCCGTCCGTCAGCCCCGCTGGTTCCGATCAGGCGCACGACGGCTGGCTGTCGGACCTCTTGAACCGCACCGACGCCACGGTCAACGAACGCGGCCGCGCACCTCAACAGCCTGCGCGCGCGCCGAGCGGCAATCCGCTGGATGCGCTTTCGCTCGATATCTCGCGCCTGGTGGATCGCGATCTCGCCGCCGAGATGTGGGACCGCTATCAACGCGGTGAACGCAAGGCCTTCAACAAGCGCCTCTATACTCCGTCGGGCCAAAAAGCATTCGATGAGGTCGCCCGCAAGTATCGCGCCGACCGCACGTTCAAGCAGACCGTGGACCGTTATATCAACGAGTTCGAACGGCTGCTGGATGACGTATCGCGCGACGAGCGCGGCCCCGCCGTGCTGCGCGGCCACCTGACGTCGGAAACGGGCTTGGTTTACACCCTGCTCGCCCACGCCGCAGGCCGCCTCGGCTGATCGCGACCAAACGGATGAAATAAAAAAGCGGAAGTCTCGGCTTCCGCTTTTTTATTTGTCTTCAGTTTCCGATCTCGACCGGCACATTGGCAAGCCCAAGCAGCGCCGGAGACTCTTCAAGAATAAGCGGCGTTGGAACGGTCCGCAGCCATTCGCGGAAGCGGCCCTTGTCCTCGAACCGCGCCCGGAAACCGGAGGCTGCAAACGCTTCCTTGAAGCGCAACAGGATGCCGCCCGCGATGTAAATGCCGCCGGTCGCCCCGAGTGTCAGGGCAAGATCACCCGCGACCGTGCCCAGCATCTCGCAGAAATGCCCGAACGCCTTCACGCAGGTCGGGTCAGTGCCATGCACGGCACGATCGGTGACATCGGCAGGCGTCAACGGCGCGGCCGTCATGCCGTCGATATCGCACAACGCCCGATAGAGATTGACGAGGCCTTCGCCTGACAGCACGCGCTCAGCGGAGACATGGGTCCATCGCTTGCGCAGAACGGCAAGAATCCTGTCTTCGATTTCGCTGGATGCAGGCAGGCTGACATGGCCGCCCTCTCCCGGAACCAGCGTCCAGCGCTCGCCGTTCGGAATGAGCGCGCCGACGCCGAGGCCGGTGCCGGGACCGATCACGCCGACCGGCCCTTTCAGACCCGGAACATCGGACCCGATGGCGAAACAATCGGCTTTCGGCAGATAGGGAATCGATGAAGCCGCGGCGGCGAAATCGTTGAGCACGCAAAACGCCTTCAAACCAAGGCGCCGTTTCATATCCGCGATCGAGAACGACCAGTCGAGGTTGGTCATCTTGATCTGATCGCCGCGCACAGGTCCCGCGACATCGATCACCGCAGTCGATGGTTTCAAATCCGGCGGCAGTTTAGCGAGGTAATCCGTTATCGCCTCGAACAGCGACTTGTATCGATCGACATCCGCGCGTTGCAGATGGCTGTACGCGCCGTGCCGTGCCAACGCAAAGCGAGCATGGGTGCCGCCGATGTCACCGATGACCCGCAGATCATCCAGTTCCGCGCGCACCGCTCCGTTCATCGAGCCGGGCGATGCGGCCGCGCCGGTGCTTGCGGCGGAGGCGCCGCGCGGCTGTCGGACGTGCTGGCGCCGAACAATACGCGTGTCGGGTTGCGGTCGAAATTGTTCACGGCGCGGCTGATGTCGCCCAGCGTGCGGCGACCATCGGACATCAGGGCACGGCCGTCCGCCGTCAGTACCGCCGTTCGCTTGTCGAGATTCTCCGCCAGTTCGCGCAACGAGTGCGCGGCTTTCTGCAATTCACCGCCCTCGCCGTCTTTGCCGCCCATCAGCGAATCCACGCCGACCATGATGCTATCGATGCGGTTCGAATTGTCGGCAAGTGCCTTGGAGAAGGTCTTCAGGTTCTGCATGCTGTCGCGAAGCGCGGCCTGATTGTCGGTGACAAGTTTGTTGACGTTCTGCAGCGTCGCCCGCACCGCCTCGCCGATGTCCATGATGGCGTTCGGATCGGCGGTCAGCGTCGGCACGCCGTCGTCGGCCACCGGAATGCCCCCCGCTTCGAGCGAGCCGCCCTTCAGCGAGACTGCCGAGACACCGGTGAGACCCGCGAACTCAAGCCCGACAAGCGTGTCCGAACGGATCGGCGCGCTCTTGTCCACGGAGGCGATCACCACCACCCGCTTCGGGTCGTCGAGCTTGATCGAGGTCACCTCGCCGATCTTGATGCCGTTGAAGTTGACATTGCCACCGGTGCGCAGGCCCGAAGCCGCACCCTCGAAGATGATGCGGATCGGCGTGCGCTGCGCCACCGCGCCGAGGTTCTGGAACCAGAACACAAAGCCGAACGCCGCCGCGATCACGGCCAGCGTGAAGGCGCCGATCAGCAAATAGTTCGCCCGCGTTTCCATTCGTCAGACTCCGGTTTACGCAACAACGGCACGCGCACGCTTGCCATGAAAATATTCCCGCAACCATGGATGCTGGGACGCCAGCATCTCGTCCATGGTGCCAACCAACAGCACTTTCTTGTCGCCGAGCACGGCGATCCGGTTGCATGCGGTTTTCAGGCTGTCGAGGTCATGCGTTACCATGAAAACGGTCAGTCCTAAAGCACGCTGCAAAGTCATGACCAGTTCGTCGAAATCGCCGGCGCTGATCGGATCGAGGCCGGAGGTCGGCTCGTCGAGAAACACGATCTCGGGATCGAGCGCCAATGCGCGGGCCAGCGCCACGCGCTTGATCATGCCACCCGACAACTCGGACGGATAAAGGTCGGCGGTTTCCGGCCGCAAGCCAACCATGGTAAGTTTGGCCACCACGATCTCGTCGAGCAGCCGCTCCGAGACTTTCATGAACTCGCGCATAGGAAACTGGATGTTCTGGCGCACCGTCAGGGAGGAGAACAGCGCACCCTGCTGGAACAACACGCCCCAGCGTCGCTCGACCGCGCTGCGGGTCTTGTCGTCGGCCTCGTTCATGTTGATGCCGAACACTTCGATGCTGCCCGAACGCTTCGGCATCAGGCCGAGAATGGTGCGGGTCAACACCGACTTGCCCGCACCGGAGGGGCCGACGAAGCCGAGAATCTCGCCGCACTTCACATCGAGGCTGAGCTTGTCGAGGATCAGCCGGTCGCCGAAGCCGACCGTGAGGTCGCGCACCCGGATGATCGCGTCGTTCGATGCGGCAACCATCGCTCAGACTCCGATCGAGGCGAAGAAGATGGCGAACAGGCCATCGACAACGATCACGAAGAAGATCGACTTCACCACCGAGGCCGTGGTGTGCCTGCCGAGCGATTCCGCGCTGCCCTGGACCGCCGCGCCTTCGACGCAGGCGATGACCCCGATGATGAGCGCCATGAACGGTGCCTTGATCAGGCCGACATTGAAATGGTTGATCGAGATCGCCTCACGCAGCCGCGACAGGAAGGCGTCCGGCTGCACGCCACCATAGAGCCAGGCCGTCAGCCCGCCGCCGTAAAGTGCCGCCATCGCGCCGATGAAGGCAAGAATCGGCATCGCGATCACCAGCGCGAGAATACGCGGCAGGATCAGGACCTCGGTCGGATCGAAGCCCATGGTGCGCAGCGCATCGACTTCTTCGCGCATTCGCATCGAACCGAGTTCGGCCGTGTAGGCGCTGCCGGAGCGGCCCGCGACCATGATCGCGACCAGCAGCACGCCGATCTCGCGCAGCACCAGCACACCAAGCATATCGACCACGAACACGTCCGCGCCGAATTTGCGGAACTGGAAAATACCCTGCTGGGCGATGATGCAGCCGATCAGGAAGGTAATCAGCACCACGATCGGCACCGCCCTCCAGCACACCTGTTCCAGTTGATGGATGGTCGATGTCAGACGAAAACGACTAGGATGCAGGATCACGCGCCAGAGCGCATGAAGAATGGAGCCCGTCATGTTGAGAAGGCCGAGCAGCGTCTCGCCGACTTCAGCAACGCTGCGGCCAACCGCCTCGATGGCACGGATCGGGCCGAACGGTACCCTTGCCGGCTCGGGCACGGCCTTCACGCGCTTCACTTCCTCGACAAGACTCGCGTAATCCGGCGACAGGCCCGCGATCATCGGCACGGCATCGCCGTGCGTCAGGGCACGGCGCAGCCGTTCGATCAGCCAGGCGCCGAACGTATCCAGCCGGGAGATCTGCGAGACATCGATAACAAGGCTGGCACGGCCTCTGTCACGGGAGCGCTCGGTGTGTTCCACCAGCTTCTCGAGGGCGGGTGCATGGTGCACCGTCCATTCCCCGGCGGCGCGCAACGCCATACCGGCGCCGAGCTGCGTCTGCTCAAGGGTTGGATTCCCGTTCACGAAAGGCTCCCGCATTTTTACGCCTACACAACAACGCGAGCGTTTGGTTCCCGGTCCGGCTTGTACGGAGAACCTGCTAAGAGCCATAATTGTGGCACAACGGCAAGCCCGTCATCAACCAAGCGTCACATTTCAATGAGCTCTGTTCCTTTCCAGCTACATGTCCGCGTCGAGCGTTGGCCGATCGCTGGCCGTTTCTCGATCAGCCGCGGCAGCAAGACCGAAGCCGTCGTTGTGGTCGCCGAGATCAGCCGCGGCGGCGTGACGGGGCGTGGCGAATGCGTGCCCTATCCACGTTACGGAGAAACGCCGGAAGCAGCGATCGATGCGATCCAAGCGGTCGGCCACTGGGCGAGTCTCACGCACGCCCTGCTGCAAGAGCGGATGCCGCCCGGTGCGGCACGCAACGCGCTCGACTGCGCGCTTTGGGATCTGGAAGCAAAGGAGGCCAACCGGCGCGTCTGGGAGCTTGCGAACCTGCCCGCACCACATCCGCTCACCACAGCCTACACGATCTCGCTCGGCGCACCGGACGACATGGCGCAGGCGACGCATGCCGCCGCGCATCGTCCGTTGCTCAAGATCAAGCTCGGTGGCGAAGGCGACGAGGCGCGCATCGCCGCCGTGCGCCGCGCCGCGCCCGATACCACGCTGATCGTCGATGCCAACGAGGCATGGTCCGAGATCAACCTGCAGCGCAATCTCGATGCCTGCGCGGAAGCGGGCGTCGCACTGGTCGAGCAACCGCTGCCCGCAGGACAAGATGCCGCACTGGAACGGATCGTCCGGCCGATCCCGGTCTGCGCCGACGAGAGCGCGCACGCCACCGCTTCGCTCAAGGAACTGGTCAGACGCTACGATGCGGTCAACATCAAGCTCGACAAGACCGGCGGATTCACCGAAGCCTTGGCAATGAGCCGGGAGGCCGAGCGCCTCGGCTTGCGGGTCATGGTTGGCTGCATGGTCGCCACCTCGCTGGCGATGGCCCCTGCCCTGATCGTCGCCCAGCACGCCTTCATCGTCGATCTCGATGGCCCGCTGCTGCTGGCAAAGGACCGCGAACCTGCGCTGCGCTACGAGGGCTCCACCATCCACCCGCCGGATGCCGCACTCTGGGGCTAGGTGGGGTCCCTCGCACGAAAATAAGTCGGTCGATAACTCAATCTGGCCAATTGCCTGCCTCACTCAAATCAGATTCGATGGAAGCGGCCCGATTTGGAGTCGTTTCCCTGCGCGCGGGGTGCCATCGCTTGCGCGGGCGAGTGTGAGTTATGTCCATGGCTGAAGAAGCCTTTGCATTATCGCCGATTTCAGCAAGCGCCGCGGTCCCGACCGAGGCCGACTACCACGCCATCCGCGAAGCTTTCATGGAAACCGCGCGCGGACGCTGGTTTCTCACCGAATATACCAAGCGTAACCGCAACGCCGACACCGCCATGGTGCTGGAAGCCGTGGCGCGGATCGAGCAGAGCATCAGCGCGGCGGCGCAGACCGAGGCCACGGCATCTGCGCCTGCCCCCAAAGGCCTTTCGGAAGCAGCACTGGTCGCGCTGGAAAACGCGCGCACCGCAATCCGGGCCGAATTCAGCGAAACCGGGTTCGACCACACCCTTCTGCCGTGGCGCAAAAGCTCGCGGATCATCCGCGAAATCGTCTGGGGCCTGCGGGAATCCGGCGCCGATCCCCGCATCTGCAACATCCTCGACGGGCAGGTCCGCGCCATCGAGGCAGCCTGCGACGAATTCCCGCTGGCGGACATCCGCGACCGGATTCTGGCATCGCTCGACGCCGCATTGCCGCAGAATTCGGAGGCTGCCGCACCAGTCATCGCCGACAGCGCAAGCGACGAACCCGCCGCCGTCGAAATCAGCACAGACACCGCTTCTGCCCCGGAACTGGCGTTCGAAACGCTATCGGAAGCTGCCGTTGTAGAGACTGTCGCTGCCCACTCTCCCGTTGGGGAGACTCCGGTTGCAGAGACTCCCGCTGTGGAGACCGTCGTTACGGAAACTCCCCTGGTGGAAGCCAAAGTCGCGGAAGCCGTCGCGGCCGAAATCGAAGCCGCGATGGATGTCATCGCCCCCGCTTCGGCTGAAATCCGTTTACCTGAGACGCTTGCACCGGAAACACCTGCACCTGAAACGCCTTCGCCTGAAACCGCCTCACCCGAACAGGCCGCTTCGGAGGTCAAGGCTCTTCCGGAAACCGCCGTTGAAGCCACACCCGCTACAGTAGTTGCGGAGGTACCGCCCACTCCGGTGATGGCCGCGCCTCGTTCGATCATGACCGCTTCGGCCTCGCAACCGGCCCCTCAGCCAGTGGCCCAGCCAGCGCCTGCCGAAACCCCGGACATCGCCGCATCGGCGAGCCCTCCCCAGGCCGCTGTCTTCGAAACCGCTACTCCGGTTCTTGCCGCCGAAGAGGATCTTTGGGCCGACATTGAAGCCGAAATCGCGCCGCTGCCGCCTTTCGATCCGGCGCACGAGGCATCTCTTGGCGCCAGCCTGATCGCGCAAGGCGTGGTGGCGCGGCCCTCCAATGCCCGGGCCGATCTGCTTGCACCAATCCGCCGCATGAGCCATGCCGAGCGGATCGCGTTTTTCAGCTAACCCGCATCCGCGCGGATCGCGTCGGCATAAAGTCCTGCATCCACATTGCCGCCGGACAGGACGATCACCACGGTCTTGCCGCGAGCCTCCATCCGCCCCGCCAGCAGAGCCGCGAGCGCCACGCTGCCGCCTGGCTCGACCACCAGCTTCAATTCGCGAAAAGCAAATGCCATCGCCTGCGTTACCTCGGCATCTGAGGCCGTGACGCCGCCCGCAACGAGCTTGCGGTTGATCTCGAACGTCAACTCGCCCGGCTCGGGCGCCATCAGCGCATCGCAGAAGGTGCGGTTTTGCGCCTGATGCCGTTGCCTTTGTCCGCTCACAAGCGAACGGGCATGGTCGTCATAGCCTTCCGGCTCCGCGATGAAGAGCTTCGCCTGCGGGAAGTGATGACGGATCGCCAGCGCAATGCCCGCCATCAGCCCGCCGCCGGATGCGGGTGCGGACACGATGTCCGCCGCAAGGCCAAGCACCCGCAGATCCTCCGCGATTTCAAGGCCCGCCGTGCCCTGGCCCGCGACGATGCGCGGATCGTCGAACGGAGGCACCAACGTCGCGCCGCTCTCCGAGGCAATCGCCTGCGCGATCGCCTCGCGGCTCTCACGGTCGCGGTCGTACAGCACGACGCGCGCGCCATAGCTCTTGGTGCGCTCGCGTTTGAACACGGGCGCATCCGCCGGCATCACAATGGTCGCGGGAAGGCCCAGCAACTGCGCCGCCGCCGCCACGCCCTGCGCATGGTTGCCGGACGAGAACGCCACCACGCCTTTCGCGCGGTCCGCCTGCGGGATCAAAGACAGCCGGTTATAGGCGCCGCGAAACTTGAACGAGCCGGTGCGCTGCAGCACCTCCGGCTTGATGAAGACACGCGCACCGGTCAGTGCATCGAGCGCAGGCGAATTCAACAGGCGGGTTCTGACCGCGACCGGCGCAAGCGTTCGGGCGGCAGCCTCGATGTCGGTATAAACGGGCAAGGACAATTGGGTCATATCCCGTCTTATCGTGACGAGCCATGGCCGATCAAGGTGGAGGTCTTCACGCGGCTGTGCGCGTGGAATGCAGGCTCTCGCGGCGCGCATGGGCAATATTGTCGATGAACGCGCGCGCGCATTTCTCCCATGTGTGGTTCAGCGCAAAGGCCCGGCACTGCTCGGAGGAGACAGTCAGGGCCGCACGGCAGGCTGCGCCAAGATCTTCGCTGAGAACGCCGACGGGCGCATTCCCAATGACGTCCTTTGGGCCACAGACCGGAAAGGCCGCGACCGGCACGCCGCTCGCCAGAGCTTCGAGCAACACCAGACCGAAGGTATCGGTGCGGCTGGGGAACACGAACACGTCCGCCGTCGCGTAGATCTGCGCGAGTTGCTCGCCCTGCAGTGCGCCCAGAAACACCGCATCCGGATATTTGCGTGCAAGTTCCGCGCGCGCGGGACCGTCACCGACCACGAGTTTGATGCCGGGAAGATCGAGGTCGAGAAATGCTTCCAGATTTTTCTCGACCGCGACGCGCCCGACCGACAGGAAAATCGGCCGCGGCAACCCGAGATCGAAGGATCGCGGGCTAAATAGCTCCGTGTCCACGCCACGCGGCCATAGCACCACACGGGAAAATCCACGCTCGCGCAATTCCTCGGCGAGCGCCGGGGTTGCCGCCATCACCGCCTGGCTCGCCGCATGGAAGCGCCGCAAGCCCCGCCACACCCATGATTCCGGGATCGGAGAACGCGCCGACACGTATTCCGGAAAGCGCGTGTGAAAACTCGTAGTGAAAGACAGACCCTGCTTCAGGCAATAGCGGCGTACCAGAAGGCCGATCGGGCCCTCGGTCGCGATATGGATATTATCGGCCCGCGCGTCCGCGATCAGCTTGGCGATCCGCGCCGGCCCCGGAATGGCGACACGTAAATCGGGATAGCTCGGCAACGCCACGGTGGCGAAGGATTGCGGGGTGAGAAACGACACATCGACGCCAAGATCACGCGCCGCATCCGCCATCATCGTCAATGTGCGCACCACGCCATTGACTTGCGGGTGCCAAGCGTCGGTCGCGATCAGAATCCGCATCAGGCCGCCTGCGCCTTGACCGAGGGCACAGGAGCGACCTGCCGCAGCGGCACCGTCCATGTCAGGATTTCGAACCGGCCGTCATGGTGCTCCACCAGCGCGGTGCAGCTTTCCACCCAGTCGCCGCAATTCATGTAGCGGATGCCGTCATGCTCGCGGATCGTGGCGTAGTGGATGTGACCGCAGATCACGCCGTCGGCGTGGTGGCGGCGCGCTTCCGCCGCCAGGGTCTGCTCGAAAGCGCCGATATAATTCACCGCGTTCTTCACCTTCTGCTTCGCCCATTGCGAGAGCGACCAATAAGGCGAGCCGAACATGCGGCGGAACATGTTCACGAAACGATTGGCTTGAATCGCGAGGTCATAGGCCTTGTCGCCGAGATGCGCGAGCCAACGCGCGTTCTGCACCACGAGATCGAACAGGTCGCCATGAATAACCAGATACTTTTTCCCGTCGAGCCCTTCGTGGATCAGCTGCTCGACGACCTCGATGCCGCCGAAATGCGTGCCGTAATAAGAGCGCAGGAATTCATCGTGATTGCCGGGGATGTAAAACACCTTCGCGCCCTTGCGGACGCGGCGGAGCATCTTCTGCACGAAATCGTTGTGAGACTGCGGCCAGTGCCAGCTCGACTTCAGCGCCCAACCATCGATGATGTCGCCGACCAGATAGATCGTCTCGGCATCATGCACGCGGAGGAAATCGAGAAGCCGTTCGGCCTGCGATCCTCTGGCTCCCAGATGGACATCGGAAATGAACAGAGTGCGGAAGGTTCGTTCCGGAGCGCCATCGGGGATGAAGGCTTTTTCCATGGGCGTGCAGCTAGCAGATTTGTGTGACGGACGAATGACGGAACAGAACGTGCATCAGGCAGCAACCGAACCGGCCCGCTCGAAACAGACCAGCGTGTAGAAAGCCGCTACCTTTCGCCGCTCGACAAGGGTCGCATTGTCGTTCTGCGCCCACGCGGCGAGCCGCGCGAATGGAAACTCCGGGCGCAGCCCGAGCGCGCGGGTTCGCTTGGCCGCCCAGCGCTCGACCGCTGCCGCAACACCCTTTTCCGAATAGAGATGGTTGACGAGAATGATCCGCCCGCCCGGCTTCACCACGCGATGGCATTCGGACAAGACCTGCTCGGGGTTTTCCACCAGTGTGATAACGAACTGCGCAACCACGCAATCAAACGTCGCATCGGGAAACGACATTTTATGCGCGTCCATCTGCAGCACGTCCTTGACGTGCGGATAGCGGCCGCTCGCCATCTTGGCGCGCGCCTTGGCGAGCATCGGCGCGCTCATGTCGATGCCGGTGATCTCGGTCGCGGCGTTGTAATCGTCGAACGAGAGGCCCGTGCCGACACCGACTTCAAGGATTTTTCCGCCGATGGCGCAGGCAGCAGCCGCTGCAGCACGTCGGCCCTTGACCATGACCGGCCCGCACACCGCGTCGTAAATCGGCGCCCAGCGGGCATAAGCGGTTTCAACGGTCGATTGATCGAGATCCATACTCATTGCGGCGATCCAGACAGGTTCCGGGAATCGGAGTGTTTACGTGATGGATCGCAGGTAACAGCGCCATGCGACAGTTCGACGACAGCCGCCGGATGGCGTTCAATAGAACGCGTGGAAATGGTGGATCGGGCCGTGATCGTTGCTAAGTTGCAACCGGTCGGCATTCGCGATGGCTGCGCTGACGTAACCCTTCGCCTGCTTCACCGCCATCTCCAGCCCCTCACCCTTGGCCAGCCCGGCCGCAATCGCGGACGACAGCGTGCAACCGGTGCCGTGCACGTTTTTGGTGTTCACGCGCGCTGCGGCGAAGCGAACCACCCGATCCGTGGTGACGAGATAATCGATGCTCTCCGGCCCCTCGTCATGGCCGCCCTTGATGAGAACGGCGGGAACGCCGAATTGCAGGATACGGCGGCCTTGATCCGCGATATCGTCTTCGGTCCGCGCCACCTTCTCGTCGAGCAGTGCGGCAGCTTCCGGCAGGTTCGGCGTCACGAGCGCGGCGCGCGGCATCAGCTTCACACGGATCGCCTCGACCGCGTCATCCGTCAGCAACCGGTCTCCGGAAGTCGCGACCATCACCGGATCGAGCACGACGTTTTTCGCCTCCCAGTACATCAGCCGCTCCGCGATCGCCTCGACGATCGGCTGCGAGGCGGTCATGCCGATCTTCACCGCGCCCACGGGAAGATCGCTCATCACCGCGTCGATCTGGCTTTTCACGAAATCCGCCGGGGCCTTATGAATGCCGGTGACGCCACGGGTATTTTGCGCCGTCAGCGCGGTGATGGCCGTCGTCCCGTACACGCCGAGCGCGGCAAACGTTTTCAGGTCCGCCTGAATACCCGCCCCGCCGATCGTGTCCGAACCCGCAATCGTCAGCGCCACCGGAAAAGCCATCGTCAAAACAGTCCTCACATGATCGGGCCAGAATATCTCTCTGATCAAACTTCCGCCAGCGGCGAACTAAATAGCCCCGATCGGGGTTGTAGAAACGTTCCTCACCCTTTTCCCGGAGAATCCCATGTACGGTAAAACCATTGGGGCCGCGGTCGTGATGCTCGCAGCGATTGCGACGGCCTCCTCGGCCAGCGCCGAAAAGATGACCATGAAGCTCAACCTCACCAGCGCGAGCGAAGTGCCGCCGAACGACAGCAAGGCTACCGGCATCGCCGATATTACCTATGACACCACCTCGAAGCTGCTGACATGGAAGGTCAATTATTCCGGGCTGACCGGCCCTGCCACCATGGCCCACTTCCATGGCCCGGCCGAACCCGGCAAGAATGCAGGCATCATGGTCCCGTTCAAGGATGTCGCGAGCGGCGCGCAGGGCAGCGCCACGCTGACGGACGCGCAAGCCGCCGCGCTGGTGGACGGCAAAATGTACGTCAACGTCCACACCAAGGCGCATCCGGGCGGCGAAATCCGCGCGCAGGTGGTCAAGTAACGCCAACGATCATGCGGCCGTGACGAACCTCACGGCCGCAGCAGCGCCTTCAGCCCGCGCCTGCCGAACAGTGCAATGACGAGCGCGGCATAGACCACCGCTCCAACCACCACCAGCATCAGCAATGCGATTTCGTCACGCGCGGTCGGCAGCATCGCAATCCAGTGCGCCGACATCCGGGATGCCCCCCATAAAGCAGCGGCAAGTCCCACCCCCGCGACAGCGAACTTCGCCAGCGACAGTCCAAAGGTGCGATCCATCTCCAGAAAGCCACGCCGGACCGCAAATCCCACCACCAGCAACAGATTGACCCACTGCCCCACCGCCGTCGCCAGCGCGAGGCCGATCTGCGCCAGCGATCCGATCAATGCGAGTTTCAATCCCAGATTGACGGCGATGCCCGTCAACGCTGATTTCACCGGCGTCGCGGTATCCTTGCGCGCGTAGAAGGTGGCGACCGCGCTGCGGATCAGCACGAACGGAATGAGGCCCACCGCATAAGCCGCGAGCGTCGCGCCTGCGGCGGCGGCATCAGCCTTGGTGAACGCGCCGCGTGCGAACATCGCGCGCATGATGATATCCGGCACCGTGAGAAACGCCGCGACGAACGGCACCGAGAACAACAACGTAAAGTCGAAAGCGCGCCGCTGCGCCGCCATCGCGCCCGCGTGATCGTCGGTGCTGATCCGGCGCGACATATCCGGCAGCAGCACGGTGCCGATGGCGATGCCGATGACACCGATCGGCAATTGATTGAGCCGGTCCGCGTAATAGAGCGCCGACAACGCGCCCGAAGCGAGGAAGGTCGCGATGATGGTGTCGGCAAACAATGCGATCTGGGTGCCCATCGAACCAAGCGTCGCAGGACCGAGCGCGCGGAAGAAGCCTACGATATCTTCGTCAAACTTGATCCTGGCGAAGCGCGGCAGCACGCCGGTGCGCGCCGCGTCCCCCGCCAGCAGAAAGTATTGCAGGAATCCGGAAATCAGCACGCCCCATGCGGCCGCGTGGCCAGCGGTCGGAAAGAACGCGGCGAGCGACAACGTCATCATCATCGCGAGGTTGAGGAAGATCGAGGCTGCCGCCGCACTGGCGAAACGGTGCATGACGTTGAGGATGCCGCCGTAGAGCGTCACCAGCGTGATCAGCAGCAGATACGGAAAGGTGATCCGGGTGAGCTCGATCGCCAGCTCACGCTGGCCCGGATCATCCGAGAAGCCGGGCGCAAGCAGCAAGATCGCCTGCGGCATGAACAGCCATGCCGCCACCAGCAGCACGAGTTGGCTCGCGAACAACAGCGTGAAGATGCGGTTCGCGAACAGCCCCGCCGAGACAGCGCCGCCCTTGTCCTGCACATGGGTATAGGCGGGGATGAAGGCGGCGTTGAACGCACCTTCGGCGAAAATCGCCCGGAAGTGATTCGGCAACCGCAGCGCGACGAAGAAGGCATCCGCCAGCGGCCCCGCGCCGAGAATCGCGGCCAGCATGATGTCGCGCGCGAAACCCGTCAGGCGCGACAGCAACGTATAACCGCCAACGGTGAAAATCCGGCCGAGCATCCGCACGCTTCTAGCGCATCGGCCGCCGCCGCAAAATGGCTATGTCAGCCAGCAACGGCGTCGCGCACAGCCGAAATCACGCGGTCCTGCGCCGCCCCGTCCAGATAAGGATGCATCGGCAGGCTGATGCACTCCCGCGACAGCTTTTCGCAGACCGGCAGGCCGCCATCCGCGATCGGAAAGTGCCGGTAGGCCGTCTGCTGGTGCATCGATTTCGGATAATAGATCGCGGTCGGAATGCCCTTGTCCTTTAGCGCCGCGGCGAAGGCCTCACGGGTGCCGTCCTTGACGCGGATGGTGTACTGCGCCCAGACCGAGACGTTGCCGTCCGGCACCTTCGGCACGTTCACCACGCCGTCGAGGCCGTTGGCGTAGGCACTGGCGACGCGATTCCGCGCCTCGATCTCGTCGGGGAAGATTTTCAGTTTCTCGATCAGGATCGCCGCCTGCATGGTGTCAAGCCGCCCGGTCAGACCAAGGCGGACATTGTCGTATTTTTCACTGCCCTGCCCATGCACGCGCACGCTGCGCAACGCTTCCGCCAACGCAGCATCATCGGTGAAGATCGCGCCACCGTCGCCGAAGCAGCCGAGCGGCTTGGCCGGGAAGAAGCTCGTCGCGGTCGCCAGACCGAAGGTGCCGAGCCGCTTGCCCTTGTAGGTCGCGCCGAAGCCCTGTGCCGCGTCATCGAGCACGAACAATCCCGCCTCCGCCGCAACGGCCGCGACCGCATCGTGGTCGGCGCTCTGTCCGAACAGGTCAACCGGAATAACGGCCTTCGGCTTCAACCCCGCCTTCCTGGCAGTCGCGATGCCGCGCTTGAGCGAAGCGACATCAATGTTGAAGGTCGTCTCGTCAACATCAACGAACACCGGCGTCGCGCCAACCAGCGCCACGACTTCGCCGGTCGCGCAGAAGGTGAACGACGGCACCAGCACCGCATCGCCCGGACCGATTTCCTTGGCCATCAGCACCATCAACAGCGCATCGGTGCCGCTCGCGCAAGCCACGACATGCTTCGCACCGCAGAACGCCGCGAGATCGGCTTCAAGCTGCGTCACTTCCGGGCCGCTGACAAACTGACAATGCGTCAGCACGCGGGCCACGGCTTCATCGATGGCCGAGCCAAGACGGCGGCGCTGCGCGCCAATATCGATAAAGGCGACAGGATCGGGTCGTTGATTCATGAAATGCACCAATCAGAAAAGAAAACGGAGGGCTGCCGGTTTCAGGCTTTGCGAACCTGCGGCGCGGCGACGGGCGTGGCCCGCGTCTCAAGGCACTTGATCGCGATTTCGAGACTGGCGACGCCTGCCTCGCCGGTGATCGCGGGTACGCCGCCGGACTTGATGGCATTGACGAACGCCATCAGTTCGGCGCGCAGCGGCTCGTCATGACCGACCGGCAGATGCCGCATCGAATAGCTGCCGTCGCGCTGGAAGCCGAAGCACTCCGTCACCTGCCGCGTCAGCAGGTCGCCCTGGATATATTTGTTGCGGGTCGCAATCGTCGCGGTGCGCGCCTTGAACGGTGTCAGCCAGTTGGTGTTGATGTGCGCCAGCACGCCGGACTGGGTGCGAAATTGCAGCAGCGCGATGTCCTCGCGTTCCGCCACCGCGCTCGCCAGTTGCGGCTGCACCTCGACGATTTCGGATTCCGTAAACCAGCTGATCAGATCGATGTCGTGCACCGCGAGATCGATCACCACGCCGACGTTGGACATGCGCGGCGGGAACGGACCGACGCGGGTGATGGCGACAGAAAGAATTTCCTCACCCCGGATCGCTTCCTTGATCGCGGCAACGGCGGGATTGAAGCGCTCGACATGGCCGACCATCAAGGTCACGCCCTTCTTGCGCGCGGCGTCGATGATCTCGCGCCCTTCCGCGCCAGTAGTCGCGATCGG
>Ga0153956_1001046_pt1 | contig 26755 bp, 30 predicted proteins | sample TSFL040MetaG_FD_104704 | JGI IMG/M metagenome (GOLD analysis project Ga0153956, IMG submission 104704) | Attine ant fungus gardens microbial communities from Florida, USA - TSFL040 MetaG | ecosystem: Host-associated > Fungi > Mycelium > Unclassified | place: USA: Florida, Wekiwa Springs... | reverse complement strand
TGCCGCCGCGACCGAGTAAACGGCTTCATCCTCCCCCCGTTCGGGCTGAGCTTCTCGAAGCCCCGTTCTTTGTGTGCGGCGATAAAGAATAAGGACAGCCCTCTTTGACTGGCTGCCAGGGCAGGCGCTCAGGAGGGGTTTCGACAAGATCAGGGCGAACGGCGTTTCCGTCTGAGCTCAATCGAACAGCGAAGAGACCGAGCTTTCGTCGGCGATGCGGCGGATCGCCTCGGCCAGCAAAGGCGCGATCGTCAGCTGGCGGATCTTGGGCGATTCGGCGACCGCAGGCGGCGCCAGGATCGAATCGGTGATAACCAGCTCGGTCAGGCTCGATGCGTCGACGCGCGCCGCGGCGCCGCCCGACAGCACGCCGTGGCTGACATAGGCGACGACATCCTCGGCACCGGCTTCGCGCAGTGCGAGCGCGGCGTTGCACAGCGTGCCCGCCGAATCGACGATGTCGTCGATCAGGATGCAGAAACGGCCGGTGACGTCGCCGATGATGTTCATCACCTCGCTCTCGCCCGGGCGTTCGCGCCGCTTGTCGACGATCGCCAGAGGCGCATTGTCGAGCCGCTTGGACAAAGCGCGCGCGCGGACCACGCCGCCGACGTCGGGCGATACGATCATGAGGTTGCGATCGGAGAAGCGCGACAGGATGTCGGCCGACATGACCGGCGCGGCGTAGAGATTATCGGTCGGGATATCGAAGAAGCCCTGGATCTGCCCGGCGTGGAGATCGACCGAGAGAACACGGCTGGCGCCGGCGGCGGTGATCAGGTTGGCGACGAGCTTTGCCGAGATCGGCGTGCGCGGCCCGGGCTTCCGATCCTGGCGGGCATAGCCGAATTAGGGAATCACCGCGGTGATCCGCTTGGCCGAGGCGCGGCGCAGCGCATCGATGCAGATCAGCAGCTCCATCAGATTGTCATTGGCCGGATAGCCGGTCGACTGGAGGACGAACACGTCCTCGCCACGGACATTCTCGTGGATCTCGACGAAGATCTCCTCGTCGGCGAAGCGGCGGACCGAGGCATCGGTCAGCGGCATTTCGAGATAGTCGGCAATCGACTGCGCCAGGGCGCGGTTGGCATTGCCGGTCATCAACTTCATGTGCGCAATTCCCTTCGCGGGTTCCCTAGCGGCGGCAGCCCGGATCGAAAAGAGCGCTGCGCGCATCGGCTTCCTTTCGGCGGCGCGGCGGCTAAAGACCATCGCGATATGCGGGCCTGCAATGGGGACGGACAATGACGATGGGTGCGCCTGCCGAGCGGGTTTTGGGAGCCGGATCATGACCGCGCTCGCCATCGTCGGCGGACGCGTCGTTTGCGCCGGCACCATCGAGCAAGGCGATGTGCTGATCGAGGACGGGCGCATCGCCGCGGTCGGCCGGATCGAGCCGCCGGCGGACGCCGAGCGAATCGACGCGACGGGGCGGCTGGTGGTGCCCGGGCTGATCGACGTCGGGGTGTTCGCCGCCGATCTCACCGCCTTCGCCGCCGGCGGCATCACCCGCGCCCTGTTGATGCCCGACCAGGCCCAGCCGCTGGATAATGTCGCTTTGGTCCAGCATGCGGCGCGCGAGACGAGCGCAGCGATCCACCCGCTCGCCGCCGCCACGCGCGGGCTGGCGGGCGAGGAATTGGCCGAGCTCGGCCTGATGCAGCGCGCCGGCGCGTGCGGCGTCGCCACCGGCCGCGGCTGGATCGCCGATGCCGGCGTGATGCGCCGCGTGCTCGATTATGCGGCGATGCTGGGTCTGCGAACGGTCAGCCATGCCGAGGATGCGGGGCTGGCCGGCGACGCGGTCATGACCGAGGGGGAGACGGCGACGCGCCTCGGCCTGCCCGCCGCGCCGGCCGAGGCCGAGGCCTTGGCGGTGGCGCGCGACCTGCTGCTGGTCGAGGCGACCGGCGCACCACTCCATTTCCGCCAGGTGACGACCGCCCGCGCGCTTGGCCTGATCCGCGATGCCAAGGCGCGCGGGCTTCCGGTGACCTGTGGGATCACGCCCGCGCATCTGTTCCTGGCCGACAATGCGGTTTCGGGCTTCCGGACCTTTGCCCGCCTGTCGCCGCCGCTTCGTTCGGAGAACGACCGGCAGGCATGCCTTGCGGCGATCGCCGACGGGACGATCGACCTCATCTGTTCGGGCCATGATCCGCATGGCGCCGAAGCCAAGCGCCTCCCCTTCACGGATGCCGCGGCCGGCATGGTCGGCGCGGAGACCTTGCTGGCCCTGTCGCTGCAGCTTGTCCGCGATGGCGCGATCGGCCTGCCGCGGCTGTTCGACCTGTTGAGCGGTGCGCCGGCGCGCCTGTTCGGCCTGCCCGGCGGCGCGATCGTGTCGGGCGGGCCGGCCGACCTGCTGCTGGTCGATGAAGGCGCGCCGTGGCGGATCGATTCGGCCGCCTTGACGGCATTGGCCGGCAACACGCCGTTCGACGGATTGCCCGTACAGGGCCGCGTGATCGCGACATGGAAAGCTGGTAAGCGCCTGACATGAGAGGAAGTCTGCTTTTCGTCCTGGCGCTGGCCGCCGCCACGCCCGCTTTCGCCGACGCGCCCGATCCCTTCGCTGCCTGGAATGCCGGCGATTTTGCCCATGCGATCGAATATGCCCGGCCGCAGGCGCAGTCGGGCGATGCCGATGCCCAATTCCTGCTCGGCGAAGCTTACCGGCTGGGACGCGGGGTGGTCGCCGATCCGATCGCCGCGCTCGGCTGGTACCGGCGCGCCGCGGCGCAGGGCCATGTCCGCGCGGCAGATTCGCTCGGCCTGTTGCTGTTCGCGCAAGGGCAGCGCGCGGATGCGATGCCCTTGCTCGTCAAATCCGCCGATCGCGGCGAACCGCGCGCGCTCTATCTGGTCGGGACGGCGCATTTCAACGGCGACTATGTCACCAAGGACTGGCCGCTCGCTTATGCGATGATGAGCCGCGCGGCCGCGGCCGGCATCGCCCAGGCGCGCGAAAGCCTGGCGACAATGGATCGCTATCTGACGCCGACCGACAAGGCCAGGGCGCAGACACTGCTCGCCGCGCAGCGCCCGGCGGCGCCGGCCGCGCCGGTTCGCACCGCCGCCGTGCCGCCGCCCGTCGGCACCGCTCCGCCACCGCTCAAGCCGGCGCCCGCCCCCGCCCCGACCAGGGTCGCGACCGCGCCACCGCCCACGCCGGTGCCCGCCAGCCCGGCAACGCCGACCATCGCGGGCGGATCATGGCGCGTGCAGCTCGGCGCATTCGGATCGGCGGACCGCGCCGAGGCGGCGTGGACGATGCTTGCGGCCAGATACGCCGACCTCCGGTCGCTCGGCCACCAGGTGGTCGCGGCCGGCCCCGTGCGCCGGCTGCAGGCGACGGGAATCGCCAGCCGCGATGCCGCCAATGCCTTGTGCCGCCGGATCACCGCCGCGGGCGGCGGCTGCATGCCGGTGGGATCGGCGCCCTAGCGCATGGCGCCGGATTCCTGAATCAGGCGCCATGCTTTATCGGTTTGATGTCGCATCGCTTTTTGCGGAAAACCGGTGCCCACTTTTCCGCGCGATGCTCTAAGTCAATCGACCCACGTGTTGCGCGGATAGCCTTGCGCGTAGAGCAAGGCGCTCAGATCGCCGTGATCGATCCGCGCGGCGGCGGCAGCGGCGGTCTTCGGCTTGCCGTGATAGGCGACGCCGAGGCCCGCGGCCTGGATCATCGGTATGTCGTTGGCGCCGTCGCCGACCGCCAGCGTCTCCTCGACGGCCAGGCCGAGGGCTGCAATCTCCGCCAGCAGGGTCTCGCGCTTGGCGTCGGCACCGACGATGGGCCGCTCGACCCGCCCGGCCAGCTTGCCATCCTCGATCACCAGCCGGTTGGACAGAGAATGATCGAAACCGATCGCCCGCGCCACCGGTTCGGCGAAAACGGTGAACCCGCCCGAGACCAGGACCGCGCGCGCGCCGTTCGCCTTCATCGTCTGGATGAGAGCGCGTGCGCCAGGCATCAGCGTGACGCGTTCGGCATGACAGAGGTCGATCGTCGCGGCGTCGAGCCCGCCGAGCAGGGCGACCCGCGCGTCCAGCGCGGATTCGAAATCGAGTTCGCCGCGCATCGCACGTTCGGTCACGTCGGCGATCTGCTGCTTGATGCCCGCATAATCGGCGAGCTCATCGATGCATTCGCAGGTGATCATCGTCGAATCCATGTCGGCGATGAGCAGTTTCTTGGCACGGCCGGCACGCGGCTGGACGATGACGTCGACGCCCGGCAGCAGCCCTTCGAGCGCGGCACGCGCCGCGGTGCGATCGATCCGGGCGAAGGGCAGATCGGCCGCGATGCCCTGGTCGATCCATTGGGCCGGTCCGGGGACGCCGCCGACGCCGGCGAGCGCATCGGCAGCGCGCGACAGATCGCCCGCCCCCAAGGCCTGTGACGATGCTATCAACGTGGCAATGAACACGACCGACCTTTCGACGCCCAAACGGGTGGCGCTCATCGCAGGACCGACCGCCAGCGGCAAGTCGGCGGCAGCGCTCGATCTCGCCCGCCGTACGGGCGGCACGATCATCAATGCCGACGCGAGCCAGGTCTATCGCGACCTGCGCCTCCTCTCGGCGCGGCCGACCGAGGCCGAGGAGGCCGAAGTGCCGCACCTCCTGTTCGGCTATCGCGACGGGGCGGATGCCTGTTCGGCGGCCGACTGGGCGGCCGATGCGACCGCGGCGATCGACGCGGTGCTCGGGCGCGACCGGCTTCCCATCCTGGTCGGCGGCACCGGCCTCTATCTGCGCACGTTGATCGAGGGCATCGCACCAGTCCCGCCGATCGATCCGGCGGTGCGCGCAACGGTACGCGCGCTGACCAGCAACCAGGCGCACCACGCGCTGACACGCGAAGACCCGGCGGCCGCCGCGCGGCTTCACCCCAACGACACGGCGCGCACGCAGCGCGCTCTCGAGGTCGTCCGGTCGACGGGCAAGCCGATCGGCGATTGGCGCGCGACGCGCGTCGGCGGCCTTGCCGGCCGAGTGACGATCGATGCGCAGATCATCGATCGGCCGGTGCCCGAGCTCTACGCGCGCTGCGATGCGCGGGTCGGGACCATGGTCGAACATGGCGCGCTCGACGAGGTCGCTGCGCTCGTGGCGAGAGGGCTCGATCCGTCGCTGCCGGTGATGCGCGCGATCGGCGTTCCGCCCTTTGCCGCGCACCTCCGGGGAGAGCTGTCGCTCGCCGACGCGATCGAGCAGGTCCGGCAGGACACGCGTAACTATGCCAAGCGCCAGCGCACCTGGTTGCGGCACCAGTTCGAAAAAATTCGATCGGACGGTTAACCGCGCTGCAACCCTGATCTTCGTAGCGCCGTATCTCACGCTATGCCCACGAAAATTCGATATGGCGCCGATCGACCCGGCCGGCCTTCCCGCCTGCGTTGCGGCCGCCCCCGGCGCATGCTTCCGGCCGCCCTGCTCGCGGCAACGGTCTTCGCGGCGACACCGGCCTCCGCCGATACGGCGAAGGACTATAACGTCTTCGTCTTCAACAATTTCACCGCTTCGGGATCGGACGTTCAGGGCCGCCTGGCCGTCGGCGGCAACGCCACGATCTCGGGCTACAGCGTCGGCACCAACCTGGCCGGCAGCGCCAACAAGGCCGCCAATATCGTCGTCGGCGGCAAGCTAACGGCCAGCAACGGCCTGCTCTTCCACGGCAGCGCGGTGGCGAAATCGCTGAGCGTGTCGAGCAATTTCTGGGCGCCGACGGGCACGATTTCGACCGGCAGCCTGCCAGTCAATTTCTCGTCCGAACAATTGCGGCTCTCGGCGCTGTCGACGACGCTCGCCGCGATGAAGACGACCGCCGGCGCGACCGGCGGCTATCAATGGGGCGGCTATTACCTGAACACCAATGCGAGCGGGCTTTCGGTATTCAACATCACCGCCGTGGCGGCCAACAATTTCAGCCTGACGGTGACGCAACCGGGCGCGGTCGTGCTGATCAACGTCAGCGGCACATCGGCGAGCTTCCAGAACATGGGATTCAGCTTCAGCGGGATCGACGCGTCGCACGTGCTGTTCAACTTCGTCGACGCGACCTCGCTCACGATGAACGGTGTCGGCTTCCTCGGATCGATCCTGGCACCGAAAGCAGACGTCACCTTCAACAACGGCAACATGACCGGGACACTGATCGCCAAGTCGCTGATGGGCGGAGGCGAATTCCATCTCGCCACCTTTCAGGGCACCCTGCTCGATCCGCCGAAGCCCGCCCAGGCCGCCGTCCCCGAGCCGTCAAGCTGGACGACGATGATCCTGGGCTTCGGCGTGGCCGGTTTCGCCCTGCGCCGACGGCGCCGGAAGTATCTGCCGGCCTGATTCGTCCTCGGAAAGGTCACGGCCGACGGGCGGCATGAATTTACGGCCCGACCGCCCAATAACTATGTAATTTGAGACGGACCGAGACGTTCCGCATCAGAATCGAAGTTAACGTGCCTTGAAGGATTTCCGAGTCCAGCCTACCTAGCCGACTGTGCGTGTGTAAGTCGCTTTGGGGGGCGAGCGTGAAATCGAGCCTAGTTTTGGCCGCGGCATTGCTGGCGGGCGCGCCGGCGGGAGCCGCCACTCTGACGGCGAAGGACTTCAATCTCTTCGTCCTCAACAATGTGAACGAGCAGGGCAGCGACACCGAAGGGCGCGTCGCGGTCGGCGGGAACGCCGTGTTCAAGCCTTATACGGTGGGCGCCAAGGTCTCCAACAGCACCACCAACCTGGTCGTCGGTGGGAACCTCGACCAGCAATATGGCAGCTTCACGGGGAGCGCGTTCGTCGGCGGCAACGCGACGCTGGACGGTGTCGGCGTCAACGGCAACATCACCGCCAACGGCAAGGTCAAATATACCAACGGCACGCTCAACGGGAATATTGCGGCCGGCAGCACGGTCACGACCGCCAGCGCCGGGGTCAGCGGCACAATCAAGCAGAACCAGGCGCAGGTCGCTTCGCCGGTCGATTTCTCCGCCGAGACGCTTCGGCTCAGCGGCCTGTCGACGCTCTATTCGACCTATGGCGCGAGCAGCCTGCCTGCGGGCTTCAGCTTCGGCGGGACCGGCACGGTCGCGGCGAACGGCTCGATGACGTTGACCAGCAATGCCAGCGGCGTCGTCGTTTTCAACATCAGCGGCTCGGATCTCGCGTCGATCAACAACCTCGTCATCAACCTGACCGGGGGCGGCGAGGCGCTGATCAACGTCAGCGGGACCAGCGAATATTGGACCGGCGGCATGTCGGTGAACGGAAGCACGAACGGCAGCGTCGGTTCGAACGTGCTGTTCAACTTCTATCAGGCGAAGAATATCACCTTCGGCAACATCAGCGTGCTCGGCTCGATCCTCGCGCCGCTGGCGACCTACAATGACGCGACCTACGACAGCCAGATCGGGCATAGTGCCGGCGGGGTCATCAACGGCCAGGTCGTCATGAACAATTGGAACGGCACCTGGTCGTCCAACACCCAGGTCAACAATGTCTTCCTGCGCGATTATGCGCTCGGCAAGAATCTGCTCGGCGATCCGTTCGTGCCCCCGCCCGTCAAGCAGGCGGCGGTTCCGGAACCGTCGACCTGGATGACGATGGTTGCCGGCTTCGGCATCCTCGGCGCCGCGCTGCGTTGGCGGAAGCGTCGGAAGACCGCGCTGGCCTGAACCAGACCAGCCGGCATCCGAAGGCCGCCACGCTCGCGTGGCGGCTTTTTTATTGCCCTCGACCGCACCTAGAGCGCATTTAAATTTATCCGTGCCGCCAATTACGGTAATTTTATTGCTTACTGCAGCTTGACTCCCTAATTTTGCGTCGGTAATCGGGCCGCATTCCCGAAAGGCAATGCGATGAGTGAAGAGCGGACCGGCGCCGACATATTGATCGACACCCTGTGCGACCTGGGTGTCGAGGTGGTGTTCGGCTACCCGGGCGGCGCCGTCCTTCCGATCTACGACGCGCTGTTCAAGCAGAACCGCATCCGGCACGTCCTGGTCCGCCAGGAAGGCGGCGCGGCGCATGCGGCGGAAGGCTATGCACGGTCGACCGGCAAGCCGGGTGTCGTCCTCGTCACGTCTGGTCCGGGCGCGACCAACGCGGTCACCGGCATCACCGACGCGCTGATGGATTCGATCCCGATGGTCGTCATCACCGGCCAGGTCGGCACGCCCCTGATCGGATCCGACGCGTTCCAGGAATGCGACACGGTCGGCATCACCCGCCACTGCACCAAGCATAATTACCTGGTGAAGGACCCGGCCGAGCTCGAAGGCGTGATCCGCGAAGCGTGGGACGTCGCCACCAAGGGCCGGCCTGGCCCGGTGCTGATCGACCTGCCCAAGGACGTCCAGGTCGCAAGCGCGCGATCGATCCTGCCGCGCCCCGGCCGCGGCTATGTCGCGGCGACGCCGAGCGATGCGTCGTCGATCGCAGCCGCGGTCGAGATGCTGGCGGCGGCCGAGCGGCCGATCTTCTATACCGGCGGCGGGATCATCAATTCGGGTCCGCAGGCGAGCGAGGCATTGCGCGCGCTGGCCGCCGCGACCGGCGCGCCCGTCACCTCGACCTTGATGGGGCTCGGCGCCTTCCCGGCATCCAGCCGCAATGGCTCGGCATGCTCGGCATGCACGGGACGTACGAAGCCAATCATGCGATGAATCAGGCCGACCTGATCGTCGCCCTGGGCGCGCGCTTCGACGATCGGGTCACCGGGCGTCTCGATGCCTTCGCGCCGCACGCGCGCAAGATCCATGTCGATATCGACCGATCGTCGATCAACAAGATCGTCCGCGCCGAGCTCGGCATCGTTGGCGATTGCGGCGCGGTGATGGCCGAGATGCTGCGCCTTTGGCAGGAACGCCGTCACCAGAAACAGGATCTTTCCGCCTGGTTCGGGCGGATCGACCAGTGGCGTGCCAAGCGCAGCCTCGATTTCCCCCTGTCGAAGACCGAGATCATGCCGCAGCAGGCGATCCGTCGGCTGTGGGAAGCGACCCGCAATCGCAATCCGATCATCACCACCGAGGTCGGCCAGCACCAGATGTGGGCGGCGCAGCATTTTCACTTCGACGCGCCCAACAAGTGGCTGACGTCGGGCGGGCTCGGCACGATGGGCTATGGCCTGCCCGCGGCGATCGGCGCCCAGGTCGGCAATCCCGATGCCTTGGTCATCGACATCGCCGGCGAAGCGTCGATCCAGATGAACATCCAGGAACTCGGCACGGCGACCCAATATCGACTGCCCGTCAAGATCTTCATCCTCAACAACGAATATATGGGGATGGTCCGCCAGTGGCAGGAGCTGACCTATGCCAGCCGCTATTCGGAAAGCTATTCCGACGCGCTGCCCGATTTCGTGCGGCTCGCCGAAGCCTATGGCTGGCGCGGCATGCGGATTGAGGATCCCGACGCGCTGGACGACGGCATCGCCGAGATGCTGGCGCATGACGGGCCGGTGATGGTCGATTGCCGCGTTTCCAAGCTGGCCAACTGCTTCCCGATGATTCCGTCGGGCGCGGCGCACACCGACATGATCCTGCAAGCCAATGAAGTCTCGGGCGAGATGGACGACGAAGCGAAGGCCCTGGTTTGATCATGCATATCCGCACCGAAGCCACCGAGCGGCACACGCTGTCGGTCACCGTCGCCAATGAACCGGGCATCCTTGCCCGGATCGCCGGGCTGTTCGCCGGCCGCGGCTACAATATCGAGAGCCTGACCGTGGCCGAAGTCGCGCTCGACCATACGGTCAGCCGGATAACGGTGGCTACCTCCGGCCCGCCAGCCCAGATCGAGCAGGTCATCGCCCAGCTCGAGCGACTGCCGCCGGTGCACAAGGTCGCCGACCTAACCGCGATCGGCCCGCACGTCGAGCGCGAGCTGGCCCTGGTCAAGGTCAAGGGCACCGGCGATCACCGGATCGAGGCGCTGCGCCTGGCCGAAGTGTATCGTGCGCGGGTGGTCGATGCGACGACGTCGAGCTTCGTCTTCGAGGTCACCGGCGGTACCGAAAAGATCAACAAGTTCCTCGAGCTGATGCGCGAGGTCGGGCTGATCGAGGTCGCCCGCACCGGCGTCGCGGCGATCGTGCGGGGGAATGAGGTAGTCTGATTTTCGCCGTCACCCTGAACTTGTTTCAGGGTCCACCGCGTCGCATGCGCTGTCAGTGCAGGTTGCGAGGTAGATGCTGAAACACGTTCAGCATGACGATTTCAGGGTTCGAACCGAAGGATAGAGAATGCGCGTCTATTACGATTCCGATGCCGACATCGGCCTGATCAAGGGCAAGAAGGTCGCGATCGTCGGCTATGGCAGCCAGGGCCACGCCCACGCCCAGAACCTCAAGGATTCGGGCGTGGCCGACGTCGGCATCGCGCTTCGCGAAGGATCGGCGACGCGTGCCAAGGCGGAAGGCGCCGGCTTCAAGGTGATGACCAACGCCGAAGCGGCCAAGTGGGCCGACATCATCATGGTCCTCGCACCCGACGAGCATCAGGCGGCGATCTGGGACGCCGATCTCAAGGAAAATATGAAGCCGGGCGCGGCGCTGGCCTTCGCCCATGGCCTCAACATCCATTTCGGCCTGATCGAGCCACGCGCCGACATCGACGTGTTCATGATCGCACCCAAGGGCCCGGGCCACACCGTGCGCGGCGAATATCTGAAGGGCGGCGGCGTGCCCTGCCTGATCGCCATCCATCAGGATTCGTCGGGCAATGCGCATGACGTCGCGCTTTCCTACGCGTCGGCGATCGGCGGCGGCCGTTCGGGCGTGATCGAGACGAGCTTCAAGGAAGAGTGCGAGACTGACCTGTTCGGTGAGCAGGCCGTTCTGTGCGGCGGCCTCACCCACCTCATCCAGGCGGGCTTCGAGACGCTGGTCGAAGCCGGCTACGCGCCGGAAATGGCCTATTTCGAATGCCTCCACGAAGTGAAACTGATCGTCGACCTGATGTATGAAGGCGGCATCGCCAACATGCGCTATTCGATCTCGAACACCGCCGAATATGGCGACATCACCACCGGCCCGCGGATCATCACCGAGGAGACCAAGTGGGAGATGAAGAAGGTGCTGGAGGACATCCAGTCGGGCCGTTTCGTCAAGAACTTCGTCCTCGACAACCGCGCCGGCCAGCCCGAGCTCAAGGCCAGCCGCAAGGCCGCTGCCGCACACCAGATCGAGCAGGTCGGCAGCCAGCTGCGGGCGATGATGCCGTGGATCGCCAAGAACCAGCTGGTCGACAAGGCCAAGAACTGATCCGAACAGATATACTTCTCTCTCCCCTCCCTTTCGGGAGCGGGAGAGAGCGGATATTGTGCATGCGTAACCAAAGGAGAGTTCGCATGCGCCTTGCCTGGCTTGCCCCGTCTCTGCTCGCCCCCGCCCTGATCGCCGCCGCGGTCCTGGCGCAGGCGCCGACCTCCCCGCCCGGGAAGTCCGATCCGAAGGCGGTCGTCGCCGGAACCTACACGATCGAGAGCAGCCACACCCAGGTGCGGTTCGAATATCTGCACCTCGGCTTCAATCCCTATTTCGGCGACTTCTCGAACATCACGGGCACGCTGAAGCTCGATCCGGCCAATCCGGCGGCATCGAGCGTCGAGGTCACGATCCCGATCAACAGCATCCACGTGCCGAGCGCCAAGCTGGTCGAGGAATTCAATTCGCCGCAATTCTTCGATTCGGCGAAGTTCCCGACCGCGACCTTCAAGTCGACCAAGATCACTCCCATGGGGACCAAGGCGCGGATCGACGGTACGTTCACCCTGCACGGCGTGACCAAGCCGCTGACGCTCGAGGCGAGCTTCGTCGGCACCGGCGCGATGCGCGGCAAGCAGACGGTCGGCTTCACTGCCACCGCCAACCTCAAGCGCAGCGACTATGGCATTGCCGCCGGCGTGCCGATGGTTGCCGACGACGTGAAGATCGACATCACCGCGGCATTCGAAAAGCCGCAATAACAGGCTGATGCTCCCCGGGGGTTCGACCGCCGGGGAGCCATGTCCCCACGCGAAAGGGCGCAAAGGCGCGAAGAGGGGCGTGATGGCCTCAGGCGGTGACGCTCAACGTCGTCATGGCAACATCCTCCAGCATGGAGGCGTCAAATAATGCCCATTTGTATTATTTCACGGCGCAGCCGCTACCGCCAAGTCGCCCAGCCGGATGGACTTACGCCCGAAAAAGGTCTCAGCTGAAACGGTTCTTGAGGCCGAACATGGCGATGGCGGCGTTGGCCGCGTCAGCGCCCTTGTCTTCCTTGGCGCCCTCGCCGCCGCAGCGTGCGATCGCCTGCGCCTCGTTCTCGACGGTCAGGATGCCGTTGCCAATGGGCAGACCGTCAAGCGCCAAAGCCATGAGCCCGCGCGCGCTCTCGTTCGAGACGACTTCGAAATGGTAGGTCTGCCCACGAATCACGACGCCGAGTGCGACGAAACCGTCGTAGCGACCGCTTTCCGCCGCGATCGCGATCGCCGCCGGCAATTCGAGCGCGCCGGGCACGGTGATCGTTTCGTGGCTGTGTCCGGCATCCTCGATCGCGGCGCGCGCGCCGTTGAGCAGCAAGTCGTTGAGGTGGGCGTAGAAGCGCGCTTCGGCAATCAGGAAGCGCGCCATCATTCCCCTCCGGCGCCGGGGATCGGCCGTTCGCCGACGATCGACAGGCCGTAGCCGTCGAGCGCCACTAGCGTCCGGTGCGAATTGCTGATCAGGATCATGTCCTGCACGCCGAGCTCGGTCAGGATCTGTGCGCCGACTCCATAATCGCGCAGCGCCTGCAATTCGGGCAATTGGGTCAGATCCTCGCCCGCCGCGCGGGCGGCCATGACCTTGCTCATCACCCCGCCGGTCATCGGCCGGTTGATGACGACGATCACGCCCGACCCTTCCTCCGCGATCATCTCCATCGATCCGGACAGCAGACCGGCACGGTCGGAAACCTCGCCGAATACATCGGTGAACAAAGTCTGGTTGTGCATGCGGACGAGAGTCGGCTTGTCGGGATCGATCTTGCCCTTGACCAGGGCGACCTGCTCGTCGCCGGTCGCCTTGTTGTAGAAGCTCATCGCCGTCCATTCGCCGCCCCAGCGGCTGATGAACTTGGTTTCGGCGCGCTTCTCGACAAGGTGGTCGTGGCGGCGGCGATAGGCGATCAGGTCGCGGATCGTGCCGATCTTGAGGCCGTGACGCTGGGCGAAGGCGACCAGCGAATCCATCCGCGCCATCTTGCCATCGTCATCCATGATCTCGCAGATCACGCCCGACGGGTTGAGCCCGGCGAGGCGGGCGACGTCGACCGCCGCCTCGGTATGGCCGGCGCGAACCAGCACGCCGCCCTCGCGCGCGACAAGCGGGAAGACATGGCCCGGGCTGACGATCTCCTCCGGACCCTTCGATGCGTCGATCGCGACGGCGATGGTGCGCGCCCGATCGGCTGCCGAAATGCCGGTGGTGACGCCGTGGCGCGCCTCGATGGAGACGGTGAAGGCGGTTTCGTGCCGCGTGCCGTTCTTCGGGCTCATCAACGGTAGGCCGAGCTGGTCGACGCGTGTCTTGCCGAGCGCCAGGCAGATCAGGCCCCTGCCGTGCTTGGCCATGAAGTTGATCGCGTCGGGCGTCGCCATCTGCGCGGGGATGATCAGATCGCCTTCATTCTCGCGATCTTCGTCATCGACGAGGATGAACATGCGGCCGTTGCGCGCTTCTTCGATCACCTCTTCGGGAGTCGACAGGAAAGCGTGGCGGAGCCGAGCGACTTCATAGGGTTTAGCGGACATTGGCGATCCTTGCGCGGAGCTGCTCCATGCGGCCGAGATAGCGGGCCAGCACGTCGATTTCGAGATTGACCGCCCGGCCCGGCGCGATGCCGCCCAGATTGGTCATCTGCTGGGTGTGAGGGATGACGTTGATGCCGAAGCGCGCCGAACCGCCCGGCAGATCCTCGACGCTGTTGACGGTCAGCGACACGCCGTCGAGCGCGATCGAGCCTTTCGGGGCAATGTAGCCCGCAAGCGCGGCGGGCGCGTCGATCGCGATCCGCGTCGAATCGCCTTCGGGGGTAATCGAGACGACTTCGCCGATCCCGTCGACATGGCCGGTGACGATGTGCCCGCCAAGCTCGTCGCCGACGCGCAGCGCGCGTTCGAGATTGAGCGTTGCGCCTTCGTTCCAGGCCCCCTGCGCGGTGCGCGACAGGCTTTCGGCCGAGATATCGACGGCGAACCAGTCCGCCCCCTTATCGACTACCGTCAGGCAGACGCCCGAACAGGCGATCGACGCGCCGAGATCGATGCTCGCGGTATCATAGGACGTGCCGATCCGCAGGCGCAGGTCGCCGCGCTGCTCGACGCCGACGATACGGCCGATATCGGTGATGATGCCCGTGAACATATACTTTCTTCCCGCCCCATCCCTGCGGAAAAGTCGATCAACTTTTCCTGAAGGGGCTAGTTTTTGTCCGCCTCATCCGGGCGGAAAAGTCGAACAACTTTTCCTGATGAGGCTCAAACCCTGACGCGCTCGTAGACTTCGAGCCGGTCGCTGCCAAGTTTCCGCGCGTCGACCAGCCGCCAGCGGCCGTGCGCGTCGGCTAGGGTCGACAGGCCGATGTCGTGGAGCGCGGGCTTGCCGGCGCCGATCAGGATCGGTGCGCGGTAGAGAAGCAGGCGGTCGACCAAATCTTCGGCGAGGAAGGCCGACGCGGCACCAGCGCCGCCTTCGATCAGGAGGTGATCGACGTCCGGAAGGGTCGAGATGTCCTGCCGCGACCGGATCAGCTCCCAACCGCTCGGGATCCTCACCTTGGGGTCGCGGGACAGAAGGAAGCGCTGCGGCGACCGATCCTCAAGACCGGGAAGCCGCACGTCGAGCCGGGCCTCGTCGGCATCCCAGGTGCCGCGTCCGACCAGGATCGCTTCGTGCCGGCTGCGCTCTAGATGGGCGTGCGCGCGCGCTTCGACGCCGGTGATCCACTGGCTCTCGCCATCGGCGCGGGCGATCGCGCCGTCGAGCGAGGTGGCAAGTTTGAGCGTGACGTGCGGCCGCCCCAGCGCACGGCGCGTGAGGAACCCCGCCATGCTGCGCCGTGCCTCGTCGGCGAGTACGCCCTGCTCGACCGCTATGCCCGCGGCGCGCAGCCGCGCGAAACCGGCACCGTTGGTGCGCGGATCGGGATCGCCGATCGCCGCGACGACGCGCGCCGGCCTCGCCGCGACCAGCAAGCCCGCGCAATCGGGCCCGCGCGGACCGGCATGCGCGCAGGGTTCCAGCGTGACGTAGACGATCGCATCCTCGGCCGCGGTGCCGGCTTCGGCCAGCGCCATCGCTTCGGCATGCGGGCGTCCGCCTGGCTGGGTCCAGCCGCGCCCGACGACCTTGCCCTGGCGAACGACCACGCAGCCGACATTGGGATTGGGCGCGGTGCGGCCGCGCGTGCGCTCGGCGAGCGCCAGCGCGGCGCCCATCCAAGCGCGGTCCGCGTTCAGAAGCCGAGCTTCGACATCGCGTCGTCGACCTTCTGGAACTGGCGCCGCCGCTCCGCCAGCGCCGCATCCCTCTTCCTTTGATCCGCCTTATTCTGGGCGACGATCTGGGCGTCGGTGCGGTCGGCCGGGAAATCCATCGCATAGGTGACCTGCTCGCCCTCAGGCAGCACGCCCCAGCGCGATTCGATCACGAAACCGAAGATCCACAGCGCAGTGACGCCGATCGCGAACGTCGCGCCAATCACCTTGTAGGGATGATCGCCGCCGGTGACGAAGGCGCGCAGATCGGCGAGGAAAGCCGACGGGCTGGCAGGGCGCGGCAATATGGCCATGCTGCTCAGATAGGCCCGCTTATGCCGCTTCGCCAGCCCCGGCCCGCAGCCGCGCCATCGCACGATCACGCCCGATCAACGGCAAGAGGGTAGCCATGTCGGGGCCATGATCATGCGCGGTGAGGGCAAGACGGAGAGGCAGGAACAGTCCCCTGCCCTTGCGCCCGGTCGTCTCCTTGAGCCGCGCGGTCAGCGCGTGCCACGGATCGTCCCAGGCGATACCGGGCAGCGCCTCGACCGCGGCCTCGAGATAGGCCTGGTCCTCGGGCCCGAAGGGCGGGGTTGCGATGTCGCCGGCCAGCACCGGCACCCATTGGGACGCTTCATCCACCCGTGACAGATTGGGCCGAATCGCGGCCCACGCCGCCGTATCGATCGCCGCCGGCAGCCGATCGGCGACCTTGTCGTAGGGCAACAGGTGAAGCGTGCGTGCGTTGATCTGGCGCAATTCGTCGAGATCGAACCGCGCCGGCGCGCGGCCAAAGCGCGCGAAATCGATGCCGTCGACCAGATCGGCCAGGTCCGCCACCGGCTCGACCGGATCGCTGGTGCCGATCCGCGCAAGCAAGGCGCCGAGTGCCTCGGGCTCGATCCCCTCGTCCCGGAACGCATCGGCGCCGAGCGAGCCGAGCCGCTTGGAAAGCTTGCCTTCGCTGCCGACGAGCAAAGCCTCGTGCGCGAAGGCCGGCGGCTCCGCCCCCAGCGCCTGGAACATCTGCAGCTGGAGGCCGGCATTGGTCACGTGATCCTCGCCGCGGACGATGTGCGTCACGCCCATGTCGATATCGTCGATCACGCTCGGCAGCATGTAGAGCCACGACCCGTCGGCGCGGCGAATCACCGGATCCGATTGCAGCTTCGGATCGAGATGCTGCGGCCCACGGATCAGGTCGTGCCATTCGATCATCGCGCCATGGTCGAGCTTGAAGCGCCAGTGCGGCTTGCGCCCCTCGCCTTCCAGCCGGACCCTGTCGGCATCGGTCAGGTCGAGCGCGGTGCGTTCGTAGATCGGCGGCAGGCCACGCCCGGCGAGCACCTTGCGACGCAGCTCCAATTCCTCGGGCGTCTCATAGGCCGGATAAATGCGTCCCGCGGCGCGCAATTCGTCGAAGCGGCGTTCATAGAGCGCAAACCGGTCCGACTGGCGGGTCATCGCGTCGGGGACGAGGCCCAGCCAATTCAGATCGGCGACGATCGCCCGGGCATTTTCCTCGGTCGAGCGTGCCGCATCGGTGTCGTCAAGGCGCAGCAGGAAGCGGCCGCCATGCTTCCTGGCCCACAGCCAATTGTGGAGCGCGGTGCGGATATTGCCGACGTGCAGGCGGCCGGTCGGGGACGGTGCGAAACGGGTGACGACTTCGGACATGGCGTCGCCTTAGAGGATGGAAGCGCGGATGACGACGCCCGGGAATCAGCCCATAACGGACCAATTGCACGGCGGCCTCATTCGGATAGGCTGCGCGCCGGGAATGGGGGGAGGGATTATGCACCATATCAACTGGCTCGCGGTGATCGTCGCCGGATTCGTCGGCTTCTTTCCCGGCGCGCTCTGGTATTCGCCTTTGATGTTCCTGAAGCCTTGGTCGCGGGAGCTCGAGATCGACTTCACCCGGCCGCGAAAGCCCAGGCATCTGCCGTTAATCCTGCTGACCGGCCTGATCCTGTCGATCGTCGCCGCGACGGTGCTGTCATTGGCGATCGATCCGGCGCGCGGGCTGCGCCACGCCTTGCTGGCGGCAGGGGTCTGCGCGATCGGCCTGGTCGGGACCAGCTTCGGCATCCAATATCTGTTCGAACGGCGCAGCCTGACATTCTGGGCGATCAACGCCGGCTATCACCTCGTCCAGTTCCTGCTGATCGGGCTGGCGTTGGGGCTGATGAGATAATTGTCCATCCCCGTTCGTGCTGAGTAGAGACCGAGTAGCCGCGTCAGCGGCGTATCGAGGGCTCCTATCGAAGCACACCCCAAAACGAGCGACCCTTCGATGCGCCATTTCGATACGCTCCTGCGGAGCTACTCAATGGCTACTCAGGGCGAACGGGAATTTCGTCTACCAGCCGGCGATGCCGCGCCGGCCGCGGGTCAGGACGTCGAGGCAGGCCATGCGAACCGCAACGCCCATCTCGACCTGCTCGGGAATGGCCGAGCGATCGAGATCGTCGGCGACGACGCTGGCAATCTCGACCCCGCGATTCATCGGGCCGGGGTGCATGACCAGGGCGTCGGGCGCGGCATGGGCAAGGCGTTCGGGGGTCAGCCCGTAGAAGGCATGATATTCGCGCAGCGACGGCACGAAGCCGCCCGACATACGCTCGCGCTGGAGGCGCAGCATCATTACCACGTCGGCGCCGTCGAGCCCCTTGTCGAAATCGGTAAAGCGGGTCACGCCCATCCGCTCGACCGCGGCGGGCAACAGGGTCGGCGGGCCGACCACGCGGACGTCGGCGCCGAGCGCGGTCAGCGTCAGGATGTTCGATCGGGCGACGCGGCTGTGCAGGACATCGCCGCAGATCGCGACCGTGAGACCGGCGATCCGGCCCTTGCGGCGGCGAATGGTCAGCGCGTCGAGCAGGGCCTGGGTCGGATGTTCGTGGCGGCCGTCCCCGGCGTTGAGCACCGGGCAATCGACCTTGTCGGCGATGAGCTGGACCGCGCCGGAGGCATCGTGGCGGATCACCAGCATGTCGGCGCGCATGGCGTTGAGCGTGATGGCGGTATCGATCAAAGTCTCGCCCTTCTTCACGCTCGACGCGGCGACGGTCATGTTGACGACGTCGGCGCCAAGCCGCTTTCCGGCGATCTCGAACGAGAGAAGCGTCCGCGTCGAATTTTCGAAGAAGGCGTTGATCAGGGTCAGGCCGGACAGGCGATCGTCATGCTTGGCCGTCTCGCGGTTGAGCGCGACCCATTGTTCCGCCTCGTCGAGCAGAAACAGGATTTCCCAGGGCTGAAGCCCCTCGATCCCCAGCAGATGACGATGGGGGAACGCCTCGCGGCCCTGAAGGCCGGTGGCGGGGCTATGCGCAGCGCTGGACATTAAAGCAATGCTCTACGCGCCCAAGGCGCCGGGCTCAAGCCGAGGGACGCTGTTGACGCCCTCGATTCACGGTCCAGGCGAACCGCCCGGACCGATCGAGGCCAGCGCATCGATCGCGCCCTGGAGGATGTAGGCGGCAGCGAGCTTGTCGATCAATTCGGCGCGGCGCGCACGGCTGGCATCCGCCTCCAGCAAGGTCCGCGTGACCGCCTGGGTCGACCAACGCTCGTCCCACAGCAGGATCGGCAGGCCCAGATCGTCGAGATTGCGGGCGAAGGCGCGAACCGACTGAGTGCGTGGCGAATCGCTGCCATCGAGATTGAGCGGCAGCCCGACGACCAGTCCCTTGACGCTTTGGGCAACGAGCAGCGCGCGCAGGATTGCCTTGTCGATGCTGAACTTGCGCCGCTGGATCGTCTCGGCCGGGCTGGCGATCATCCAGCCCGCGTCGCACAGCGCCACGCCGATCGTCTTGGTCCCGACGTCGAGGCCGGCGAGCCGCCCGCCCATCGGCAGTGCCTCGGCATAAACCGCCTTGGTCTCGGTTATCATCCGAGGAAGGTCTTCAATCGCGCCTCGGCATCGGCGCGAAGGTTCGCCCAGAACAGAGCATAGTCGAAGACGTGATAATTGTTGCCGGGAAGCACGTACAAGCCAAAGCCCTTGGGCGGCTCACCGATCAGCAGCAGGCCGCGATCCGCGCAGCGCGCCGGGACCAGCTCGGCCTGCACGTCGACGCCCTTGAGATCGGCGTGGGGAACGAGCGTGCCGCGATTCTGCCCGGCCGGTGCCGCGCCTCCCCGCGCGCCTGTCAGCGGATTGACGCACAGCATCGCGGTGCCGGCGCGCGGGCGGCCGGCATAGCCGGTCGACCCCGCGAAATAATCGTCGATCAGCTTGGGATCGGCCGGCTCGGCGAAGCTCTGCCATCCGACGATGCAATGTGCTTGGCCCGGGGTGGCGCAGGCCGGCAGGCCGAGCGCGGGCAGATCGGCGGTCAGGGAAATCGGCCAGCCGACCGCGTAGACAGCGGCGATGCGCGCGGCGACCGGCTTGCCCGCCACTTTCTCCTGGAGGAGTCGAAGCAGGTGCATCGATCCCTGGCTGTGACCGGCGAGGATGATCGGGCCCGAAGGATAAGCCGCAAGGAACGCGTCGAACGCGCGCGCGACATCGCCATAAGCGAAGTCGATCGCCTTGGCCGAGCGCGGGTCGCGGGCCGCGAGGAAGGCGCCGAGCGTCGCCTGGCGGTAGCGCGGCGCCCAGACCGGGCCCAGGCCGTTGAACGCACTCGCCTGGCTGCGGGCGAACAGATCGAGCCGGGCATTGGCATCCTGGTCGTCGACCGGGCCGTTCCACCGATCCTTGCCGAGATAGGTCGTCGGCGCGACGTAGAAGATCGCCGCGTGCGCATGATCGGTCGGCGCGAAACCAGCGGGCGCCCAGCGTGTCGGATCGTCGGCCAGGCCAGGTCGCGCGAGCCAGGCCTGCGGCCTCGCATAATCGGGCGCGGTCGAATCGGGCAGCGCCGCGAACGGAACGCTCGGCACGAAGGCCATGCGCATCAGCCGGTCCTGGAACAGGCTCCAGCCTATCCCGACGAGGAGCACGAGCCCGATCAGGATGGCGATGACGTAGAGGAAACGACGGGCGAGCATGATGTGCCACCGCGGCTACCAGATGATGATGCGGAAGACCTACGGATTTCCGCTTTCGTCCGCGTCGGTCGACGCCCGGGTTGAAGCGCGAAAGGCCCCCTGCTAGCCGCGACGCATGTCCGTATCCGCAGAAGACGTCCGCAAGATCGCGAGCCTCGCGCGCATTGCCGTGACCGAAGACCAGGTCGCATCGATGGTGCCCGAGCTCAACAATATCCTGGGCTGGATCGAGCAGCTGGGCGAGGTCGACACCGACGGGGTCGAGCCGCTCGCCGCGGTGATCCCCAACGCGCTGCGCCTGCGTGACGATATCGTCACCGACGGCGACATCCGCGACCAAGTGCTCGCCAATGCGCCGCAGGCCGAGCACGGCTTCTTCGCGGTGCCGAAGGTGATCGAATGATGAGCATCGATCAGCATTCGATCATCCCGGACTTGATCCGGGATCCAGGAACGAAAACCATGGCAGATTTCGTCATGCCGGCGTGGGCCGGTATCCCGCGCGGCAAGGCCGCGCCTTTCCTTCATGAGGTCCTGACCTCCGTCAGGACGACGACGCGATGAGCGACATCACCGATCTGGGCGTCGCGGCGATCCGCGACGGGTTCCGCGAGGGCGATTTTTCCGCGCGCGAAGCGGCCGAGGCGTTCAACGCCAATGTCGCCGCCGCCAGGCAGCTCAATGCCTTCATCGTCGAGACGCCCGAGCATGCGCTCGCCGCGGCCGATGCCGCCGATCAGGAGCGCGCATCGGGGTCGGTGCGGCCGCTGTCGGGCGTGCCGCTGGGCATCAAGGACCTGTTCTGCACCGACGGCGTGCAGACCACGGCGGCGAGCCACATCCTCGAAGGATTCGTGCCGACCTACGAGTCGACGGTCACCGAGCGGCTGTTCCTGGCCGGCGCGGGCATGGTCGGCAAGCTCAACATGGACCAGTTCGCGATGGGCTCGTCCAACGAGACCAGCGCGTTCGGCAACGTCCAGAGCCCCTGGCGGCGCAACGATGGCGGCAACGCGGCCTTGACACCCGGCGGATCGTCGGGCGGATCGGCTGCGGCGGTCGCGGCGCGGCTCGCGCCCGGCGTCACCGGCACCGATACGGGCGGATCGATCCGCCAGCCGGCTGCCTTCACCGGCATTTCGGGGATCAAGCCGACCTACGGGCGCTGCTCGCGCTGGGGCATCGTCGCCTTCGCATCGAGCCTCGACCAGGCCGGGCCGATGGCGCGCGACGTCAAGGATTGTGCGATCCTGCTGGAAGCTATGAGCGGCTTCGATCCGAAGGATTCGACCAGCCTCGACCTGCCGGTGCCCGCCTATGAGGACAATCTGTCCTCCTCGCTCAAGGGCAAGAAGGTCGGCATTCCCAAGGAATATCGGGTCGACGGCATGCCGGCCGAGATCGAGAAGCTGTGGCAGCGCGGCATCGACATGGCGCGCGACGCCGGCGCCGAGATCGTCGAGGTCTCGCTCCCGCACACCAAATATGCGCTGCCGACCTATTACATCATCGCCCCGGCCGAGGCGTCGTCGAACCTCGCCCGTTATGACGGCGTGCGCTACGGCCTGCGCGACCTGCCCGACGGCGCCAATCTGCAGGACATGTATGCCGCGACGCGCGCCGACGGCTTCGGCGCCGAGGTCAAGCGCCGCATCCTGATCGGCACCTACGTGCTGTCGGCCGGCTTCTACGACGCCTATTACACCAAGGCGCAGAAGGTCCGCGCGCTGATCGCTCGCGATTTCGAGCAGGCCTGGGAAAGCTGCGACCTGCTGCTGACCCCGACCGCGCCGTCGGCAGCCTTCGCTCTCGGCGAGAAGATGGCCGATCCTTTGGCCATGTACTTGAACGACGTCTTCACCGTGCCCAGCTCGCTCGCCGGGCTGCCGGCCATGTCGGTGCCGGGCGGGCTCGATTCCGCCGGGCTGCCGCTTGGCCTGCAGATCATCGGCAAGCCGCTCGACGAGCAGAGCGTGCTCGATGCCGGACTCGCGATCGAGGAACGTGCGGGCTTTACCGCGCGGGCGGGGCGGTGGTGGTAGTAAGGGGGATACGCTGTGTCTGAGGTGGACGAGGTAGAAAGTAACGAGCTCCAAGCTTTCGTTGCCAGTACTCTCAAAGCTGTCATGGCCGGCGTAGCAGACGCGCAACCGGATGCGCGGATTTCCTCAGCTTTCGGCACTGGTGAGTTCGCCTTCAGCGCTCCACAGGAAGTAGCTTTCGATGTCGCGGTAACAGCAAAGCGCACCGGCGCTGCGCACGGGGGCTTTAAGATCCAGGTATTTTCGATTGGGGCCAATGCGGGCGGCGATATTTCGTCCGAAGCATCAACCGTCAGCCGGATCCAGTTCACGATCCCGACAAAGTTCAAAAGCAATCAGTCCATTAGGCACGAACGATGACCGAAACTGCATATCGAGTAGAGGGCGCCACCGGCGCTTGGGAGGTCGTGATCGGCCTGGAAGTCCATGCCCAGGTCACGTCCAACGCCAAATTGTTCTCGGGCGCCGCGACCGCGTTCGGGGCGGAGCCCAACACCCAGGTCAGCCTGGTCGATGCGGCGATGCCCGGCATGCTCCCCGTTCCCAATCGGGAATGCATCCGCCAGGCGGTGCGCACCGGCATGGCGCTCGACGCGCAGATCAACAAATGGTCGCGCTTCGACCGCAAGAATTATTTCTACGCGGATCTGCCGCAGGGCTATCAGATCAGCCAGCTCTACCATCCTTTGGTGGGCGAGGGATCGATCGAGATCGAGCCTGAGGAAGGCGTGACCAAGACGATCGGGATCGAGCGGATCCATGTCGAGCAGGATGCCGGCAAGCTGATGCACGATCAGCATCCGACGCGATCCTATGTCGATCTCAACCGATCGGGCGTGGCGCTGATGGAAATCGTCAGCCGTCCCGACATGCGGTCCCCCGCCGAGGCGGGCGCCTATCTGCGCAAGCTGCGCGCCATCCTGCGCTATGTCGGCTCGTGCGACGGCAACATGGAACAGGGATCGATGCGCGCCGACGTCAATGTCAGCGTTCGCAAGCCCGGCGGCCCGCTCGGTACGCGGACCGAAACCAAGAATGTGAACTCGGTCCGCTTCGTGATGCAGGCGATCGAGGGCGAGGTCCGCCGCCAGATCGACGTGATCGAGGCGGGCGGCAAGATCGTCCAGGAAACCCGGCTGTTCGATCCCGATCGCGGCGAGACAAGATCGATGCGCTCCAAGGAAGACGCGCACGATTATCGCTATTTCCCGGATCCGGACCTGCTGCCGCTGGAACTCGACGACGCTTTCCTCGAGGATTGCCGCGCCAGCCTGCCCGAGCTGCCCGACGCCAAGCGCCGCCGCTATGTCGAGGGCCTGGGCCTGTCCGATTACAATGCCGACGTGATCACCGCCGATGTCGAGACGGCGCGCTGGTTCGAGGAAGTCCTGGCCAAAGGCGCCAAGCCCGTCGCGGCCGCCAACTGGCTGACGTCGGACCTGTTCGGCGCGCTCAACCGGCTGGGCAAGGATATCGGCGAATCGCCCGTGTCGCCGTCACAGGCGGCCGAGCTTCTGAACCTGGTCGCAGACGGTACGCTATCGGGCAGCCTGTCCAAGCAGGTGTTCGAGATCATGCTCGAGACCGGTGAGGATGCGGGCGCGATCGTCGAGGCGCGCGGGCTCAAGCAGACCAGCGATACCGGCGCGATCGAGGCCGAGATCGCCAAGGTGCTCGACGCCAATCCGGACAAGGTCGCCGAATATCGCAGCGGCAAGGACAAATTGTTCGGCTTCTTCGTCGGCCAGACGATGCGCGCGATGGCCGGCAAGGCCAATCCAGCGGTGGTCAACGAGCTGCTTAAGAAGGCGCTCGGCTGAAAGCCAGCCCTGCTGAAATCAACGGATCAGCGCTCGAACTGCTGATCCTGGGTGATCTCGCCCCCGGTGCCAGCGGTACCGCCGTCGGTACCGGGCGTGTCCTCGACGCTCTCGCGGCCGGGCGTGCCCGACGGCGAGACCTGCTCGGGCGAATCCGCCGGTTCGGGCGGCGGCGAATCGGGGTTGGAGTCGGGGTGGCTGGCCATGCGAACTCTCCTTGGCTGGCTCAATCAACGCGCGGCGATGGGCGACGCTCCCCACGCGCCTTGCCTAGACGCCACGGCTGCGATAGGAGCGCGCCCCATCCGAAACGCGTCCCGCGGGCGTGGCGGAACTGGTAGACGCGCTGGATTTAGGTTCCAGTATCGCAAGATGTGGGGGTTCGAGTCCCTTCGCCCGCACCAGCCCGCCACCGGCGCAGGCGTATCACCCCAGGTTCGAGAAAGCAGAACATGCAGACTGTCGAGACGTTGAACGAGGGCCTGAAGCGCGCTTACACGCTCACGATCCCCGCCAAGGACATCGCATCCAAGGTCGATGCCGAGGTCAAGAAGGCCGCGCCGACCATCCGCATGCCCGGCTTCCGCCCCGGCAAGGTTCCGGCGAACCTGATCAAGAAGATGCACGGTCCCGCGCTCGAGCGCGAGGCGCTGAACACCACCGTGCAGGAAAGCATCCAGGCGCTGCTCGCCGAAAAGGCGCTGCGCCCGGCAATGCAGCCGACGGTCGAACTGACCGAGGAATTCGAGACCGGCAAGGACGTCGAGGTCAAGGTCGCGCTCGAAGTGCTGCCGCAGGTCCCGACCCCGTCGATCGACGGGCTGACCCTCGAGCGCCTGACCGTCGAGCCGAGCACGGAGGAGATCGATGCGCAGATCAGCCGCTTCGCCGCCGGCCAGAAGAGCTTCACCGATGCGCAGGACGGCCATCCCGCGGTGGTCGGCGACCAGGTCGTGGTCGATTTCGTCGGCAAGACCGCCGACGGCGTCGCCTTCCCGGGCGGAACCGGCGAGGACATGGCGGTCGAACTCGGTGCTGGCCGCCTGATCCCTGGCTTCGAGGAGCAGCTCGAGGGCGTGAAGGTCGGCGACAGCAAGACGCTCAACGTCACCTTCCCCAAGGAATATGGCGAGAAGAGCCTGGCCGGTAAGCCCGCCACCTTCGACATCACCGTCAAGGCGGTGAAGGTGCCCAAGGAAACCGGGATCGACGACGATCTCGCCAAGAGCCTGGGCCTCGAAAGCCTCGATACGCTGCGTGGGCTGGTCAAGGGCCAGGTCGAGCAGGAGCTCAACGGCCTGACCCGCACGCACATGAAGCGCAAGCTGCTCGACCAGCTCGCCGAAGCGCATGATTTCGAAGTGCCGCCATCGATGGTCGACGCCGAGTTCGCCCAGATCTGGCAGCAGCTCGAGCATGAGGCGACGCACGAGGCCGATCCCAAGGCCGCGCTCGCCGAGATGGAGAATGACCGCGACGATTACCGCAAGATCGCCGAGCGGCGCGTCCGCCTGGGCCTGCTCCTGTCGGAGATCGGCCAGCAGAACGGCGTCGAGGTTTCGAGCCAGGAAATGCAGCGCCTGATGGCGCAGGCGGCCCAGCAATACCGCCCCGAGGATCGCGAGCGTTTCGTCCAGTACATCCAGCAGGATCCGATCGCCGCCGCGCAGCTGCGCGCGCCGCTTTACGAGGACAAGGTCGTCGACTTCCTGTTCGAGAAGGCGAACGTGACCGATCGCGCGGTCAAGCGCGAAGAGCTGGAAGCGGCGATCGAATCCGAGGACGGCTTCGTCAGCGGCACGCACATTCACGACCATGATCACGATCATCATGACCATGACCATCATGGCCACGACCATGGCGACGAGCCGGCCGCCAAGCCCGCAGCCAAGAAGGCGCCTGCCAAGAAGGCTGCTGCCAAGCCTGCAGCGAAGGCCGAGGCTCCTGCCGAAGCCGAAGAGGCGCCTGCCGAAAAGAAGCCCGCCGCCAAGAAGCCTGCGGCCAAGAAGGCCGCTGCTGCCCCGGCCGACGAACCCGCCCCGGCAGCCAAGCCTGCCGCTAAGAAGCCCGCAGCCAAGAAGAAGGCTGCCGAGTGACGACCCTTAGCCCCTCTCCCGCCTGCGGGAGAGGGCATTGACTCGCATCGCAGTCCTGCTGCCTTGCTATAATGAGGAAGCGGCGATCGGCGTGACCGTCGCCGGATTCCGCGCGGCGTTGCCCGAAGCGGATATCTACGTCTACGACAATAACAGCAGCGACCGCACCGCCGAGGTCGCAGCGCAGGCCGGCGCGATCGTCCGCCGCGAGACCATGCAGGGCAAGGGCCATGTCGTCCGCCGCATGTTCGCCGACGTCGAGGCCGACATCTATGTC
>Ga0153956_1001045_pt1 | contig 26773 bp, 18 predicted proteins | sample TSFL040MetaG_FD_104704 | JGI IMG/M metagenome (GOLD analysis project Ga0153956, IMG submission 104704) | Attine ant fungus gardens microbial communities from Florida, USA - TSFL040 MetaG | ecosystem: Host-associated > Fungi > Mycelium > Unclassified | place: USA: Florida, Wekiwa Springs... | reverse complement strand
GGATAGGCGGTGATGAAGATCACCGGGATGTCGAAGTCCTTGAGGATCGCCACCGCCGCATCGATGCCCGAGCTGCCGTCGGCAAGCTGGATGTCGGTCAGGATGATGTCCGGCTTCTGCTCCTTGGCCATGCGGATGGCGTCGTCGCGCGTGGTGGCGATGCCGGTGACCTTGTGGCCCATCTCGGTAACGAGGTTCTCGATGTCGAGCGCGATGATCGTCTCGTCCTCGATGATGAGCACGCGCGATTCCAGATCGCGGTCGATGGATTTGAGCGCGGCGTTGATGGCCTGCTCCACATCGCTCTCGCTCCAGTCCAGGATCTTGGCGACTTCCGGCATGGTGAAGCCTTCCACCGCCGTCAGCAGCAGGGCTTCGCGGTTGGTCGGCAGCAGGGATTGCAACCGCCCTTCCACACCGGCGCGATTGGTGGCGGTCGATTCATATTTGCCCGAGGAAGACCACAACACGTGGAACAGCCGGTAGAGGGCGATGCGGGGGGGAACATCCTTTGCCAGTTCGGCGTTTCCCTCCAGAAGCGCTTCAAGTGAGGCGCGGACATAAGCGTCCCCGCTGGTCTGCGAACCTGTCAAGGCTCTGGCATACCGGCGCAAATAGGGAAGATGCGGTCCGAGGGTGGCGGTCATACTCATAGGCGCGGCCCTTCTTTTTGATCCAAGCGATGTCGTTAGTGAGGGCATAACGCGATGGACAAAAACAAAGTTCCCTGGAGGGAACAAAATTCCACCCCTTGGGTTATCCTACGCAGGTGCCGAGGCGGCGACAAAGGCCAACCTCCAACCGATTGATTTTACAAATGTTTTCGTACCGGAGTAACACATGGCCGACAAAATCCGCGAGGGCGGTGTCGTGACTGCCGTCAATCCGAGCGCGAGCGCCGCGGCCCACACGGCTGGACGTACGCCCAAGCCCCAAACCCACCGGGCCCAGCAAAAAGCCATCACGCAGGGCCTGCGCAAATTTTTCGATTCCGTCGCCAGTGAACCCGTGCCCGATGAGTTCATGACGCTTCTTCACAAGATCGACGGCAAGAAGGAGTCGGACGCATGAACCGGCCTCTCGAAGCCCATGAACATCAGGAAGCTCCTCGTCCCATGACGAAGGAGGAAGAAAAGACATTTCGCGCCGGTCTGGTCGAAATGGTCCCCGTGCTGCGTGCTTTCGCGCGCTCCTTGTGCGGCAAGCGCGATCTGGCCGACGACCTGGCGCAAGAGACGCTGGCGAAGGCGCTGCAGGCGCGCGACAAATTCCGCCCAGGCACCAATCTGAAAGCGTGGCTGTTCGTCATTCTGCGCAACGAATTCTATTCCAACCACCGCCGCGCCAAGACGGTCACCAATTATGCCGCCGCGGAGTCGATCCATTCCGACGCGATGGAGCCCGAACAGAACGCTTCGCTCGATCTGTCCGATCTCATGCGCGCCTTCAACATGCTTCCCTTCGAACAGAAGGAAGCGCTGATTTTGACTGCCGGGGAGTTCAGTTACGACGAAGCCGCTGCGATCTGCGGCTGCGCGGTCGGAACGATCAAGAGCCGTGTTTCGCGTGCGCGCAAGCGGCTGGAAAGTCTTGTCGAAGGGAAAGATGGCGTATTGCCGGCGCGATCGGAGCATCCGGAAGATCCTACCGATGCATTTTTCAAATTCGGACGGTCCGTCACGGAGAAAGCTCCCTAAGGGCTGCTGCCATGCGGGGGGCGTGGGGCCTTGTTGAACGCGAAATCGCTTCGCTCGCAGTTGATGCTGATTGTCGTGTTGGCATTGGCGCCGCTGGCCATCGCCAGCATCGTGCAAGGCGTGCTGCATGTGCGCGCGCGCCAGGCAGCGATCGATGACGTTCTGCGGCAAACCGCGATCTACGCGACCCACAACGAACAGAACATCTTCTCCGGCACCGCGCATCTGCTGAACGGCCTTGCGGCGCGCCCTGAACTGACGGCGGGCACGGCGCCGTGCAGCACGATACTGGAGACCGCGGTGATCGGTCTTCCCAATATCCTCAACCTGACATACGTGAATGCGCAAGGAACGCCCGTGTGTTCGGCCACGGGCAAGTTCGACGTCGCGGATTATTCCAAGCTGCGCTGGTGGAAGCCGATACAGGCGCGAAAAGCGGCCGGCGTGCCGCCGGTGCTCAAGAGCCTGGCGAGTCATCGCGATGTGCTGCCCTACACTTTGCCGTTGCACGATGCCTCCGGTGCGTTCACCGGCGTGTTGAGCGCAGCGCTCGATCTACGGTGGGTGAGCCAGACCAGCCCATATGGAAGGCTGCCGCCTTATGCGTTGATGCTGATCGTCGACGGCAACGGCGATGTCATCGCGTCCAACCGGCCGGTTCCGGCGGGATTGAATGCGGTCGTGTCGAAGACCGTTCTGGATCACAAGCAGCACACGTTCCGTGCGCTGGATAGCGACGGCGCACGCTGGCGCTGGACGGCGGAGCGGATCGAGAACAGCAGACGCCTCATCGCTTTTGCCATGCAGGAGCCGATGCCGTTTGGCGTCAGCCAGGTCTATCTGCTCGGCAACATCCTGCTGCCGATCCTCATGGTGATCCTGGCTTCCATCGCGATGTGGCTGGGGACCGAACGCTTCGTGATCCGCTGGACCACCTATCTCAAGCGCGTTTCCGCCGCCTATGCGCAAAACCATTTTGCGATGGAATTGAGCGAATTGGAGGAAGCGCCCGAAGAGTTCAAGGTTCTCGGCCATGAAATGAAAAGCATGGCGACATCGATCCGCGACCGCGACCGCACGCTCAATTCCGCGCTGTCGCAAAAATCGGCGATGGCGCGCGAAATCCACCATCGCATCAAGAACAATCTGCAGATCGTCGCCAGCCTGATCAGCCTTTATTCGCAGAACATCGTGGATCGCGAAAGCCAGATGGCGTTTTCGCAGATCCTGGCGCGCGTGGGCGCGCTGACGCTGATCCAGCGTCTTATGGAGATGAACGATACGACGCCGATACTGGATATGCGCCGCCTGTTCACCGAGCTGGCCGAACAGATGCGTACCATCGCCGTGGAAAGCGGCATTCGCTACCGCCTGACGATCAAGGCCGAGGATTGGCTGCTGCCGCCCGACATGGCGACGCCCGTTGCTTTTTTCGCGGTGGAGGCCCTGTCGTTCGAGCTCTTTGGGCCGCAAGCTGCCGAACGCGTCCGCACGGTGGATGTCTTCTTTGGCGGCGACGGACTGGACCATCTTCTGCTGTGGATCGAAGACGGGGTTTTTGCATCGGCGGCGTTGAACGCAGGACGGCCGTCTCCGCAACGGATTCTGGCTGCGCTCGCCGAACAGTTGAAGGGTGAGTATTGGGTGGAAAAAACGCCGGAAGGAAAATCACGCCTGTCGCTGCGATTGCCGGTGCATTCCGGCACGCAGGGGCCGGCCATTCGCGCACCGCAGAGCATGCAGCCTTACGATGTTGCGGTTGCGGGCAGCCGGCCCGAAACCGCGCATTAGAGCGAGCTGCGGACCTCGAAGGCGAAGCCGCACCGCAAACCTTCCGGCAGGTAATCGAGCGCGATCCGGCTTTTGGGTTCGTGCGCGATGCTGTGACGGATGACTTTGCCGCCGAAGCCTTCGGCCTTCGGAGGCGAGACGGTGGGCCCGCCGGTTTCCCGCCATTCCATCGCGAACTCTTCGCCGGCTTCTGTTGGCGTCAACGTCCAGCAGATCGAAACTTGCCCAGCGGGCGCCGACAGCGCGCCGTATTTCAGCGCGTTCGTCGCCAGTTCATGGATGGCCAGGCCCAACCCGCCCGCGGTGCGTTCGGACAAAAGAACGGCAGGGCCGCGCAAGGCAATGCGCTCCGGTTCGCTCGCACTTTGAAACGGCGCGAGCACGGTATCGAGGACGGCGTGCAGATAGGCGGACCTTTGATTGGAAGACAGGACGATGTCGCCGGTCCATAGAAGCGCTTTCAGCCGGCCCATGTAACGCTCGACGAAAGCATCGACGGCGGGCTGGCCTTTCGGGCGGGACAGACGCCCAATTCCCTCGACCAGCGAAACCAGATTTTTGGCGCGGTGGCGCATCTCTCCCGCCAAAATCTCCATGCGTTCTTCGGCATCCTTCTGCTCGGTGATGTCCGCGGCATTGCCGGTGACGAGCAGCGGCGCGCCCGCGCCGTCTTCCGAGAGCAGGACATCCCGGCTGAGAAACCATCGCCATTGGCCCTCGGCATCGCGCATGCGGAATTCCCAGAACAATGTTTCGCCACGCGCGATGGTCTTCAACCGCTCGCGATGAGCCGCGAAGTGCTTCTCGTCGTCGGGGTGAATGAAGCTGCGCCAGCCGTTCTCATCGCTTTGAGGATGTCCAAGAAGCTCGGCGAAGGGGCGGTTCTGGAAAACGCTGCGCCCGTTTTGAACGTCATAGACATAGATGATGGTGGGCGCCGCTTCGAGAACGCGCCGCGCAAAACCGCTATCCAGCGGATCGCCCATGGATGAAACAGCCGCTCCGAACGGGCGGTCTTCTGAAAAACCCTTCGAACTCACGCAGCCCATCCCTTCAACGGGCTGTGGCGCTAATCACGCGCAGCGAAACGTTTCCCGCAATGGCGCAACCGCGCCCCAGCTCAACCAACCTAATCTCCGTTTTTAAACAAACCATGTCCAGTGCAGCGGGTGGTTACCGGGGCGTTGCAACTTAAAGAACATTGCGATGTCATTGCCGCGAATTTCAGCTTCACAGCCGATTTCGCAACGGAACCAGCAGGTTCTGGTTTCGTTGTTCTCATGCATGGCTGTTGGGCACTTAAAACAATGAAAATCGCACAAATCGCTCCCCTGGTAGAAAGTGTCCCGCCGAAACTTTATGGCGGCACGGAGCGCGTTGTTTCTTGGCTCACCGAAGAGCTGGTGCGGCAAGGCCATGATGTGACGCTGTTCGCCAGCGGCGATTCCATCACCAATGCGGAACTGGATCCCGTGGTGCCGCGTGCGCTCCGGCTGGACGGGCAGATGCAGAATTCCGTCTGGTACAATCTTCTCATGCTCGAACGCGTGGCGGAACGCGCGCATGAATTCGACATGCTGCATTTCCATATCGATTTCTTCCAGTTCCCGGTTTTCCGCGACATCGCGAACCGCACATTGACGACGCTGCACGGGCGTCTCGATCTGCCGGAAATCCAGCCGCTCTATCGTGTGTTCAATCGCGCGCCGCTGGTGTCGATCTCCAACAACCAACGCATTCCGATGCCGCCCGTGAACTGGCGCGGCACGGTCTATCATGGCCTTCCGGCCGACCAATTCCACATGGTGGAGAAGCCCAAGGATTATCTCGCGTTCCTCGGCCGCATCTCACCGGAGAAGAACCCGACGGGCGCTATCGCCATTGCGGAGCGTGCCGGCTTGCCGCTGAAGATCGCGGCGAAGATCGACGCGGTGGACCGGGAATATTATGAGACCGTCGTGGCGCCGCTCATCGCGCGCAGCCCGCATGTCGAATATATCGGCGAGATCAACGAAGCGCAGAAACAGATCTTCTTGGGTAATGCGCGCGCGCTGCTCTTCCCGATCGATTGGCCGGAACCCTTCGGTTTGGTGATGATCGAGGCCATGGCGTGTGGAACGCCCATCGTCGCATTCAATCGCGGTTCCGTGCCCGAAGTGATCGAGAACGGGCGCAGCGGTTATATCGTGGAAAATATCGATCAGGCGGTGGACGCCGTAAACGCAATCGATGCGCTTTCGCGCAAGAAAGTTCGGGCGTGTTTCGATCTGCGGTATTGTTCCGCCGTCATGGCCGCGCAATATGTCGATATTTATCGCAAGCTTTTGTCCGAAAATCCTGTTACGGCACGCGAAGCCGCCTAAAATCATTCCGAATCTTTTGTGAGGAGCGGCGATGGACGCTCGCACCGACGATGTCACCAAGGGCGAAGCTTCTTCGTTCTATATCCAGGCCACAACGTCCATCCAGGAACGGTGGCCGCGCACGCTCAAGCATGGCGATACCTTCGCGCTGTTCGACCAGCTTGGCGATGTCACCGACCCGGGTCTGACGCCCGGCGGCATCTTCCACGACGACATGCGCTATTTGTCGGAGCTGGAGCTTCTGCTCTTTGACCAGCGGCCTCTGCTGCTCAGCTCCGCGGTGGACGAGGACAATGTGGTCCTCACTGTCGATCTCTCCAATCCGGATGTCTATCACAAGGATGCCATCATCCTGCCGCGCGAGACGCTGCATATCCGCCGCTCGCGTTTCATCTGGCATAACACATGTTACGAGCGCATCGCGGTCCGCAATTTCAACACCCAGAAACAGCAATGTCTGATGGAAATCCGCACCGGGACGGATTTCGCGGATATCTTCGAGGTGCGCGGCGCGCAACGGGACAGGCGCGGGACAATTCGCACAGAGCAGCCGGACAACGCCTCGATCCACTACAACTATGACGGCCTCGACGATGTGAAGCGCGCGATGTGCATCCGCTTCGATCCGCCGCCGCAGAAACTGGACGAGGGCATCGCCTGTTACGACTTCGAACTGGCGCCGAATGAAAGCGTCTCCATCATCCTGACGATGCATTGCGGATCGTCGAAATCGATGCCGGACGATCCTTTCTCCATTCCTTATCGCGCCGCGCGGCGCGATGCGCGCAAGGCGCATGAAGGCGGCGTCGTCATCGAAAGCACGCATCGGCTGGTGACGGGTCTGTTCAAGCGCGCCAAATCCGATCTGCAAATGCTGACGACGATCACGCCGCAAGGGCCTTATCCCTGCGCCGGTACGCCGTGGTTCAGCACGCCGTTCGGCCGCGACGGGCTGATCACGGCGCTGCTGACCCTGTGGGCCTCGCCGGTTTTCGCAAAAGGCGTGCTGGGATTCCTCGCGGCGAACCAGGCCACCGAAGACGACCCCGAGGCGGATGCGCAACCGGGAAAAATCCTGCACGAAATCCGCCACAGCGAAATGGCGGTGCTGAAAGAGGTGCCCTTCGGAAAATATTACGGCAGCGCCGATTCCACGCCGCTTTTCGTGCTTCTGGCCGCTTACTATTACGAGCGCACCGGCGATCTCGACACCATGCGCGCGCTATGGCCGAACATCGAGGCCGCGCTCGGCTGGATCGACACATATGGCGACCGGGATAAGGACGGCTTCGTGGAATATTTCCGCGAAGGCAAAGATGGCCTCGTCAATCAGGGCTGGAAGGATTCCAGCGATTCCATCATGCACGCCGATGGCAGCCTCGCGCAGGGGCCCATCGCGCTGTGCGAAGTGCAAGGCTATGTCTACGCCGCCAAGCGCGGCATTGCGGAAGTCGCGCGGCATCTGGGCGACACGGCGCGGGGCACGCGGCTGGACGCCGAAGCGGAAAGCCTGCGCAAGAATTTCGAAGACAAGTTCTGGTGCGAAGAGCTGGGCACCTACGCGCTGGCACTCGACGGCGACAAGAAGCCGTGCCGCGTTCGATCGTCGAACGCAGGGCAGGTGCTGGTATCGGGGATCGCCAGCCGCGAGCGCGCGCACCGTGTGGCCCAAAACCTGCTGACGCCGGAGATGTTTTCGGGCTGGGGCATTCGCACCTTGTCGATGGATGCGCCGCGCTACAATCCGATTTCCTATCATGACGGCTCGGTATGGCCGCATGACAATGCGATCATCGCGCTAGGCCTTGGCCGCTATGGCTTCCGGCGCGAGGCATCGCTGCTCTTCCGCGGCATGTTCGATGCGGCCTGTCATCTGGACCTGATGCGCTTGCCCGAATTGTTCTGCGGCTTCGCGCGCCGCCGTCTTGGCGCGCCCACGCTCTATCCCGTGGCTTGCATGCCGCAAGCCTGGGCGAGTGCCGCACCTTATGCCTTCCTGGAAGCCTGTCTGGGATTGCGGTGCGACTATGACCGCCGCGAAGTGCATTTCAGCAATCCGCATCTCCCCGCCTTCGTGGAGGAACTTCGCATCCGCAATCTCGCCATCGCCGACGTCACCACCGACATCCTGATCCACAATCGCGACGGCGAGGTATCGGTGACGGCCGAAGGCAGCGATCCGGATATCGCGGTTCGCCTCAGCAAATAGCTACACGCCGCCGCCATGCGCGCGGATGATGGAGCGCGCCTGCGCCACGCTTTCGCGCACGCCTTGATGCAAACGCCCGACCGTGATCACCGATTGCACGCCCGGTGCGTATTCGCCGGCGAACGCCGCGCGCACCGACACCACGGCAGCGGCATTGATCATCGCGGGCGCGCCGTTGGGCCGGGTAAGCTTGATCATCGCGCCATGTCCGCCCGGTCCCCCATGCGCCATCGCATTGGTAATGCTGACCATGTAGTTCTGCGTTTCCTGCGGCAGCAATCCGCGGCCCATCATGCGCGCTTCCAGATTGCCCGGCCCGTCATTGTAAGCGGCGAACATCTGCGGATATCCGTAACGCGCGCGCAGGAATTTCAGATAGGCCGCGCCTGCCATGATGTTGTCGTGCGGATCGTAAGGGTCTTTGCCCAATCCGTTTTGCAGGCGCATGTCGTTATAGGTTTCGGGCATGAGCTGCATGAGGCCCATCGCGCCCATGTTGGATTTGATCGGCTGGTTCTCGCCCAGCATGGTGCGCCCGCCGCTTTCAATCTGCATGACCGCGCGGATCCACAGTTGCGGCACACTATATTTCTTCGCCGCTTCCGCGATGGTGGGATTCCACCGGTTCATGAGCTGGCTGAAGCTCATCTGCTGTTCGAGATCGAAAGCGGATGGCTTTTTGGATGGCGTGACCGCGACTTTCTTCGGGACGGGCGGCTTGTGCGCCACCGTTCGCACGGGCTTTTTTTGTGCGATGGGCGGCCGCGTAGCCTGCCCATGAAACAGCAGAAGCCCCCCGCCGAGGATCGCGACGGCGGCTGCGCCTGTGGCGAGGACCACCCAATATTGGCCAGCCAAGCGCAATGCCGCGGCGCCCCGGTCCCGGAGCGACGCAATCCAATCGGGGGAGGGGAGAAAGGGCGGCACGCGTGCATTCTCGCCCGGTTGCGGAAGGCGGGGAAGGCCGGGGAAAGACGGGAAAAAGTGGGGAACTTTTGCCCGTTTTACGCGTTTCGCACCTGCCGATGGTTGTGGGCAGAGCAGGGGACACGATGCCGAAAACGAGGGGCTACGGGCTGGCGGCCGTTCTCACCGCCGCTCTGGGGGGAAGCTGTTTGGCGACGGCGGCACTGGCGCAAGCGCAGATCGCCAGCGCCGATTTCAGCAAGCTTTCCATCGAACAGCTCGGCAATGTGGAGATCACGTCGGTTTCCAAACATGCCCAGCCGCTCAGCGATGCGCCCGCTTCGGTCTATGTCATCACCCATGACGAGATCGTGCGCTCCGGCGCAATGACCGTGCCGGAAATGCTGAGGCTGGCGCCCAATCTGCAGGTCGCGCAGACAAGCCCCTCCAACTACATCATCACCGCGCGCGGCTTCAGCGGAAACACCGCCGCGCAGAATTTCTCCGACAAGCTTCTGGTGTTGATCGACGGACGCAGCGTCTACACGCCGCTGTTCTCGGGCATGTACTGGGACATGCAGGATGTTCTGCCCGAGAATGTCGAGCGCATCGAAGTCATCAGTGGCCCGGGCGCGACGTTGTGGGGCGCGAACGCCGTCAACGGCGTCATCAATATCGTCACGCGCAAGTCTTCGGACACGCAAGGCGGCGTGCTGGAGTTCGGCGCGGGCAATCAATATCAAAGCGCCAGCTTGCAATATGGCGGCGCGCTCAGCGACGATCTCACCTATCGCGCCTACATCAAGACTTTCCGCGACAGATCGTTCGAGAGTTCCGATCACGATGGCTGGACCAAGCCGCAGGGAGGCTTCCGCCTCGACTGGACGCCGGGCAACGACGCACTGAGCGTGCAAGGCGACATCTATGACGGCCGGGAGAACAATGGCGTGAGCCCCGACGGCCTGATCTCCGGCGGCAATGTCACCACGAACTGGAAACACGATTTCGCGGACGGCAGTTCGCTGCAGCTTCTGGCCTATTACGACAATGTCGAACGCAAACCCGTGGATCACAATGGCGGCTTCGTTCTCGACACCTACAATCTCGAAGCCCAATACAATTTTGTCTTGGGCTCCTGGAACAATCTGGTGGTGGGCGCGGGCGAGCGCTTCTCCAATTATGCGATTACCGATCAGCTTGGCGCGGTGAATTCGCTGATCTTCGATCCCGGCCACGGGCAGCTCAATCTCGCGAACATCTTCATTCAGGATGAGATGGCGCTGTCGGACAATTTCGATCTCACATTGGGATTGAAACTGGAGAGCGATCCCTATTCCGGCGTCACGCCGATGCCCAGCATACGCGCATCCTGGCAGGTTTCAGACGACACGACGCTCTGGGCCGCAGTGTCCCGCGCCATCCGTTCGCCCACGCCGTTCGATACGCATGTCGTGGAGTTTCTGGGCCCGGCGCCGTTTCTCACCGGCGATCCGGACTTCCTGCCGGAGAAGGTGACGGCCTATGAACTCGGCTATCGCGGGCAGCTCAGCTCAGACGCTTCCGTTTCGGTATCCCTGTTCGACAGCGAATATGACGATCTGAAGAATGTCGAGTTCGCACCAGCGCCGCCTTTCCTTCCGCTTCATTGGGACAACAACATGAAGGGCCGCGTTTATGGGCTTGAGGCGTGGGGCACCTATGAAGCAACAGATTGGTGGAAGCTTTCAGCGGGCCTGAACATTCAGAGCGAGAGTTTCCGGTTCAAGCCGGGCTCCAGCGGCCTGCTTGGTACCTCTCAGCAAGGCAACGATCCGCATCATCAGGCATCGCTGCGCTCTTCCATGAATCTCAGCGACAGCGTGACCTTCGATGCGGATTTGCGTTATGTCGGCCAGCTTCCCGATCCGCATGTCCCGGCTTATGTCGAGATGAACGCGCGGCTGGGCTGGATGATCACGGACAAGATCGAATTGTCGCTTGCGGGATACAATCTCCTGCACGACCATCATCAGGAGTTCTCGCCGGGTGACGCCATAAAGCGCAGCTTCTTCGTCGACACGCGGTGGAAATTCTAGGCATGCGCCTGGCGCACATCCGCGAGATTTTCCGGGCGGCGGTGCTGGTGCTGCCGGCGCTGGCGCTTTCGGCGGCGCAGGCGCAGGCGGACGGCTCTCTCGAATATGCCGTGAAAGGTGCTTACCTCTACAAGATGCTGCCTTTCGTGGACTGGCCGCCGACCGTGTTTTCCGCGCCGAACAGTCCGATCACGATCTGCATCCTCGGCCATGATCCGTTTGGCGGCGCGCTCGACAAGGCGGTGGCCGATCAGCAGATCGGGCAACATCCGGTCGTGGTCCGCAGAAACATCGCGCCGGGCGATACGTCCTGCCAAGCGGTGTTCATGGACAAGGACAGCGCAAGCGCCGAACAGGCATTCGAAGGGCGGCCGGTTCTGACCGTGACCGATTCCGGTGCGCCGGCGCATGGCGTGATCGCATTCGTGGTCGAGCAGAACCACGTGCGCTTCGACATTGACGATGCGCTGGCGGCAAAAGACGGCTTGGCGATCAGCTCCAAGCTTCTCGGCCTTGCCCGAAGGGTCACGCCGCGCAAGGTGACGCCATGAGCAATCCGCACAGCGCTGCGCAATGGCGGATACCGGTGCTTCTGGCGCTGATCGCGGCGGCGTTCCTGATCTTCTCCGGCGTTGCCATCGCGCTTTATGAAGAGAGCATCTATCGCGCGCAGCAGGTGAAGGATTTCACCGAGCAGGCTTCCATTCTCGCCGCCAACGAAACGGCGGCGGTCATATTCGGCGATCGAAAGGCGGCGCAGGAATATGTCGACGCGATGAAGGTCAATCCGGAATTGCAGGCGGTTGCCGTGTACGACGCGGCCGGAAGGCTGATGGCGAGCACCTCGCGCGTTGGCCCCGTGCCATACGCTTTGAGCGACGTCTCGCAGCTTTCGAAGCTGGGTCTTCTGGCGCTCTCGGTGCCGGTGGCGCAACAGAATGTGAAGATCGGCACGGTCTATATCTGGGCGACCGAGGAAACCCAGCAGCGCCGCGTCGCACGCTATTTGGGCATAGGACTTCTCGTCATCATGGGCGCGCTGGTCCTTATCGTGCTCAGCGTTTCGCAGCGTGCTCTGGCGCGCGCCAATGCGGAACTGGAAGCGCGCGCGGAATCGCTGGCGGTTCTGAACGTGCAGCTCCAGAACGAAATGGAAGAGCGCCGCAAGACGGAAGAAGCCTTGCGCCAGAGCCAGAAGATGGAAGCGATCGGGCAGTTGTCCGGCGGCATCGCGCACGATTTCAACAATCTCCTGATGATCGCGATGGGCAATCTGCAGCTTCTCCAGCGCCGCCTTGGCGATGAGGCCAAGCCGCTGGCGCGCTACATCGAATCCGCGGAGGAAGGACTTCGCCGCGCCGCCAACCTCACACAGCGGCTTCTGGCTTTCGCCCGCCGTCAGCCGCTGACGCCGAAACCGGCGAATTTGAGTGAACTCATTCAGGGCATGCACGAGCTGATCGACCAGTCCGTGGGCCAGCGCGTGGAAACGGCGCTGAAGCTCGATGCGCAATGGTCGGTGCTGTGCGACGTCAACCAGATGGAAAACGTCATCCTCAATCTGGCGATCAATGCGCGGGATGCCATGCCGGATGGCGGCAAACTGTCCATCGAGACATCCGATATTTCCAATCCGGCCCCGCCGTTCGATGCCGACAGTTTTTCCGCCGGCGACTATGTTCAGTTGCGCGTCAGCGACAACGGCATGGGCATGAACGAAGACACGCGCCGCCAGGCGATCGATCCGTTCTTCACCACCAAGCCGATGGGCCAGGGAACCGGATTGGGGCTCAGCACCGCGTTCGGCTTTGTGCGACAATCCGGCGGTTATCTCGGTATCGAAAGCGCGCCCGGTTCGGGTACGATCATCACGATTCTGTTGCCGCGCGCGACCAGCGATGAAGGCCAGCAAGCATGAATTCAGCCTCCCATGACAGCCACACCGTCCTGATCGCCGAAGACGAAGCGATGCTGCGTATCGTTGCCGTGGAAACGCTGAAGGATGACGGCTTCACGGTCTATGAAGCGGGTGATGGCGTGAGCGCGTTGGAGATCCTGCGCGGTCATCCCGAAATCGAGTTGCTGATCTCCGACATCAAGATGCCACGCCTCGGCGGTTACGAACTGGCGCAAGGTGCGCTGGAGATGCGGCCCGATCTGAAAGTGCTGTTCATGACCGGCTACAACACCGACAAGCCGCCGGCCTTCGTTCGCGAGCGCGCCATCCAGACACTGCAGAAGCCGTTCAACGTGATTCAGCTTTCGCATACCGCGAAATCCATGCTCGGCGCGGCGCCGGGCTGATCTTCAAAATTCCTTTTCATCCCAGCCGTGATGTCGGCAGACGATGCGCGCCAGCCGCATGAACTCCGCATTGTGCTCGGTGTTCGGCGTTTCGCTGCGCTGGCGCTGCTGGTACTGGTGGATCATCTCATGCGCCATGGTGCGCAACAGCGTGTTGGTGTGGCCGACGCAAGCCGATGAGATGCCGATCTCATGGGAATATATTTTGCGCCGCGACCCCCGGTGATAGCCGACATGCATTTTGTGGCGGGACACCACGAAGGTGACCTCGTCGGCCTCCGGCAGCTTCCAGTTGCGGAAGGGCGGCGTGGCGCGTAGGAATTCGTAAGCACCTTCAATGATTTGAGGGGTGAGGAACAGGGCCATGGGCGTCAGCCTCCACAGTCGACGGAGCAAAACGCATGAGTCCTAAATTCTATCCGCCACGCTTTCGTGAAGCGCCTTTGTGATGAAAAAAGCCTTCTACGTTTACGTTCTGGCGAGCCCGGCCGGGCGAGGTTGGCGGACCTATACGGGATGGACCACGGATCTGGAGGCCCGTTTCGCCAAGCACAATTCCGGCGCTGGTGCGAAAGCAACCCGGGGCCGGAGCTGGATATTCCTCTATGCCGAGCGCCATCCGACGCGGCATGACGCGATGAGCCGGGAATGGCATCTGAAACGGGACAGGACATTTCGCAAATCGCTACGGCCCGATCAGCCGTAGCTCAACCGGGATCAGGATGACGTTTCGCCCGCCGATCACGATATTGTTTTCCGCGGTCTGCATGGCCGCAGTGCCTGCGCACGCGGCCGATCCGCAGCCTTATACCGTTACCATCGCCAAGACCGGCTCCGACGACATGGACGCGACGCTCGCGGCCAGTGCGCAGCTCGTGACGCTACACGGCAAGGTGCCGGTTCCGCCTTTCGCGCTCATCGAGCGTGCGCGCAGCGATATTCCGCGTCTGCAAACCGCGCTCGACAGTTTCGGCTATTATCTGAACAAGGTTGCGATCACTATCGGCGGCCATGCGCTGACGGATCCCGGCCTGGCCGACGAGCTGGACAAGGTGCCGGCAGGCACGAATGTCGGCGTCGATGTCGCGATCGACAAAGGCCCGCTCTTTCGTCTGGGCAAGGTGGAGATCGACGGCGCGGTGCCGGATGCCGACCGGAAATCGCTGGGCATCAAGAGCGGCGATCCGGCCGTTGCGGGCAATGTTCTGGATGCGCAGACGCGCCTTTTGAACGCGCTGCAGGAAGATGGTTACGCGCTGGCGAAAGTCGAAGCCCCCATCGCCTATGCCGATGACGAGAAACACGAGCTGAACGTTTCGTTCAAGGTGGAGGCCGGTGCGCAGGTCGATATCGGTGCGATCACCTTCAAAGGCCTGACCGATGTGAACGAAAGCTTCGCGCGCCGCGCGCTGAAGATCAAACCCGGCGACCGCTACAAACCCAGCAAGATCGAGGACGCACGCCAGGCTTTGGTCGCGCAAGGCGTGTTCTCCGGCGTCACGGTGCATGCGGCCGATCATCTGGACGCGGATGGCCGCATTCCGCTTGTCTTCGATGTGCAGGAGCGCAAGAAACACGCGGTGGCGATCACCGCCGCCTATTCCACCGATCTGGGTATCAGCCTCTCGACGACATGGTCGCACCGCAATCTGTTCGGCAATGCCGAGCAGTTGAATCTGACGGCCGCGGGAACGGGGCTGGGCAATTCCACGACGGGGCTCGGCTACAATTTCTCGGCGCAATTCATCAAGCCGCTGTTCCTGCGCCCCGATCAGACGCTGGAATTCGATGTCTCCGCCATCAAGCAGAATCTGGATGCTTACGATCAGAAGGCGGAAACCATCGCCGGATTCCTGCGCCGCAAGTTCAACGATATGTGGACGGCAAGCGGCGGCCTTTCTTATTCTCACGATAATGTGGCGCAAGAAGGCACCAGCCGTCTTTATCAACTCGTCAGCCTGCCGCTCACGGTCAGTTACGACACCACGGGCATCACCGATGTGCTGCGCGATCCCACGAAAGGCTTGCGCGCATCGCTCGCCGTGACGCCGACCAAATCCTTCGGCGCCAGCGATCTGACCTTCTTCGTGTTGCAGGCTTCGGCATCGACCTATTTCAACGTCAGCGGCGACGGCCGTTCTATCGTGGCGTTGCGCGGACTGGCGGGCAGTATCTTGGGCGGCTCCAATCTCGAACTGCCGCCGGATCAGCGGCTTTATGCGGGCGGCAGCGCCACGGTGCGCGGCTTTGCCTATCAATCCATCGGGCCGATGTTTCCGGACGGCAATCCGGTGGGCGCTAAATCCGTCGATGCCGGAACCGTCGAGTTCCGCCAGCGTATCGGTGACGATTGGGGCGGCGCGGCCTTCGTGGATGCGGGGCAGGCGAGCGCGAATGGCGCGCCGTTCCACGGGCCGGTGCGCGTGGGTGCCGGTATCGGCGCGCGCTATTATACGGCGCTCGGTGCCGTGCGCCTCGATGTGGCGGTGCCGGTGACGCGCGTGCGCGGCGGCGATGCGTTCGAAGTCTATATCGGTTTGGGACAGGCGTTCTGATGCGCGACTGGTCTTCCATCGGCAGAAAGGCGTTGCACGCAAGCCTGATCGGGCTTGCGGCGATCGCGTTGCTGGTGATCGGCCTGCTGCGCACGCCGCCGGGCCACGCGACACTCGCCTTTCTGGTGGAAGAGCTGACGGGCGGGCAGGTCAGTGTGCAAGGCCTGAGCGGCGATCTTCCCGACGATCTTCACGCCGATGTGGTGGAGATCCGCGATGCCAAGGGCGTTTGGCTGCGGGCACAGAATGTTTCGCTCGACTGGTCCGCCGCGCCGGCGGCGGACAACCACATTCTCATCCATCGCGTGACGGCCGCGAAGGTCGCGATGCTGCGCATGCCGGTTCCGAAAGAGGCATCCGAAGGCACCACGCCGAAGATCGACGTCGAGGCACTATCGGTGCCGCGCATCGAGATCGCGCAGGCGGTGATGGGCCACGCCGCGCTGCTGCGCGCGGATGGATCGTTGCATTATGAATCGGTTCATCAGGCGCGCGCCGATCTGGTGGTCGCACGGCTCGACGACGCCGATCGCTATATCGTGAAGGGCGGCATCGCCAATGACGTGGCGAACGGCACCGTCTCGATTGCGGAGGGCGCCAACGGTATTCTCGCCACGCTGATTGGCTTGCCGGGGCTGAAGCCGATTGCGCTCGAGGCGCGTGCGCAAGGTGACAGCGCGGCGAACGACATCGCATTTCAGCTTGCGGCCGGCGCGTTGCGGGCGTCGGGGCAGGGCACGCTATCGCTCGCGAACCGCGCCGCCGATGTCAGCTTCTCCGCGTCCGCGCCGGCGATGCAGCCCAATGCCGATATCGCGTGGGCGTCGCTGGCGATGCAGGGACATATCCAAGGTGGTTTCGATGCGCCGCGGATCAGCGCGAAGCTGCAGGCCGCGGGCGTGAAAGTAAGCGGCACCGATCTTGGGCAAGTCGATGCGGATGTGAATGGCAGCAACGGATCGGTGACTTTGGCCGGCACCGCCAGTGGCGTCCGCATCACGGGGGATCATCCGGACCTGTTCGCGCGCGCGCCCGTCTTCGTCACCGCGCAAGCCGATCTGACAGCGCCGTCGCGGCCCGTGCGTTTTTCATTGTCCCATCCGCTCGCCTCGATCAAAGGCAGTGCGGATACGCGCGGGCATACGAAGGGCGAAGCCGATGTCACCATTCCGTCGCTGGCGCCATTCGCGGCGTTGCAGAATGAAGATGTGCGTGGTTCGGCGGCGTTCCACATCGCCGCCACGCAGGATGCACAGAAAGCCAGCTTCGCGTTGAACGGCCGGGTGAGCGCGCAAGGCACATCGCTGATCGCGCGCGTGCTGGGAAGCAATGCCACGCTGGCGCTTCAAGCCGATCTCGCGGGCAGCAACATCGTCGATTCCAAAGTGTCGGTGCAGGGCGCGGGCCTGAAAATGCAAGGCGGGGGCAGCTTCAAGAACAAAAGCCTCAACTACGCCACGCAGCTTCAACTGCCCGATCTTTCGCGACTGGCGGAAACGCTGAATGGCACAGCCACCTTGTCCGGTACGGCCATCGGGCCGCTCGAGACCGCGCAGCTCCACGCGACAGGCAGTGCGGATATGGCGAGCAAGGGCTTCGCACGCCAGCGCATCGGCATCGTGATGCAGGCGGTGGGGATTCCCAATCCCACGTCGGCGCAACTGCGCGTGCAAGGCAATCTCGACAATGCCCGTGTCGCCATCGACGCCGCGCTGACAAGCGCCGCGAACGGCAGAGCCCGGACCGCGAAACTCGCCGCAAGCTGGAAATCTCTCGACATTCATGCCGATGCGGTTCTTCAGCAGAGCGGGCCTGTTACGGGCTCGGCGAAGATCGGTCTTCGCAATATCGCCGACATGGCGTCGTTCATCGGCGCGAAGATCGCGGGCAGTCTGAACGCCACAGTGGATTTGAAAGCGCATGGCGCACGCGCGGTCGCGGCCATAAAAGCGCATGCCTCCGGTATTTCCATGGCGGGAAACAAGGCTAGTGCCATCGCTGTGCAAGGCACGGTGACGGACCAGTTTGCGAAGCCGTCCTTCGATCTTGTGGCCGCAGTACGGAAGTTCGAAGCAAGCGGCGCGTCGGGCGATGCGGATGCAAAGCTGTCGGGGCCGCTCGACAAGCTTTCCATCGCCTTGAAATCCGATCTGCGGGATGCCGGGAAAAATCCCGCGCATGTCGCGGCAAGCGCTGTGCTCGATGCGCCCAAACGGCGCGTCATGGTGCAGAAGCTGAATGCGGATTGGCGCAAGCGGGCCGTCGTGTTGAAAGCGCCCGCCACAATCGACTTCGCGAACGGTTTGGCGGTCGATCATCTTGTTGTGGGTGTGGGTGGCGGCGACGTGCAAATGGCCGGTCGCCTCACGCCAAAGCTGGCGGCGTCCCTGTCGGCGCATGGAATCCAGGCGCAAGCGTTGGAAGCTTTCGCGCCGCAACTTTCGGCATCGGGAACGCTATCCGCCACCGCGCAGTTGAGCGGAACATTGGAAGCGCCGCAGGGCACCATCGCGGTGCAGGGCCGCGATCTGCGCATGCGGGATTATTCGACCAACGCCGTTGCGCCCGCCAATCTGGATCTGCGCGGCAGGCTGCATGGCAAGGCAATGAACCTGACTGCATCGCTGACGGCGGGCAGCGCCGTGCATCTGATGGCTGCGGGTGAAGTGCCGCTGCAGGCGGGCAAGCTCGCATTGCATCTGGGCGGCAATGCCGATCTCGCCATGTTCAATCCGCTTCTCGCCGTCGATGGGCGGCAGGCGAAAGGCGCATTGGCCATCGACATGACTATCGCCGGAACTGTGGCCGCGCCGCGCGCGACCGGCAGTGTGACACTCAGCAAGGGCGAGTTGCGCGATTTCGCGCGCGGGCTGAGCATGCGCGATATCAGCGCCACGCTGCGGGCGGATGGCGAGACGCTGCACGTCACGCAGCTTGTCGCGCATGCGGGACACGGCACCATCAGCGGCACCGGCACCATCGACCTTGCCGCGCCGGGAATGCCCATCGATGTAAGCATCACGGCGCAGGATGCGCGGCCCATCGTCAGCGATCTGATGACGGCGACATTCTCCGGCGATGCGAAACTGTCGGGCAAGCTGAAAGACGTGATGAATCTTTCCGGCAAAATCTTCGTCAGCCATGGCGAGATCAATTTGCCGGATCGCTTCCCGCCGGAAGTCGCGGTGCTGGATGTGCGCCGGCGCGGCGAGAAACCACCGCCGCCACCGGCGCCGGCAAGCTCCGTCGCGCTCGATGTCACCATCACCACGCGCGGGCAGATCTTCGTGCGCGGCCACGGCATCGATGCCGATCTCGGCGGACGCATCCATCTGACCGGCAGCAGCGCCACGCCGTTCGCGACCGGCGGGTTCAAGATGAATCGCGGCACGTTCAGCATGGCGGGGCAGGTGCTGGACTTCACCACCGGCGAAGTGCGCTTCGACGGGACGGGTGTGCGCAACCGCCTCGATCCCACGCTGAACTTCGTGGCGCAGACGACATCGGGTGGCGTAACGGCGACGTTGACGGTTGGCGGCTATGCTTCCGCGCCGAAAATCTCGCTCTCCAGTTCGCCACAACTGCCGCAGGATGAAATACTGGCGCATCTTCTGTTCCAGCAGAGCGTGAAACAGTTGACGCCGCTGCAACTGGCGCAGATCGCGCAGGCCGTCGCGGCGCTGGGCGGTATTGGTTCCGGTTTCAATCCGCTGGGATCGATCCGCAAGACATTGGGTCTCGATAGATTGTCGGTCGGCAGCACCAGCGGCGGCGCGGCGGGCAGCGATCAGCAGACGACGGTCGAAGCGGGGAAATATGTGGCGCGCAATGTTTATGTCGGCGCCAAACAGAGTTTGTCCGGCGGCACGCAGGTGCAGGTGCAGGTGGATCTCACGCGCAAGCTGAAGGCGCAGGCGACGTTGAGCACGATGACGGATGCGACGGCGACCAAGGGCAGCGCCGCGCAGGACAATGGCAGCAGCGTGGGGCTGAGCTACCAGTTCGAGTATTAGAAGCGGTGAACACTCTTATCACCTCCCCCCTGTGGGGAGGTCGGAGAGCGAAGCGATCCGGGTGGGGGGTGATCGTCGAGCGCTGTCCCCCCACCCGGAAAATTCTTCGTGTTCGTTCGCTGCCGCTCACGAACTTCAGAATTTTGTCGACCTCCCCACAAGGGGGAGGTGATCGTCAGCCGCGCGTCAGCAGGTCCATGGTGGAAACAGCCATCACCTTGGCCGAATTGACCATGTCGGCGATGCCTACCCATTCATCGGGCTGATGCGCGAGATCGAGCACGCCCGGGCCATAGGCGATGCAATCCTTCAGCTTGCCGATGCGGTCGACATGCTTCTGGTCATAAGTGCCCGGTGAACAGACGATCTCCGCTTCCTTCCCGAGAATCTGGCGCACGGCTTTTGCGGTGGCCGACGCCACGGGGCCGTCACGATCCGCCATCGACGGACGCACGCTGAAAATCTCGCGCAGCTTGTATTTGAAGCTTGGGCGTTCGGCGGCGACGCGTTCCAGCAACGCTTTCACTTCGCCTTCCACCGATTCCAGCGTCTCTTCGATCAGGAAGCGGCGGTCGATGATCATGCGGCAGGAATCCGCGACGCAAGGCACGGGCAATCCCGTGAACTCTTCGCCTTCGCCGCCATGCAGCGAATTGATGTTCATGGTGGACTGGCGCGCGCCTTCGGGCACCACCGGCATATCGGAATGCCGCGCGGCGAGCGCCGGATAAAGTTCATGCTCGATCTTCTCCAGCACCGCGCTCATGTGGCGGATGGCGCTGTCGCCGAGGAAGGGCATCGAGCCATGCGCGATGCGGCCCAGAGTTTCGATCTCCGCCCACCACACGCCGCGATGGCCGATGCAAACGCGATCGACATTGAGCGGTTCGGGAATGATGACGTGATCGACGCGCGGTTGGGAGAACCATCCGCGTTCGGCGAGATAGGCGACGCCGCCATAACCGCCGGATTCTTCATCGACCGTGCCGGAAATTTCGACCGCGCCGGGCAGATCGAAACCGGAATCCAGCAACGCTTCCACCGCGACGACGGAAGCGGCGAGGCCGCCTTTCATGTCGCAAGCGCCGCGGCCATAGACCTTGCCGTCTTTCACCAGGCCGCCGAACGGATCGACCGTCCATCCTGCGCCGGTCTGCACCACGTCGATGTGGCTATTGAAATGCACGCAAGGGCCTTTGCGCTTGCCTTCGCGGCGCGCGATCACGTTGATGCGCGGATATTTGTCGCTGTCGCCCGGCGTTCCTTCGGCGCGCACATATTCCACCTGGAAGCCGCGCTTGAGGAGGCGGTTGCCCAGATGCTCGGCGCAAGGCTGATAGGCTTCGCCCGGCGGGTTGACGGTGGGAAAGCGGATCAGATCCTGCGTCAACGCAACGATCTGGTCTTCGCGCGCTTCGATTTCGCGCAGGACCGAGTCCACGATCTTGGGGGCGGCGTTCATCGGGACATCTCCTGTTTCAAATGCAGCGGCCGCCGTCCACTTCCATGGCGACGCCCGTGATCATGGACGCGTCGTCGCTGCAAAGGAATGCGGCGGCGGCGGCGATGTCCTGCGGGGTCGAGAAACGGCCGATGGGAATGGAGGCGAGGAATTTCGCGCGAATTTCGGGCGTGTCCTCGCCCATAAAGGTGGACAGCAGCGGCGTTTCGCCGGCGACGGGATTGATGGCGTTCACCCGGATGCCGAACGGCGCCAGTTCCACGGCCATGGCGCGCGTGGCGGTGATCATCCAGCCCTTGGAGGCGTTGTACCAGGTGAGGTTCGGCCGCGGGCTGACGCCGCCGGTGGATGCGATGTTCAGGATGGCGCCGCGCTTCTTCGCTTTCATGCCCGGCACGATTTCATGCGCGGTGTAAAACACCGATTTCGCATTGACGGCGATGATGCGGTCGAAATCGCTTTCCGAAAGCGTATCCAGCGGCTGCGGCTTGTGGCCGATGCCAGCATTGTTCACCAAGATATCGATGGTGCCGAATTTCTCGGTGGCGGCCTTCGCCAGCGCCTTCACGTCCTCGCCGCGCGAAACATCGGTGCGCACCGCGAGACCCTTCACGTCTTTTGCCAGTGCTTGCGCGGCGGCTTCGTTCAGATCGGCGATGACGACGCGCGCGCCTTCTTCGGCAAAACGGCGCACAATGCCTTCGCCGAAACCGGAGGCTCCACCCGTGATAATCGCAACCCTGCCGTCCAAACGCATGCTCTATCCTACCCGTGAAATGCCGCGACCGTCTTCAGCCGCGTGAAAGCGTAAAGCGCCTCGAAACCCTTTTCGCGGCCATGGCCGGAGCGGCCGGTGCCGCCGAAGGGCAGTTCCACGCCGCCGCCGGCGCCGTAATTGTTGATGAACATCTGCCCGGTGTGAATGGCCCGCGCCATGCGCAGAGCACGGCTGCCGTCCCGCGTCCACACACCGGCAACCAGACCATAATCGGTGCCGTTGGCGATGCGGATGGCGTCTTCTTCTGTGTCGAAGGGAATGACGACCTGCACCGGGCCAAAAATCTCGTCGCGCGCCAAGGTGTGATCGGGCGCGACATCGGCGAACAGCACCGGCGCCACGAAATGTCCGCCGCGCGGAGCAGACGCTTCGATCTTTCCTTCCGCGATAACGCGGTGGTCGTCCTTGCGGCCTTGCGCGATGAAGCCTTCCACGCGCGATTTTTGCGGGCCCGAAATCAGCGGACCGACATCGAGATCGTCTTTCGCCGCGCCGACGCGCAGCGCGCGATAGCGCTCGCCGAGTTTTTCCAACAGCGGCTCATAGATTTTCCGTTCGACCAGAAGCCGCGACGCGGCGGAGCAGGTTTGACCGGCATTCTGGATTCCCGCGTTTACGAGGAACGGCAATGCCCGTTCGATATCGGCATCGGCAAAAACGATCTGCGGCGATTTTCCGCCAAGCTCCAATGTCACCGGCACGGCATTGCGGCCCGCCGCAGCTTGGACCAGCGCGCCGACGCCGGTCGATCCGGTGAAGGACAGATGATGGATGCCGGGATGCGCGGCCAGCGCTGCGCCCGTTTCTTCGCCGATACCGGTCACGACATTCATCGCACCTTCGGGAAGACCACACTCTTCCGCGATGCGCGCGAAGGCGAGCGCGGTGAGGCTGGCTTCCTCGGCAGGCTTGACCACCGTGGCATTGCCCGCCGCCAGCGCGCCGACGACGGAGCGGCCGATGATCTGCATGGGATAATTCCACGGCACGATATGCGCCGTGACGCCATGCGGTTCGCGCAAGGTGAAAACCGTGTAGTCCGCGAGATAGGGAATGGTTTCGCCGTGCAGCTTGTCCGCGGCACCGGCATAGAATTCCAGATAACGCGACAGCGCCAGCGCATCGGCGCGCGCCTGCTTCAGCGGCTTGCCGACGTCGCGCGCTTCCAGATCGGCGAGCGCGTCGGCCTTCGCGGCCACCGCGCCGCTCATCTTCATCAGAATGCGTCCGCGTTCGGCGGCGGTCAGCTTTCCCCATGCACCCGCGTAGGCTTTTGTGGCCGCAGCCACGGCGGCATCGATATCGCTGGCGCGGCCCGCCGCGAGCGTGCCGATCTTTTCGCCGGTCGACGGATCTTCAATCGGGATCGTTGACGCGGCGTTCGTCCAGCGGCCTGCGATGAAAAGCTTTTCTTCGATCATTCCAAACGTCCATTGCCGCGCGCGGCGCACCGCAATCATGCAATCCCAAGCGATGTGCCCGGTCAACAATAGCGGGTGCGACAGTCTCGCAGCGCAAAGAAAAACGGCGGGAGCACGAAGGCTCCCGCCGCCAGAGTATTCGTCAAATCGCTAGTATTTGTAGTCGAGCCGCACGCCCACGGTCGCCGGTTCGCCGCGCTGGGCAATGTCGATGCCCGGCAGGAAGAAGTTACGCGTCGTGTCGTACTTCGTGTTGGTGCAATTGTGACAGTAGACCGTTGCCGCCCACGGGCCGTCGTTCGGCGACAGCGTGACGTTCAGATCGGTCAGCCAATACGACTTCACGTAATAGACCGGTCCCAGCAGCAGCGGGTTCAAGTGGTCGTGGAACACCCAGTCCACGCCCGTATCGAGCGTGTAGCCGGGAAGCTGCCAGGTGTAATTGACCGAACCGTTGTAGCTGAGCGGCGGGAAGCCGATGCGCGCGCCCTTCTTGTTGTCGTAGATCGCGTTGCCGGCCGGCGGCACGCAGATCGCCGCGGGCACGCACGCCACGACGGAGGCGGGAATGTCGAGGAAGTTGTCGAACTGGTCGAACTTGCCGTCCTTCCAACCCACGGACTGCGTGATCTTCAAGGCATCGATCGGCTGCCAGATCGCTGACAATTCACCACCATAAACATGCGATTTCGGTGCGTTGACGAGTGAGCCGACCGGGCCGGTGGTGCCCCACACCGCCGATTGAATCTGCTGGTTCTCGTAGTGATACCAGAACACCGAACCGTTGAGTTGCAGCGTATCGTCCAGAAGATTGGACTTCACACCGGCTTCATAGGCCCACAGCACTTCGGGCTTGAGCGGCGGCGCGGCCTGCGAGCCGTTATAGGTGGTGAAGCCGCCCGATTTGATGCCTTCGCTGACGTTTGCATAGAACATCACATTGTCGTTCGGCTTGAACTCGATACCACCCTTGCCGGAGAGGCGATTGTTCTTGACGGACTGTCCGACGCTCGGCGTCAGCGGGATGGTCGGCGCGCCCGGCAGGAAGACGCCGTTGAGCACGAAGTCGCCGATCGAACGGCTTTCCGAATTGTAGCGCAGGCCGCCGATCACCTTCAGCTTGTCGGTGATCTGGTATTCTTCCTGCGTGAAGACCGCTTTGCTTTCGACGTGCTGGCGATAGCGCGTGTCGGTGACGAGGCCGAGCGAGTCCGCAAAATCCGAATCGAAGATTTCGCTCATGACCTGGTGGGAGTAGTAGCCGCCGATCATCCAGCTGAACGGACCGTCGCCATTCGAGGCCAGGCGCAATTCCTGCGAGAACACATGCGCGCTGGTGTCGAAATATGTGCCGGCCAGTGCGTATTGCGAAGCATCCCAATCGTTGTATTCGCGGCGGTGCAGATCTTCGTAAGAGGTGATCGAGGTCAGCGTGCCGAAGCCCAGATCGCCATGGACCTGCATGTTCACGCCATCGGCATTGGTGCGATGGAACGGGGCCTGGTCCGGCGCGATGCCGGTGGCGGTGTCGAACGTCGCCGATCCGCCCCACGCCGTCTTCTTCGTGTCGGTGAAGGCGGGGATCGTAACGCCGGTGAGGTTGTTCGGGTTCGTGCTCAGGATCGGATCGAACAGATAAAGACCTGTCGGCTGCGAACGGTCGGAGCTGTAGTGGCCTTCGAACAGCACGTTCCAGCGGTCGTTGAGCGTCCATTGCAGCTCGCCGCGGACCGATGTCGTGTCTTTCTTGCCGAACTTGTCGCCGGTGTTGATGTTCTTCTGCCACGAGCCGCCCTGATCGGTGATGAAGGCAACGCGGCTGTCAAGACCGTCGGCAAGCGGAACGTTGATATAGCCGTTGCCGATGAACTCGTTATGGCTGTCGTAATCGGCGGTGAGGCCAAAACCGAAATCGTCGGTCGGCTTGTTGGTGATGAAGTTGATCGCGCCGCCGGTGGTGTTCACGCCATAGAGCGTGCCTTGCGGGCCATAGAGAACTTCCGTGCGCTGGATGTCGAAGATCGAGCCTTGCGTCTGCGCCGGGATCGGATAGGCCACTTCATCGACATAGACGCCGACGGTGGAGGAGTTGTTCGAGGCGTAGTCGTCGAAGCCGACGCCGCGCAGGCGGAATTCCGGCTGGCCGCTGCCGAAGGCCGGAACCGCTTCAAGGCTCGGCGTCGCATATTGCAGGCCGTTGACCTTGGTGATGCCCTGGCGCTTCAGGTCGTCCGAGGTGAGCACGCTGAGCGCGATCGGCACGTTCTGCGCCGATTCCGAGCGCTTCTGCGCCGTGACGGTGATGGTCTCGATACCCGATGACTTGTCCTGCGCCAAAGCCGGCGCGGCGATACCGCTCGCGGCAATCAAAATCTGGGCGCAAGCACCCGCCAACAAAATCCGTTTCATGTGATGACGTCCCCAATTGCGACACCGCTCGCCAGCGGTTTGAAACGAAAGTGTGCGCCCGCCGTCATGATTGTCAACGATACGTCGTATATCGCGCGCGGATTGATGCGCGTGTGGGCCTTCGCGCAACACGCCATTTCCGAGATCGCCGTTGGATATTTCGCGCCGCGAAATCGCCGCCGCTCTATTGACGCCGCGTTATCGCTGCGACGGGTCTGCGTTCTTCGCCGGGGAAAAACCGAAGTGCAGCCAAAACAATCGCGAAGTTTACGATGAGGCCGATAAAGCCTGCATTTGCACCGCCAACGGGAAGCGCAAATTCATAGATAGTAATCGCGACAATATCGCCCGCCGCGATTCCGGCGATGATGGCGGACGGGCGCATGCGCCGCGCGAACAGGATTCCCAGCATTCCGGGCAAAAATTGCGCGATGCCGAAATAGAAGAGGTTGTTGATCGTCACCAGCAGTTGCGAGGAGGTCGCAGCGCCGCCGATGGAAAGCAAAAGATAGAAGGCGATGATGACTTGCGACCATTGGCGTTGCTGATTGTCGTTCAACCCCGGCACCAGGTTGCGCGACACCAGCGAACCGATGGCAAGACAGATGCCGGTGAGAACGACGAGCGCCGAAAGCGCCGCGCCCGCCATCACCAGTCCCACCAACGGTGCGGGCAGAAGCGCTTGCGCGACGAGAGGGAACACTTCGTTGGGGGATCCGACCTGCATCGGATGCATGAGTGCAAAATAAGCGACAATTGTGAGGAACGGAAACATCAGCATGTAGAGCGG
>Ga0153956_1001044_pt1 | contig 26777 bp, 24 predicted proteins | sample TSFL040MetaG_FD_104704 | JGI IMG/M metagenome (GOLD analysis project Ga0153956, IMG submission 104704) | Attine ant fungus gardens microbial communities from Florida, USA - TSFL040 MetaG | ecosystem: Host-associated > Fungi > Mycelium > Unclassified | place: USA: Florida, Wekiwa Springs... | reverse complement strand
GTCGGCAGCTTGCCGGCCTGCACCGAGAAGCTGTCGGTGAATTGCAGCTTCAGATAGGCAATCGGAACCACGCCGAACGTATCGGAGCCGATGTCTTTCGATTTCTCGTACGGCGATCCCACGGTGGGGAAGGAATAGAGCCCGGCCTGCACATAGAATTGCACTAATCCACTGGTCTTCTGGATCGCGACCCACGCATTGTCGAGATCGAGCATGCTCGACCCATCGCCCGCGGCCAGATGTGTGGCGTTGCTCTGATATTGCGCAAGGCCGGTGACCGCGCCGCTGACATAGATGTCGCCGAAACCGGAATCGAATGACATCGGCGAAGGATTGTTGGCGATAGAGCCGCCCATCGCCGGTGTGGAAAGCGCATCGGCATTCGCCGCGCTGGTCATGGCCGCGAACGCGCCCGCCAATAGAAGTCCCGAAATTCGCATCATCGTCGCCCTCTTTTGTCCGAAGGCCACGGTCATCAGCCGGCGCTATAAACTCAATGCAGTGCAGCAACCGCTTTCATAGGAAAAGCATAGTGAAATAGCGGTTTGCGGCCACCGTTGTTGCGGCGCAACACGGGTTTGCCCGCGCCTTGAGCAGATCGCTGCCTTTGTAGGCGACGCGAATCTCCCAACTTGTCATCACCCGGTCGCGCGCTTTTCGCGTGCGATCCGGGTGACCCATCTTCGGAAAGGAAATTGGGTCGCCCGGATCGCGCTGTTTCGCGCGACCGTGCGATGACAAGCGAATTACCGCTTCGTCCCCGTCATGTTGAGATGCATGCCGCTGTCGATCAGCAGGAATTCGCCCGAGATATTCCGCGCGGCGGGCGAGGCGAGGAACAGCACCGCATCGGCGATGTCTTCCGCATAGGCCACGCGCTTCAACGGATTGGCATCGGCCTGCTGGTCGGCGATGCGCTTGGAATTCTCTTCGCCGAAGCGTCCGCTGAACCACGGCGTCGCCACATAGCCGGGGCACACGGCGTTCACGCGGATCTCCGGCGCAAAGGCACGCGCCAGGGAAAGCGTCAGCGTGTTGAGGGCACCTTTCGATGCGGCGTAAGCGATGGACGATCCGACACCCATCACGCCCGCCACAGACGACACATTCACCACCGCGCCATCGCCGCTGGCTTTGAGCGCATCCACGCAGGCGCGCATCATCTGGAACGGCCCGATGACGTTCACGCCATAGATCATCTGCCAGTCATCGGATGAGAGCGCGGCCAGATCGGTATGCGCCGCGAATTTCGTGGTGCCCGCATTGTTGACGACGATATCGATGCGGCCCCAGGCTTTCATGGCCGCATCGGCAAGCTTGCGGCAATCTTCGTCCTTCGCCACATCGGCCTGCACCAGAAGTGCGCGCGCACCGGCGGCCTTTACCTGTTCGGCGACGTCCTTTGCATCCTTCTCGTTGCGCGAATAGTTCACCACAACGTCCGCGCCACGTTTCGCCAGCCCCAGCGCCACCGACGCCCCGATTCCCGACGCCGACCCCGTGACGATCGCGACTTTGCCGCTAAGCTTTTCTGAGCGCTGCTGTTCCATCGGACGTTTCCATTCCCATTTTATATGTGTGCAACGTCCCGTTTCGGGGCGCGTTTTGGCCGGAAGGATCGTAGAATACTCTCATGACGCCGCAAGCATCCGCTTTGGCCCTGAAGGGCGAACCCGCCCCGCCTGTGGCCGGCGCGGCGGCAAAGGTGCAGCCGCTCAAGATCATCCTCATCCGCCACGGCAAGCCTGCGATCCCCACGGCGCCCGTCGCCGGTCACGGAGAATTCCGCAGCTATATCGACGCCTATGAAGAGGCCGGCCTCGATCCCGCCGATGCGCCGCCCGAAGAGTTGCGCGACCTGGTGCGCGAGTTGGACGCGGTCTTCACCAGCGGCAAGAAGCGCGCGGCGGACAGCGCCAAGGCGCTCGCCCCCAATGCTGAACTGATCGTCGATCCCCTGTTCGCCGAAAGCCCGCTCGCGTCTCCGCGCATCCCGCTGTTGAAGATGAAAGTGACGAAATGGGCTGTCGTCTCGCGCCTGATGTGGTACGCGGGATTTTCGCCGAAGATCGAAGGCTACCGAAAATCCAAACGCCGCGCGAAACAGGCGGCGGAGATTCTCATCAAGCGCGCGCAGACCACCGGCGGCGCGGTGCTGGTCGCCCACGGCTACTTCAACTACCTGATCGGAATCGAACTCCGCCGCCGCGGTTTCAAACAGACCGGTGGCCATAAAGCGAAATACTGGAACGACGTGACCTACGAGCGCAAAGCCTAAAGCATCGCCGGAATAACGCGATCCGGCGGCTTATGCCCGTCTGCGAAGGTTTTGATGTTCACGATCACCTTCTCGCCCATGTCGATGCGGCCTTCCAGCGTGGCCGACCCCATGTGCGGCAGCAGCACCACGTTCTTCAGCTTCAGCAGCTTGGGATTCACCGCCGGTTCGTGTTCGAACACGTCCAGCCCCGCACCGCTGATTTCATTCGCCGTCAGCATCCGCGTCAGCGCGTTCTCATCGATCACTTCGCCGCGCGCGGTGTTCACGATGTAAGCGCTCGGCTTCATCATCTTCAGCCGCCGCGCGGAGAGCAGGTGATAGGTCGCGGGCGTGTGCGGGCAGTTCACCGACACGATGTCCATGCGCGCGAGCATCTGGTCGAGGCTGTCCCAATAGGTCGCCTCCAACTCACCCTCGATCGCTTTCGAAACGGGTTTGCGGTTGTGATAATGGATCTGCAAGCCGAACGCCTTCGCGCGCCGCGCCACCGCTTGTCCGATGCGGCCCATGCCCACGATGCCGAGGCGTTTGCCCCAGATGCGGCGGCCCAGCATCCAGCTTGGCGACCAGCCCTGGAATTTGTCGCCCTGCAATTGCTCCACGCCTTCCACCAGACGGCGCGGAACCGCAAGGATCAGCGCCATCGTCATGTCCGCGGTGTCTTCGGTCAGAACGCCCGGCGTGTTGGTGACGGTGATGCCGCGCTCCAGCGCGGTCTTCACATCGATATTGTCCACGCCGGTTCCGAAATTGGCGATCAGCTTGAGTTGTGGCCCGGCGCGCACGATCACCTTGGAATCGATGCGGTCCGTCACCGTGGGCACCAACACCTCGGCAGTCTGCACCGCTTCGATGAGTTGCGCCTGCGTCATCGGCACGTCTTCGTGATTCAGCCGCGCGTCGAACAGCTCGCGCATGCGCGTTTCGATCGCATCGGGAAGTCTGCGGGTGACGATCACCAGCGGCTTGTTCGCAGGCATTCTTGGCTCCGGCGGAGCGCTCTGGCGGCCCCTCGCGTTCGGTATTACCAGAAGGTTGCAACGCAGCAAATGCGGCCCGGCATGTCTTCCGCAAAGCTTTTTCAGCGATTAGAACCAAATCCGATGATTCTTTCCGCGCGCGTAAAGTCTCTGGCCCTGGTTGCGGCGCTCGCGGCGCTGCCGGCGTTCGGCGCGGAGCCGCCGCCCCAATTCGCCACCCTCAATCGCGACAAGGTCTATCTGCGTGAGGGACCGTCCTATCAACATCGGGTGCTGTGGATTTATCGGCGCAAGGGCCTGCCGGTGCAGATCCTCACCAAATACGACATCTGGTACCGGGTGAAGGACAGCGACGGCACCATCGGCTGGGTCAGCAATGTGATGATCTCCACCCGGCGGCGCGGTGTTGTCGTAACGTCAAAACGCGCGGCGCCCATCCGCGGCAGCGCGGATGTGAACGCGCCCGCCATCGCTTATGCCCAGCACGGTGTTGTCGCCAAGCTGGAAGCCTGCAAGGCTCTTGTCTGCGAAGTCTCGGTGGACGGCACCGACGGCTGGATAAAAAAAACGGACATCTGGGGAGTAGGCGTTGGCGAGGTCTTCAAATGAGAACGACAATTCCCCATCCAACAATCCGAAAATTGGCGAACTGAGCGGCAGCGTTGCCGCCGATGCGGCGGCCGAGGCATCCGGTCTTGCAGCGTGGTTCACCGCGCCGGAAGGCAAATCCACCACCGGCGATCCCGTTGCGAGTCCGGCTGGGCAATATTCCTGGGCGCTGTTCGAAGGCGCGCGCGATCCTTACGTCCTTCTCGTCACGATCTATCTCTTCGCGCCGTACTTCGCGCGTTTCGTCGTCGGCGATCCCGTGGAGGGGCAGGCGTTATGGGGCGCCATCGCATCTTATGGCGGATTGGCGATTGCCTTGCTGGCGCCGTTTCTGGGCGCCATCGCCGATCAAGGCGGACGGCGCAAGCCATGGCTCGCACTCTACACCGTCATTCTGATCGCGGCGTCTTTCCTGATGTGGTTCAGCAAGCCGCTGTCCACCGGATGGCATTTGTTTGGCGCCGGTCTGCTCGTCGCCGTCGCCAATGTCTCGTTCGAATTCACATCCGTTTTCCACAACGCATTGCTGCCTACCATCGCGCCGCACAAACGCATCGCCGGGCTTTCGGGGCTGGCGCTTTCCCTCGGCAACGCTTCCGGCATCGTGCTGATGCTGTTCATGCTGATCGCATTTGCGTTGCCGGGTGTTGTGCATTGGTCCTTCGTGCCGGCGCACACGCTGTTCGGCGTCGATCAGGCGGCGCATGAGCCGGAACGGCTCGCCGGCCCGATCTCGGCGCTGTGGCTGATTGTGTTCGCCATTCCGCTGTTTCTGTTCACGCCGGATCGCGCGTCGTCGAACATGCCGCTGGGGCGCGCAGCCATCGCGGGCGTCAAGAGCGTGATCTCCACCATCCGCAGCCTTCGCCATTATCGCAACGTGGGCGCTTATCTGCTGGCGCGTCTGTTCTTCAACGATGGCATGACCGCTGTGCTCACCTTCGGCGGCATCTATGCCGCGAGCACGTTTCACTGGGGCCCGATCCAGATGATCCTTTATGGATTGGAGCTCAGCGTCTTCGCCGTGATCGGCGGCTTCTTCGGCGGCTGGCTGGACAACCATCTGGGCTCGAAGCGCGCGATCTTCGTCTCCATCGGCGGCACCACCATCGCGGGGCTTCTCACGCTCACCATGGCGCCGGACCGCATCTTCTGGTTCATCCCCTACGACGTGCATGCCGCGCCGATCAATTCCCTGCCGTTCTTCAACACCTGGCCGGAAATCATCTTCCTGATCGTGGTGAACTTCGTGGCCGTGCTGATCACCGCCGGCTATGCCAATAGCCGCACGATGCTGGCGCGCATCGCCCCGCCGGAGAAGATGACGGAGTTCTTCGGGCTCTATTCGCTGTCGGGCACATCCACGACATTTCTCGCCACCGGGCTTGTGAGCCTGATGACCGCATTCTCGCACAGCCAGCGCATCGGCCTGCTGGGCGAGACGGTGTTTCTGTTGATCGGCCTCTTGCTCATGTTCTTCGTGAAGGAAGAACGCACCGACGCGGTTTGAATCCAAATCACCTCCCCCTCGTGGGGAGGTCGAAACGCAAAGCGTTTCGGGTGGGGGGATCGCGTATGCATTCGCCCCCCACCCGAAAAATCTTTCGCGGCGCTTCAGATTTTGTCGGCCTCCCCACGAGGGGGAGGCGATTCAATCAGTGATGCCCGTCATGCCAGCGGCCGTCTGAGCCGTCGTCATGCCAGTCATTGTTGTGCCAGTACCGCCAATGGCCGCTGTCCTGCCGCCATTCGTAATCGGCATATTCGCGGTGGCGGAAGAACCAATGGCCGTTCTCTTCGCGCCATTCGCCCATAGCGTCGTGCCATTCGTGCATGTCGCCGCGCCACTTATCGAGTTGGTGGTCGTATTCGTGCAGGCGGTCCGCCCATTCGCGGTTCAGATCCCAGGGCCGCGGTCCGCAATCGCGTTCGCAACGCCAGTCGCCGCGGTCGTAGTCGCGGCAATCGCGGTCGCAACGCCAGCCGTCGCGCCATCCGCTGCGCCAGCCATAACGACGGCAGCCGTCGTAACAACGGCGGCGATATCCGCAATTGTCGTAGCAGCGGCGCTCGCCGCATCGGTCATAGCAATCGCTGAAGCGGATCTGCGGGACGGGATCGAACGGATCGAGCAGGGCGGCATTGCCGGCAGCGAATTCGTCTGCATGCGCCTTCTGCGCGCCCGAGCCCAGCATCAACAGAAGCGCCGCGCAGAAGATGATCGCGCCACGGCTCAGAAATTTGCTGCCTGTCATGTCCGCGCTCCTTTAGTGATGGCCTTCGCGATGGGGACCGGCATCTGCCGTCGAAAGCAGTTGCGCAAGCTGGTTCATTGTCGGGCGATAGCCGGCAAGCGCCGACGCGGTGAAGAGATTGTCCGCCCGCGCCAGATCCTGCTTGATGCCCGCAGGCCCCGCTTTGTAGAGCACGCCCAGATGATAGATCGCGGCGGCGTAACGCTGGTCCGCGGCCTTCTGGAACCAATAGGCCGAACGCACATAATTCGTCGGCACGCCGACACCTTTTGCGTACATCACGCCCAGCGTGTTCTGCGATGACGCATCGCCCTTGCGTGCTGCCATTTCGATGGCGAGCACGGCTTCGCCATTCGTCAGGCGTCCCGTCGGCTCGTGTCCCACTGCCGCCTGGAAGCGTTGCACCGCGCGCACATCCAACGGCCCCGGCCGCGCCACGACACCGGGACGCGGCGTCGTGCTCCAGCCGAGGAACCACAGCGCCTGCGATGTCGCGCCAGCAGGCAGCGCAACAGAAACCTTCGCCAGTGCCGCCTGCCGATCCAGATTGATGTAGCACTCGTCGCTATACGGAACGCCGCTGTCGTTGTCGCCGAGCGGATAATACTCATAAGGCGGCGCCCAGTAGCGCGCTTTCTCGTTCGCTTCCTGCGAGATGCGTGGGCCGAGCCAGCGCGATCCGCGCACCTGCGGATCGAGCCCGCGCAGATATTCGTTGGCGAGCGGATGGCCCATATTCGCGGCGATGTGGAAATACATCAGCGCTTCGCCATCGTTCGGGACGATCACGGAGTCGTTGGTGATGCCCATCATGCGCCGCGCATTGGCGGCCTCACCGCGATCGTATTCGCCGCGCGCGTTGCGGCGGAAATTGTATTGCGAATTCCACACCCCACCGAGGCCGCGATAGGTGTCGGGACTGTCGCCATAGTCGCGCCCGCGTCCGTCGTCATAGCCGGCATTGGTGGCGTGGATCTGTCCGAGCTTGAGGAAGCCACCGGCACCGCGGCAGGAAAGAATGTAGATGATCCGGTTGCGCGCATCCTCGCGCTGCGCCGCCGTCATCAGCAGCATGAATTTCTGTTGCTGGTTCAGCGCGCGGTGGAAATTGTTGGAGATGGCGCGCCGCGCATAACGATCGGAAATGTTTTCGCCGACGCGCGAACTGGCGCTGGCGAGGTAGTACCAGACATAGGATTCGACCGGATCGTAATATTTGCTGTCGCCGCGTTCGTCGCCATAGACGTCGCCGAGCTTGATCTCCGACAGGAAATCGTCGTCCTGCCACGCCGCCTTGCGCCAGATGCGGATCCCGGCCTGCGGGCTGATGCGGCTCCACGCGACGACACCGTCGGTGTAATCCGCGCGCGCAAAATTCGCCGAAAGAACGACGCCCGCCAACGCCAGCAGCACGCCGGCAACGAAGGCCAGTCCGTTACGCTTCCCACCCACGGCCATCCCCCAGCCGGTAAGCCCTTCACGGGCTTTCGAGGTGCGATCCCCACGCCATAACGCCGCCCGGCCGAAACACAGCCGGTAACCTTTCTTAACGGCAATTTACCACTCGGGTTCCTCCGGGCGGAACCGCGGGAATGTGAAATCTTGGGGAGGGAAATCGGACCTAATGGCGGAAATGGCGGATTCCCGTGAATACCATCGCCAGTCCGGCCTCGTCGGCGGCGTCGATCACCTTCTGATCGTTCACCGAGCCGCCGGGCTGAATCACCGCCGTCGAGCCCGCCTCGGCCACGGCCAGCAAGCCATCCGGGAAGGGGAAGAAGGCATCCGACGCCGCCGCGGACCCGACGGTCATGGGTTCTTTCCAGCCTGCCGCCTGCGCTGCTTCGCGCGCCTTGATGGCGGCGATGCGCGCGGAGTCCACGCGGCTCATCTGCCCAGCACCGATGCCGGCGGTCTGTCCATCCTTCGCATAGACGATGGTGTTGGACTTCACATGCTTGGCCACCGTGAAGGCAAACAGCATGTCGGTCATTTCCTGCGCGGTCGGCTGGCGCTTGGTGACAACTTTCAGATCGGCCTTGGCCAGTGTGATGTTGTCGCGCGTCTGCACCAGGAAACCGCCAGCCACCTGCTTGAACATCAGGCCTTTGGCGTGAGCATCGGGCAAGCCGCCGGTGATGAGCAGGCGCAAATTCTTCTTCGCGGAGAGAATGCGGCGCGCGTCGTCATCCGCATCCGGCGCGATGATCACTTCGGTGAGCAGCTTGCCGATGGCTTCCGCCGCCGCGCCATCAAGCTTGCGATTGAAGGCGAGGATGCCGCCAAACGCGCTGACGGGATCGCAGGCGAGGGCCTTCTTGTATGCATCCGCCAGATCGCTGCCAGTGGCGACGCCGCAGGGATTGGCATGCTTGATGATCGCGCAGGCCGGCGTGGAGGGATCAAACTCCGCCACCAGCTCATAGGCCGCGTCGGTATCGTTGATGTTGTTGTAAGAAAGTTCCTTGCCTTGAAGCTGCTGCGCGGTGGCGACGCCGTAGCGCTTCTCGCCGGTGACATAGAACGCCGCTTCCTGGTGCGGGTTCTCGCCATAGCGCAGCGATTGGCGCAATTCGCCCGCGAATGCGCGGCGGCGCGGCGGTTCTTTCACACCGTCTTTTTCCAGTTCGCCCGCGAACCAGTTGGACACGGCGGCATCGTAAGCCGCGGTACGCGCATAGGCGCGCTGCGCCAGCGTGCGGCGCAAGCCTTGCGTGGTCGCGCCATTGTTCGCGGCCATCTCATCCAGCACCGCTTTGTAGTCCTGCACATCAACCACGACCGTGACCCAGTCATGGTTCTTCGCGGCGGAGCGCGTCATGGCCGGGCCACCGATGTCGATGTTCTCGATGGTCTCGTCGAAACCCGCGCCGCGCGCGACGGTGGCTTCGAACGGATAGAGATTGCAGACCAGCAGATCGATGCCTTCGATCTGATGCAGCCGCATCGCTTCGGCGTGATCCGGTTTGTCGCGCAGCGAGAGCAAGCCGCCATGCACCATCGGGTGCAAGGTCTTCACCCGGCCATCCATCATCTCCGGGAATTTGGTGATCTCGGAGACATCCGAAACCTTCAGCCCCGCATCGCGCAGCGCCTTCGCCGTGCCGCCGGTGGAAATCAGCATCGTGCCGTGGCTCGCCAGACCCTTGGCGAAATCGATCAGGCCGGTCTTGTCGGAAACCGAAAGCAGCGCGCGGCGGATGGGGCGGAGCGTCATGGCGACTCGTGGGGATGGCGGGTTTCGGCTGCTCATATCGTCCGCTCCGCCAAAAGAGAAGTGTCAGACTGACGCTGCGTTGGGGACGCATGGAAATGCCCGTTTTCCGGGCGATTTCATCACTTCGCTGTGGCGCGGAGGACGCATCCGCAAGCGCGGCGGCGAACTTCTGGAACAAGCAATGATCAGCCGCATTTTCCTTACGAGACACAATGAAAGGCGCGGGTGCGTATCATGGGCAGGACTTCGGCAGCGATGGCGGTTTTGGCAGGGTTCTTCATGCTGCTGCCCGGTGTGTTCGTGATGATGGGCTCGCCCGAAACAAGCGCACCAATGCCCGGCTGGATCGTGCGTGATCTGGTGCTGTTTGCCTTGAGCGGCATCGCGCTTCTCGTCTGGGGTGGCTTCGTAATCCGCCGCCGCGAACTTGAGATGAACGAGCTCGAACCGATCCGCGTCCGCGCGCGGCATTAAAATCAAAAATCGTCATGGCCGGGCTTGTCCCGGCCATCCATTTTCCAGAAGCGATGCAAGTAACGCTCTGCCTCTGGAAAATGGATGGCCGCCACGGTGGGCGGCCATGACGGTTGTTAGTTGGCGGGAAGGTTTCCAACCACTTTCACAATCGCATCCGTCAACTTACGCAAATCCGCCTCATCAATCGTCAACGCCGGCGTGAGATAGACAATATTGCGGAACGGACGCACCCATACGCCCTGAGCGACCAGCGCGCTCTTCAGCGCGTTCATATCCGCGATCTTCTCAAGCTCCACCACGCCGATGGCGCCTTTGACGCGCACATCCTTCACGCCCTTCATGCCGATGCAGCGGCCGAGCTGTTTTCCCATCGCCTTGCCGATCTGCGCTGCCTGGAGCAGCCGCGGCTCGCGTTCGAACAGATCGAGCGAGGCATTCGCGGCGGCGCAGGCCAGCGCATTGCCCATGAAAGTGGGCCCGTGCATCAGCGCGTGCATCGGATCGTCCGACCAGAACGCATCGAAAATCTTCTGCGACGCCACTGTCGCCGCCAGCGGCAGCGTGCCGCCTGTCAGCCCTTTGCCGAGCGTGACGATATCCGGCGCGATCTCCGCCGCTTCCAGCGCGAACATTGGGCCCGTGCGGCCGAAGCCGGTGAAGATTTCATCGAAGATCAGCAGCAGATCGTATTTGTCCGCCGTGCGCCGCAAGTGCTGCAGCACGCGCGGATCGTGGAACAGCATCCCGCCCGCGCCTTGCACCAAGGGCTCGACCAATATCGCCGCAGTGTCGCTTGCATGGCGTTCCACGAATGCATCGAACGCCTTGATGCTCGTCTCATCGCGCGGCAGGTCGATCACGTGATGCTGGGGCAGGGTGCCGGCGAACAGCGCGTGCATGCCTTCTTCGGGATCGCACACCGCCATCGTGGCGATGGTGTCGCCATGATAGCCGCCTTTGAAGGCCAGCAGTTTGGTGCGTCCGCGCACGCCTTTGTTCAGCCAGTATTGCACCGCCATCTTCATCGCCACTTCCACGGCGACGGAGCCGGAGTCCGAGAAGAACACGCGGGTGAGATTTTCCGGCAGCAGATTGCATAGCCGCTTCGCCAGATTCAGCGCCTGCTCATGCACCAGCCCGCCCAGCATCACATGCGGCAGCGTTTCCAACTGGTGCTGCACCATCGCGCGAATGTGCGGATGGTTGTAGCCATGACACGCCGTCCACCAGCTCGCGATGCCATCCACCAATTGCGTGCCATCCGCCAGCGTGATGCGTGTGCCGTTCGTGCGCACCGCCGCTAGCGGCAGGTTCGCCGTCTTCATCTGCGTGTAGGGCAGCCAGATGTGCGGGAGGCCGTCAGAATACCAAGTCATAAAGCGATCATATCAAAAAAGATTTTCCCTCGCCCCCTTCAGGGGGAGAGGGCAGGGTGAGGGGGCGCTGATGCAAAGCATTGCAAATGGAATTCAAACTGGCTCTGCGAGCAGTGCAAAATGACGATAGCACCCACATCGCTTTACCGCCCCCTTACCCCAACCCTCTCCCCCTAAAGGGGTAGAGGGAGATCAGAGCGCCATCGGCTTCATGCCGAGGCGCGTGAGCAGCTTCATGTCGCTGCTTTCTTCGGGGTTCGGCGTGGTGAGAAGCTTGTCGCCATAAAAGATGGAGTTCGCGCCCGCGAGGAAGCACAGGGCCTGCGTCTCGTCGCTCATCTCGCCACGACCCGCGCTCAACCGCACGAACGATTTCGGCATGGTAATGCGCGCCACGGCGATCATCTTCACGAAATCGATGCCGTCGATCGGCGGGCTGTCGCCCAGCCGCGTGCCTTTCACCTGCACCAGCGCGTTGATCGGCACGCTTTCGGGATGCGCGGGCAGGGTGGCGAGCGCATGGAGCATACCGGCGCGATCGCTTTCCGCTTCGCCCATGCCCACGATACCGCCGCAGCACACATTGATGCCCGCATCGCGCACGCATTCCAGCGTGTCGAGGCGGTCCTGATAGGTGCGCGTGGTGATCACCGTGCCGTAATATTCCGGCGAGGTGTCGATGTTGTGGTTGTAATAGTCGAGCCCCGCGCCCTTCAGCCGCGTCGCCTGATCCGGCGTCAGCATGCCGAGCGTCACGCACGTCTCCATGCCCATCGCTTTGACGCCCTCGACCATCTCGCACACCTTGTCGAGATCGCGATCCTTGGGTGAGCGCCACGCAGCCCCCATGCAGAAGCGCGTCGCACCTGCCGCCTTCGCTGCGCGCGCATCGGCGAGCACTTTTTCAATCTCCATGAGCTTGGAGGCTTTGAGGCCCGTCTCGTGGGATGCGCTCTGCGAACAGTAGCCGCAATCCTCCGGGCAGCCGCCCGTCTTGATGGAGAGCAAGGTGGAAATCTGCACTTCGTCGGATGCGAAATTCTGGCGATGGATTTGCGCCGCGCGGAACACCAGTTCCGTGAACGGCAGATCGAACAGCGCCGCGATCTCCGCCTTGGTCCAGTCGTTCCGGACCGTGCGGTCATGCAGGTTCTTGGCGGGAGCATTCATCGCGGTTGTCCTTTATCCGGGCTGGTGAAGGCATTATAGCGGGCGCGACGGAGGCGCAAGTTGAACACGCTGGACCGCTTTGCCCGGTCGAAACTCGATGGATTGGAAGCGACGCATTTACGGCGTTCGCTTGTGGATTCATGGCGCGAGGATGGCGTGTGGATCGAACGTAGCGGAAGGCGGTTGCTGTCGTTCTCCTGCAACGACTATCTGAACCTCACGCATCATCCCAAGGTTAAGGCCGCTGCCGCCGCCGCCATCGAGACGCATGGCGCGGGCGCGGGTGCTTCGCGATTGGTCACCGGCAACCATCCGCTGTTCGCACAGCTGGAAGCGCGCCTCGCCAGGCTGAAGCAAACGGAAGCCGCCTGCATCTTCGGCTCCGGCTATCTCGCCAATGCCGGTATCATTCCGGTGCTGGTGGGCGAGGGCGATCTATTGTTGATCGACGAACTCTCCCATTCTTGCCTCTGGGCCGGATCGCAATTGTCGCGCGCGATGGTGCAAACCTTCCGCCACAACGATCTCGAGCATGTCGAAGAACTGCTCACGCGGCATCGCGGCGAATATCGTCACGCGCTCATTGTCACCGATGGTGTGTTCTCGATGGACGGCGATCTCGCACCGCTCGCCGAACTTGGTGCGTTGGCGCAAGCACACGACGCGTGGCTGATGAGCGATGACGCGCATGGTCTCGGCGTCCTTGCCGATGGACGCGGCGCGGTGTTCGCGAATGGCAGCAAGGCGCCGGTCGATCTGCAGATGGGCACGCTCTCCAAAGCGCTCGGCTCTTACGGCGGCTATCTCTGTGCATCGCAGCCGGTGATCGATCTCATCAAGACACGCGCCCGCACGCTGATCTATTCCACCGGTCTTCCACCCGCGAGCGTCGCTGCCGCTATCGCCGCGCTCGACATTATTGAATCCGATCCTGCGCTCACCGCGCGCCCACTCGCCAATGCGCAGGCCTTCACCCGCGCGCTCAATCTGCCGCTGGCGACAAGTCCCATCGTGCCCGTCGTGCTGGGCGATGAAATGCGCGCGCTGGAAGCGCAGCAGATACTCGAACGCGAAGGCTTCCTCGTCACCGCCATCCGCCCGCCCACAGTTCCCGCCGGAACCGCGCGGCTGCGCATCGCTTTCACCGCGGCGCATCCCGAAACCGAGATCGCGCGTTTGGCTTCCGTGATCCGCGAAAGAATCTTATGAGCGCCTACTTCGTCACATCCACCGGCACCGATATCGGCAAGACCTTCGTCACCGCCGGCCTCATCCGCCATCTCATGCAGGCGGGCGAGAAGGTGGATGCCTTCAAACCCGTGGTCAGCGGCTTCGACATCGCCACCGCGGCGCTCTCCGATCCCGGCGTGTTGCTCGGTGCGCTGGATGAGCCGGTCACGCCGGAATCGCTGGATCGCCTTTCGCCCTGGCGCTTCGCCGCACCGCTGTCGCCGGATATGGCCGCCGCCCGCGAAGGTCAGAGCCTCGATTTCGACGCCATTGTCTCCCGCTGCAAGAAGCGCATCGCCCAATCCGAAGGCACGCTGTTCATCGAAGGCGTCGGCGGGGTGATGGTCCCGCTGGACAATACGCGAACCGTTCTCGACTGGATGACCGCGCTGGAATTGCCCCTGATCGTCGTCACCGGCAGCTATCTTGGCACCATCAGCCACACGCTCACGGCCATGGATGTGCTTGCCCGCAAAGGCCTTGCCGTCAAAGCCCTTGTCATAAATGACAGCGGCGACGGCGCGGTGCCCATGGACGAAACGAAAGCCGCGCTGGCTCGTTTCCTTCCCGATGTGACGATGGCCACGCTCCCGCGCGTCAAACGCCCCATGGATGCGGATGCGAATTTTGCAGCATTGTGGCGTGCGATAGGCTAGAGCAGGCCTTCCGATTCAAAGAGCGTGTTCATGGCGTCGTATGATTGTTCCAAATGCCCGGGTTATTGCTGTTCCTATCCCTTGATCGAGATCAACAAGCGGGACGTGCAGCGCCTTGCCGATCATTTCGGCCTCAGCTTCACCAAGGCGCGCAAGAAGTTCACCTATAAAGACCCGGAAGCCGAATACGCCCTGCGCCGCAAGGCCGATCAGCATTTCGGCCGCATCTGCCGCTTCTTCGATACCGAAGAGCGCCGCTGCACCGTTTATCACGCGCGCCCGTCCACCTGCCGCAAATACCCGACGGAAAACCGCTGCGGCTATTACGACTTCCTGAAGTTCGAACGCTGGCAGCAGGACGACAAGGACCACATCGCGTCCACGGATAACGGTTGAGTTCTCGCTCTAAATAAAAAGCTGTCATTGCCCGGCTTGTCCGGGCAACCCATTTTCCTTCTTCAAAAAGAAAGATGGGTCGCCCGCATAAAGCGGGCGATGACAAGTTATTTTAAGCACTCGCGCTCGGCCTTGCCGACACACGCGCATGCCATGCGCGCAGATGCTTCGCGTCTTCCGGCATGTCCATGTTGACGAACTTCGCGAAGTCGATGCCGCACAGGAGTACGATGTCGGCGATCGAATAGTTCTCGCCCGCCAGCCAGGCGCGGCCATCGGCCAACTCGCCGTCCAGCCATTTCATCGCGCCGGCCACGATCTTGCGGTTGCGCGCGCCATATTCGGGAAACTGGTTGGGGTTCACCATCGCGGTGCGCGGGTCGTCGTTGATCCACACTTGCCCTGCCGGATTCCACAGCCGGAATTCCGCGCGGCGCATCCACATCTCCACGAAAGCCTGCTCGCGCGCGTCGCGTCCGAACAGCGGCGGCTCCGGATGCAGCACCTCGAAATAGCGGCAGATGGCGATGGACTCCGAAAGATACGTCCCGTCGTCCAGTTCGAGCACCGGCACCTGGCCCAGCGAGTTCTTCGCCATGAACTCCGGCGCCTTGTGCTCGCGCTTCATCATGCGCACGCGCTCGGTCGGCACGGTGATGCCCTTCTCGGCGAGGTAAATGCGCACCTTGCGCGGGTTCGGCGCGGGCATGTTTTCGTCGTAGAGCTTCATGGATGTCCCCATTTCCCGGCGCAAACGATAAGGGTTGGCGAACGCCATCCGCAACGCTATAGAAGCCGCCGACGCGGGCGTGGTGGAACTGGTAGACGCGCCAGACTCAAAATCTGGTTCCGCAAGGAGTGTCGGTTCGATTCCGACCGCCCGCACCACCCTACGCTGCGCAGCAGCGGAGGGTGATCTCCCGAAGCGCGATAGCGCGTAGGGAGACAGCCAGATACCGCGCAGCTTCGGGTGGCAGGCCACCCTTCGCGAGAAAGAGCACCATGCCCCTCGAAATGCGCCCCATCTGCGAGAAATGCGAAAAGCCTCTCGCCATGGACTCCGCTGGCGCCCGCATCTGCTCCTATGAATGCACCTTCTGCGCGTCCTGCACGGACGCGATGAACGGCCGCTGCCCGAACTGCGGCGGCGAATTGCAGCCGCGCCCGCGCCGGATCAAGAAGTGAACTATCGCCATGCTTTTCACGCGGGCAATTTCGCCGATGTGGTGAAGCATCTGGCGCTCGTCTCCGCGCTCACGCATCTGAAGAAGAAGGAAAAGCCCTTCGTCGTCATCGACACGCATGGCGGCCGCGGGGTTTACGATCTGACCAGCCGCGAAGCCAAGCGCACCGCGGAGCATGAAAGCGGCATCAGCCGTCTGTCGAAGCTGAAGGAAGAAGAGGGCGCGCTCGGCGCCTATCTGCAACTGGTGCGCGGCGATCATTATCCCGGGTCGCCGCTCATCGCCGCCAAGCTGCTGCGTCCGCAGGATCGTCTCGTCGCCGTCGAGAAGCACAAGGAAGAATTCGCGGAGCTGCATGATGTGCTGCGCCCGTTCGAGCGCGCGCGCGTGGTGGAAGGCGATGGTTACGAAAAGTTGATCGCCTTACTGCCGCCGCCGGAACGGCGCGGCCTGGTGCTGATCGATCCGCCTTACGAGGACGACAAGGAATTCCAACGCGTGGCGCAGGTGCTGGCGCAAGCCTATCGCCGCTTCGCCACCGGCATTTACATGCTGTGGTTCCCGATCAAGTCCAAACCCGCCGCTGATGCGTTCTGCGGCGAGATCGCCAACACCGGCATCGAAAAGCTCCTGCGTGTCGACATCGAAACCAAGGCGCCGCCGAAAGCCGGCAAGGAAGACGACAAGATCCGCCTCACCACGGCGGGTCTTCTCATCGTCAATCCGCCATTCGGTCTAGACGCCGACATGCGCGAGGCCGCGAAGGTGATCGCACCCGCGCTGACCGCGAAGATCGATGTGGAGTGGCTGGCGGGAGAGTAATCTCTCATCCATCCAAATCCGTCATGGCCGCCCATGTGGCGGCCATCCATTTTCCAGAGGCCAATGGCCTGCGTTAATGGATGGCCGGGACAAGCCCGGCCATGACGGTGGATGGAATAGAAACTCGCTCGTCTACCCCTTCGCCGTCGCGATGTAGCGATTGATCGCGCTGTCCAGCACATCCAGCGGCACGCGGCCGATGGTCAGGCCGGCGTCATGGAAGTCCTTAATCGAATACTTCGCGCCCAGCGCCTGCTTGGTGCGTTCGCGCGCGTTCACCCACACCGTATGGCCGATCTTGTAGGAACACGCCTGTCCCGGCGACACGCAGTAACGCTCCACTTCGCGCGCCGCGAAGCCCGGCGCTTCGCCTTCGCTGTCCACGAATTGCTGGATCGCCTGCTCGCGCGTCCATTTCATCGCGTGGATGCCGGTATCGACAATGCAGCGGTTGGCGCGGAAGAGCTGGAACTTCAGATAACCGATGCGGCTCACCGGATCGTCGTCATACATGCCGATCTCGTCCGCAAGCTGCTCCGCATAAAGCGCCCAGCCTTCGGCATAACCCGAGAAGCCGATCGTCTTGCGGATGAGCGGCAGGTCTTTGTTCGAAAGCGCCAGCCCGCCTTCCATCTGATGGCCGGGCAGGCCTTCATGGAAGATCACGCTGGAAAGCGTGAAGCGCGGCCACTCCGCCGTGTCGTGCAGGTTGATATAGACGATGCCCGGCCGCGATCCGTCGAGCGACGGCTGCTGGCTGAACGCAGACGCCGCGCCCGCTTCGGTCTGCACCGGCACGCGGCGCACTTCGAAAGTGTAAGGCGGCACGCGGTTGAACACCGTCGGCAGCTTCGGCTTGATCTGGTTGAGCCGCTGGTTGCAGAACGCGATGGCATCGGCCTTGCCCGCATCGGTGTTCGGATAGATCTGCTTGGGGTCTTTGTAGAGCGCGGCGATGCGCTCGCCCACCGTGCCCTTGGTCATGCCAAGCTGCTTCAGAATGCCGTCGATGCGCGCGGAAATCTCCTTGCCCTGATCGATACCCATCTTGTGCACTTCGGCGGGCGACATGTTCGTTGTCGTGGAGAAGTGCAGGGCGGCGGCGTAATAGGCATCGCCATCCTTGATCTTCCAGACGCCCGCGTCATGCGTCGCATCGGCGCGCAGGGCTTTGGCTTCCGCGATCTGGCGATCGAGGGCCGGTGCGATCTTGTCGGAGTAGGTTTTCGCCGCATTGGCCGCATAGCTATCCGGCAATCCCTTCTCCTTTGCGCGCCGCGCGATGGAGGTGACGAGCAGCGACTTGTCGGGATCGACACGCAGCGCCGTAAGCTGCGAGAGCGCGAGATCCAGGATGAAATCCGGCGGCTGGATGTTCATCGCCTTGTCGTGCTTCATCCGCTCGGTGTTGTTGTCGAGCTGCACGGCGAAGGCTTCGAGGCGCGAGAGATAAGCATCCGCATCCGCGGCGTTCTCGATGCGATGTTTGGTGTCGAGGAAGTCCGGCACTTCCTGATAGACGCCGGTAAGCTGGCTCACCGGATAGGGCGAAGGCCCGAAGGCCGAGCCGCCGAAATCGAATGCCGCCACGCGCGCGTGGCTGTCGCTCACATAAACCAGTGTGTCGTAGTTCACACGATCCATACCTGAGAGTGCATTGGCGTCCAGCGCCTTCAGCCGGTCGAGCTGGCTTTGGTTCAGCGCCTTGTGCGCCGCGATGCCGGCGGCGGATTGATCGCTCAGCATGCTCTTCAGATCCGCATTCGCGCCTTTGTCGAGGCCCAGGATCGTCGCGCGTTCGGGGCTTTCGCGCAGATTCTCGTGGAAGAACGTGTCCATGAGGCCGTTGAGCTTGGCGGCGGTCGGATTGGCGGCATCGGCGAAGGCGATTTTCGGCAGCGCGAACGCGGCGGCCGTGGCAGCGGTCGAGGCAAGCAGATGACGGCGACTGAGCATGGATTTCCCCTTGTGATTTTTGTTGGCGGCAGACTAGGCGGGCCAAAACCGGCGGGGCAAGAAAATCGCCGGAAAAACGGTCCCTGCACGAAACTTTGAGACAATTCTTGCCTTCGCGGGGCGGCTTCGGGTAGTGATCCGCCCTCTGCGGACAGGTGGTCGAGTGGTTGATGGCACCGCACTCGAAATGCGGAGACCCTTTACGGGGTTCGTGAGTTCGAATCTCACCCTGTCCGCCAACCTACGCTGCGCAGCAGCGGAGGTTGACCTCCCGAAGCTCCGTTAGGGGCGTAGAGAGGTTCCATCCGTTCCGCGCTGCTTCGGTTGGCAGGCTTTACCTGTTCACAATAAATTCCCCAAGTGTTGTTCCGCGCACTGACCTATCCGCCTGCGGAGAAACCTGTTCGCAGTTCGCGCGGCGCTAACTATACATATCCCCAACGGTCCGCCGCCCTCGATTGCCTCGCGGACGATTATCTCTTACGCACCGAGGTGTGGACTTCGGGGTGCACGGATGAATTATCGGCTTGGCATGGTCGCGTGTGCGGCGCTCGCGCTGTTGCCTGTTTCGGCGAACGCGAAATCCGACACGATCGAACAGGTGGGCAAAGCACTCGCCATCGCGGAGCCGGTCTTCGCGGGCGGAATCTCGATCTACCGGAACGACTGGACGGGCCTTGCCGAAATGACCGTCACCACCGGCGCCACGGTGGGTACCGCGTTCGGCCTCAAACATGTGATCCATGAAGAACGCCCCGACCATTCGGACGATCAGTCGTTCCCGTCCGATACCGCCGCACTCGCTTTCGCGCCCGCGAATTATCTGTGGGACCGTTATGGCTGGCAGTGGGGCGTGCCCGCCTATCTCGTGGCGGGTTTCGTGGGCTATTCGCGCGTCGAGGCGGACAAGCACCACTGGTGGGACGTGGCGGCGAGTGCCGGAATTGCGTTCGGCTACACCAAGCTTTTCACCACGCGCTACATCAAGCCGTACAATCTTTACGGCAGCGCCTATATCACTCCGCATGGCGGCTTCGTCACGGTGAACTACCGTTTCTGACGCTGAAGATCAGGCCGTGCGCGCTTCGAGCTGGTGCAGCTCGAACAATTCCTGATGGCTGAATTTCAGGTAAGGCCACACCGTCAGCAATGCGGTGCGGCCGATTTCCTTCTCCAGCGCATGCAGCCGCTTGAAGCTGTCTTTCTCCGCCCGGCCCACAGGGGAGGCGGGCTCGCCTTTTTCCTTGGCCAGCAGAAGCGCTTCCGCGCGCAGCACCAGTTGTGTGTGCAGCTTGATATAGGCGAACAGGCTGGCCGCGATCTCCGCGCTGAAGCGCGCCGCCAGCGTCTTGATCATCCGCCCGGCCTGGCTGTGCGCGAAGGTGCCGTTGTTGATCTCTTCCAGCAGATGTTCATGTGTTTCGTAATCGTGGATCAGCCAGTTGTGGACTTCGTGTTCGCTTTTGTCGAAGGCGAGGAACAGGCCCAACGGCAGGATCACCATCGTCCCAGCGGCGGACGCCACGGGCCATGCCTGGAACTGGTTGAAGATCGAATGGATCGAGGCGGCAATCAGAAATCCGGGAATGAAGATCGAGAAGCCTGCATTCGGCTCGCGGTCGCGCAGTGTCTGTGCCGTCACCGCGAAGATCGCCGACACGCCGCCATGCATGATCGCCGTGCCGAGGCCGCGCACGATCCACATGCCGACATCGGCATCAGGGAAGACATAAGCATAATAGATGTTCTCCGCGACGGAGAAGCCCGCGCCCGCCGCCACGCCAAGGATCGCCGCATCGATCAGGAAGCCAATACGGTTGGTGCGCAGAAGCTGCACGATCACGATGGCCTTGAACGCTTCCTCCACGAACGGCGCAACGAAGCGGCTGTAGCGCGGGAAGCCTATATGCAGGAGGTCCATGACCGGTCCTGCCGATGCGTAGCTCAACACCGCCGCCAGCGCACCCGCCGTCAGCACGGCGATCACCAAACTCATGCGGACAAGCTTGAAACTGTCCAGATAGATTAGCGCCGCTAGGAACAGCAGCACGGGGGCAAGACCCAGAAGGGCTTCGGTGGCGAATTGCGATGGCATGGCGGGTTTATACGCGGGCCTCGCTGCCCGCGCCAAGTTAGAGGATTTTCAGCGAAACCATGATTTCGTTCTGATGCGTGCGGCCGCCGTCGAAGCCCACGGCGTCGCCGATAGACAGCGTCATCGGCAGGCGCACCGCGACGGTGAAATTCCAGTCGAGCTGGAAGCCCACATTCTCCAGCGTCTTGTGGCCTTCATTGCCGGGACTGGCCTGCAGGATGCCCGCGAAGGCGGCGCTGCGGATGGAGCTCAGATAGAAGCTCTCCGTGCCCACATCGTCGAAACGGATCGGCGGGAAATTGAACTCCGCCGTCAGCTTGCCGAAGCTGCGCGCGCTGATGTCGTCGATGCCGAAACCGGGAAAGCTGTCATAGTCGCGGTAGCGCTTGATATCGCGGTCGTCGACGAAGTTGTTTCCGAACGCGCCGAAATAATAATAGTCGAGCGCATTGTTCGTCGGCCCGCCCGCCATGCCCGCCGCGCCATAGAACCACACCGACGCATGGTCCCACGGCAACGCCCAGCCGACGCTGGCGTCCGCGTGAATCTTTGTGAAGGCGTGGTTGTCCGAATATTGCTCCCACGCATAGATGCCCGCGGTGTAGCCCTGCTCGAAGTCGATCGAGCCGAGCGACTTGTCCGCGTTCTGGAAACTCCAGCCGAGTTTTCCTTCGGCGATGTTGCGGTCACGCAAGCCGGAGATGTTCTGCGCGCCCGGCAGCGTGTCGAGGCCGGTGTAGAAATTGAGGTCCGCGGTGAAATCGAGGCGGCGCGGCGGATCGTAGATCGGAATGTCGTGATAACCGATCAGCAACGCATCGCCTTTGCGCGCGCGTTCCAGCGGCCCGAACAGATCGTAGAAATCCGCCTTGTTGTGCCAGTAGGTGAGCTTCCACGACAGCGTCTGCCACGTCACGTCGCCATGCCATTCCTGTCCCTTGTCGAGATCGCTGGCCGGCGAATAGGAGAGGTTGGCGGAAAGCATGTCGTATTCCAGGGGGTCTTCCCACTGCACATGCCAGCCGCCCGCGACATGGCCCTTATAGCCGCCGATGAAGGGATAGGAGCCGTCCATCCGAAGTTCGTCTTCGGCGTGATAGGAGCCTTTGCTCTTCACCATGGAGGCGAAGTCCACCTTGTCGGGTGAGCCCACGGCCCATGTCTTCACGATGGGATGTTCCTTGGCGATCTCGGTGCCGAGGAATTTGACACTGGAAAGATCGTCCAGCGGCTTGGGCTGGATGCGCACCGGCTGAAGGCCGTGACCGGAATAGTCGAACACGATCATAGAGCCGTCCGCCATCGGCAGGGGATGGAAGAAGCCCGTCACCGCATTCGTCAGCGCATCCCATTTGCCGGTCGCGATGTTCAGCCGATAGACGTTGGAGATGCCGGTGTAATAGCTCGTCGCATAGACGTATTTGCTGTCGGCGGAGAACACGCCGCTTTCGGGAATGGAGCCGGGCAGGTCGAGCGTCGCCACCGGCTTGCTCGCATCGCCCGCCAGCAGATCGCCGATCTTGAACACGCCAAGATGACATTTTCCGTCGATGCCGCAGATCGTGGCGGCGAGCAGCACGCCGTCGTCGGAGACGTCGAGGTCCGTCCACATCGTGCCGTAATCGAAGGTGATGACCTGATTGGCTTCGTCATGCGAGGCGCGAATACGCACCAGCGTGTCGAGGCCATTCAGGCGGCGCACGCCCCAGATCGCCTTGTCCACCGGATCGAAGGCGATGTCGCCGATGCGCGCGTCTTCCATCAGCATCTTGCTTTCGCCCGTGTCGACATTCACCTGCATCAAGTCGCGCATGGCGTTGTTGTCGGCGGTGAAGAAGGCGAGGCGGCTGTCCGGATCGAACGCGAGCGAGGTGGCGCGATAGAGCATCGGGCCTTTGAGGTTCGTCAGTTTGTGCACGCTGCCGTCCGTCAGCGAGATCGTGCCGATATTCGCGAGCTGGCCGATGTTGCGGAAGCCTGCGATCAGGCGGTTGTCTTTCGGATCGAGGAAGGCGCGCGACACCGAACCCAGCGCGGTCGGCGTCACGGGTGTTTCCTTCGTCACCGGGAATTTCGCCACGGCGGCAAGGTTCTTCTTCTGCCATTCATGCTCGAACGCGATCCAATCGTTCCACGCATCGGGCAGCGGTTTGCCGAATACCTTCTGGAATTGGGCGATGTAATAGCCCTTGGAGTCGTTGCCGCGCTTCAGCCACGCGATCAGCTTCTCCGGCCCATAGGTGAGCGCGAGATAGGAGTCGAAGCGCGTGCCGTAGAGATAAGAGTTGGCGCCCACCTGGAAGTCCGTCGCATTGCCTTCGGATTCAAGGCCCACCGCGTCGTAGAAGGGCGCGTTGTCGCGCACCATGGCGCGGAACACCATTTCGTCGTAGCCGCCTTGCGCGCGGCCAAGCCCGCCGCCCATCCATGTCTCCATGAACACGGCGCTGCCTTCCAGATACCAGCGCGGCACCCAGGAACGCGGCTGCGAGAGATAGTTGTAGAGAATGGTTTCGGGATGATCGGAAACCGGCGCCACCTTGGCGTGGAAGAGATTGCGCCAGAACGCATCCTGGTCGTTCCACACATCGAGCGTGGCGACATGCACCATCTCGTGGTTCATCACGGTGAAGAAGCGTTCGCCCGGCGTCCAGGTTTCGAAGGTGGTCGCGATCGGCCCGACATCGACGGTGATGCCGTTATAGGGCGTAGAGCGCATCGCCGCGCCGCCATTGTCGGAAAGATCCTGCAACAGGATCACCGGCTTGTCCCATGCCTTCCAGTCGAACATGCGGCGCTGGAACGCGAAGGAGTTCTCATACGCCTTGCCGACGTAAGGCGTGAGATAGGTCTGGATGGGATCGTAATAGACAAGCTGCAGATCGTCGGTCTGCATCTGCTTCAGATAATCGTCGTCGGCCTTCGCCGCGCCGTTGCCCATGCAAAGAAGAAGAACCGTCAGCCCCAAAGCCGACGCGATACGCGCCCCCGCCAAACCAAACCCCAGTCGTGTGCCCCGCCGTCACCTTGGCAGGGCGGGACATAAAAAAACAGCCGCCGGAGGGTATCCGGCGGCTGCGGTAACAGGACTTTTTTGACGCTTAGTGGGCCGAAGCGGCGGCACGCGCGCTGGCGGCGCTGGACGCAGCCGACTTGGCAGCGCTGTCAGCCGCGGATTTCGCCGCGCTGGAGGCAGCCGATTTGGCGGCGCTGGACGCGGCCGACTTGGCAGCGCTGTCAGCAGCAGCCTTCGCGGCCGAAGCGGCGGCAGCCTTGGCAGCCGAGTCAGCGGCGGACTTCGCCGCGCTGTCAGCAGCAGCCTTCGCGGCCGAAGCAGCCGAAGCCTTCGCAGCCGAAGCGGCGGCGGCCTTCGCAGCGGAGTCAGCAGCGGCTTTCGCAGCGCTGTCAGCCGCGGCCTTCGCAGCCGAAGCCGCAGCAGCCTTCGCGGCCGAGTCGGCAGCAGCCTTGGCGGCGCTGTCAGCAGCGGCCTTCGCGGCGGAAGCAGCGGACGCCTTCGCGGCAGACGAAGCCGCAGACTTCGCAGCGCTATCCGCAGCAGCCTTCGCAGCCGAAGCGGCGGAAGCCTTCGCGGCAGAGTCAGCAGCGGCTTTCGCGGCGCTGGCGGCGGACGCCTTGGCAGCCGAAGCAGCCGAAGCCTTCGCAGCGCTATCCGCGGCAGCTTTCGCAGCGGAGTCGGCAGCGACCTTCGCGGCGCTGTCGGCAGCCGACTTGGCGGCGCTATCGGCAGCAGCTTTCGCAGCGCTGTCAGCCGCGGACTTCGCAGCCGAAGCAGCCGATGCCTGAGCAGCGCTCAGAGCGGCAGAGTTCGCGGCGCTGGCGGCGCGCGCCGAAGCGGCGCTGGCAGCGGACGACGAAGCAGCGTTCGCCGCGGCAGCTTTCGCAGCGGTTGCAGCCGCAGCCTGCGCCGCGGAGTTCGCCGCACTGGCGGCAGCGGACTTGGCCGCGCCCGCCGCAGCGGAGTTCGCCTGCGACGCGGCATCGGCTTCCGCCTGCTGCGCAGCCGACGACTGCGTGGTCTGACCCTGGAAGGAGTCGGTCTGCATCATCTTTGCGGTGGACTGGTCGCCGGTCTTCACGTCGGAATTGGTGACCTGCGAGTCCTGATAACGATCGGCCGGCGCGATCGTGCCGGCGGTTTCGCCTTTCGGCGGAATGATGCCACCGGCGTAAAGAACGCCGGCTGCGGCGAGAACCAGCACCGAAGCGCCGATCCAGATTTTACGTTTGCTGTTAGCCATAGGGGCCCCCGTGCGGTTAATGACGGCGGGAAGATGTGCGCGGTTAGCCAAAGGGTCAATAGAAGTAGATCACACCTCCAAGGCCCGATTTTCGGGCTTTTTCGCGATTCTCCGCTTGGCTTCTTTCGACTTTTTTTGCCCGAATACTTCGCTCTGCCAAAGGCTTGCTCACAGTTTTCCAGATCACAGCCCCACATCACTGGCTGTGTGATCGTCTGCGGTGCGCTATGGTACAAAATTGACGGGTGGAAGCTTGGCTTCCTTTGGTTTTTCACCATAAGAGCCGTCGTTAGGGTAAATCTGGGGTCGCGCGAAGAATCGCGCCGGGGGAGATATGACGGCCAAGGAAGCAGGCGACACGCTGGCGAAGAATGCTGTTTTCGCGGTGCTTTCGCCCGCGCGGCGCAAGATGCTGGTGCAGAGCGGCGGATCGGTTCAGCTCTCCAAAGGGGACAGGCTGTTCGCGCGCGGTGACGCCGCCAACGCCGCCTATGCGATCATCAGCGGCGAAGTCGAAGTCACGATCGAAGGCCCGGACGGCCGCTCGGTCTATATCGCGCGTCTTGGCGCAGGCACCGTTGTCGGTGAGATGGGTGTGCTCGATGGCGTCGCGCGTTCGGCGGACGCACATGCCACGCGCAAAACAGAATTGTGGCGCGTCGATGCCAAGCTGGTGCATGACGCGCTGACGGAAGAGCCGGGCTCGGCACTCGCGCTGCTTGGCGTGTTCGCGCGCCGCATCCGCGACACCGATGCGTTGGTGGAGCGCAATTCGTCAATGGATCTGGGCAAGCGTCTCGCGCGGCTGCTTCTGGAAGAAGGCGCGAACGGCAAGATCATCTACAACCAGTCCGATCTCGCCCATCTCGTCGGCGCCACGCGCGAAGCGGTGAACCGCAAGCTCGCGAAGTGGCGCAAGGACAAGTTCGTGGAGCTGAACCACACCGGGCTTCACATTCTGGACCGCGCGGCGTTGCTGTCGCTGTGCAAACGCAAGACCGCGCTCTAAAGTTTTCGCGTGACCGAAATCTTTGTCGACGCCGATGCCTGCCCGGTGAAACCGGAGATCGAGCGTGTGGCCGAGCGCCACAAGCTTGTCGTTCACATCGTCAGCAATGGCGGCATTCGCCCAAGCCAGAACCCTCTTATAAAGACCGTGATCGTGCCCGAGGGCGCGGACGCTGCCGATGACTGGATTGCCGAGCACATCACCGCTGCCGACATCTGCGTCACCGCCGATATTCCGCTCGCGTCGCGCTGCCTGAAGAAAGGCGCAGCCGCGCTGCGACACAATGGCAAGGCGTTCGACGAAGCCTCCATCGGAATGGCGCTGGGCATGCGCGACCTGCACAAACATTTGCGCGAAACGGGCCAGCAGACCTTCAATGCGGGGTTTACAAAGCAGGACCGTTCGAATTTCCTGAATGCATTGGAGATAGCCATCCAACAGAAAAAGCGCGCGAATTCTTCCCCCTCCCCTTGAGGGCGGAGATAGCGACAGCGTACCGACATCGACAAAATTCGCAGCGCAGCGAAGAATTTTTCGGGGAGGGGTTATGTCGCGATATTTGCGCTACGACCCCTCCCCGAAATTTGCTTCACTACGCTTCGCAAATTTCGACCCTCCCTCAAGGGGAGGGTAGACCGCACGAACGGATACATATGCCCGGTAGCCAGGATTACGCGCCCGATCCGCGCAACGAGAATGCTCTTCTATATCTGAACGGCGAAATGGTGCCGCGCGGCGAGGCGAAGGTCTCGGTGTTCGATGCCGGCTTCGGCATGGGCGATGGCGTGTGGGAAGGCGTGCGCCT
>Ga0153956_1001043_pt1 | contig 26792 bp, 19 predicted proteins | sample TSFL040MetaG_FD_104704 | JGI IMG/M metagenome (GOLD analysis project Ga0153956, IMG submission 104704) | Attine ant fungus gardens microbial communities from Florida, USA - TSFL040 MetaG | ecosystem: Host-associated > Fungi > Mycelium > Unclassified | place: USA: Florida, Wekiwa Springs... | reverse complement strand
TGCCCCAGAAGGACATGATAGACACCAGCCTTGACCACCCAGCTATCGGTGGCTTCGTCATAGGTGGCCAGCAGTTTCGGATCGACCTTATCGGCGAAATTCGCACCCTGGCCGGGGGCAAGTTCGGCCTTGTGGAAGGCGACGAGGCGCTTGGGCGCTTCCCAGCCGGCGGCCTGCCAGTCGGCGGGGGAAACATAGACCTGCATCACCGCCGCGCCCGCCACGCCACCGGTATTGGTGACCGAACCGCCTACCGAGACGTCATTCGGTCCGTTCACCGTGGCGACCGGGACCGATGTCTCGAAGGTGGTGTAGGACAGGCCGTGACCAAAGGCGAAGAGAGGTTTGAAGCCCTTCACATCGTACCATTTATAGCCGATGGCCGCGCCTTCGTCATAGGTGATCCCGACCTTGATGCCATCCGGTTTGTGGTAACCGGGAATATCGGCATGGGCCAGTTGCGCGTTGGAAGCCGGGAAGCTGATCGGCAGGTGACCGGAGGGGTTGACCTGGCCGGTCAGGATATTGGCGATGGCCTGACCGCCGCGGGCGCCGGGATAGAAGGCTTCGAGGATGGCCGGCGTCTTGTCCGCCCAAGGCATCAGCACCGCGCCGCCCGATTCGACCACGACGATGGTCTTCGGATTGGCCTTGACCACGGCGGCGACCAAGGCGTCCTGATTGCCGGGCAGTTCGAGCGGATTGTCGAGGCCTTCGCCCATCCATTGCGTGACGAAGACGATGGCGACCTCGCTCTTTTTCGCCAGCGCGGCGGCGGCCTTGATATTATCCCCGCTGATATAGGCGATGGTAGCATCGGGCTTGGCGGCTTTCAGCGCCTCGACCGGCGAGGAGGGCATGAAGACGACCGGACCGGGCCAGGTCTTCGGCTCCAGCCCCGGCACGGCATTGCCCCCGACCGGCGTGACGCCGGAGGAGCCGCCGCCGGCCATCACGCCCTTGTCGGCATGGCCGCCGATCATGGCGATGGACTTGGCATTCAGCGGCAGGAGGCTTTGTCCGTTTTGGGCCTCGTTTTTCAGCAGGACCAGCGAAGCCTCGGCGGCTTTCTGCGACACATCGGCGTCGGCCTCGAAATCGATCGGCGTCTGCTCGTTTTTGGCTTTTACCGGATTATCGACCACGCCCTTGGCGAACAGTGGCCACAGGATGCGTTCGGCCATGTCGTCGATGCGCGACATGGGGATGGCGCCGCTGTCGATATCGGCTTTCAGCGTCTTGGCCGAGAAGAAGGCGCCGTGATGGCCGCAGCAGGGGTAGCCGGTGAACTGGTCCAGGCCATTATTTGCCGCCTTGGCCGAGGAATGGACGGCGCCCCAGTCGGACATGACATAGCCCTTGAAGCCCCAGTCCTGTTTCAGCACCTGATTGTTGAGATAGTCGTTCTCGCAGGCCCAGTCGCCATTGACGAGATTGTAGGAGCACATGACCGAACCGGGATTGGACAGGTCATAGATCATCTCGAAGGCCAGCAGGTCGGACTGGCGCATGGCCGGTTTCGAGATAGTGACATCGACTGTGGTGCGCTGGCTTTCCTGATCGTTGACCGCCCAGTGCTTCATGGTCGAAACCATATGCTGCGACTGGATGCCGTTGATCAGGCCGCCGGTCATGCGGCCGGTCAGCAGCGGGTCTTCGCCGGTATATTCGAAATTGCGGCCGTTGCGCGGTTCGCGGGCAAGATTGCCGCCGCCGGCCAGGAAGACATTGAAACCGGAGGCACGCGCCTCGGTGGCAATCATCACGCCGCCCATTTCGGTGATCTTCGGATCGAAAGAAGCGGCGGTGGCCAGCGAAGACGGCAGGGCGGTGCGCTCCATGCCGGTGACGCGCACGCCGATCGAGGCGTCGGTCTGCCATTGCGCCGGAATACCGAGGCGCGGGATACCGGCGATATAGCCCGCCGATCCCTTGATATGATTGGCCACCACATCGGCCTTGATGGCGGGCGAGACGATATCGTCCGGTTCCTTCACCAGTTGTTCCGGATCGGTATAGCCCATGACGAGGCCGAGCTTTTCATCGAGCGTCATGGCGGCCACGGCGGCGGCGGCGCGTTGATCGGCCGGTTTGGTAGTATCCATCCATGGCTGAACCTGCGCCAGGGCGGTGGTGGACGCACAGGCAAGCAGGGACGCGGCAAACAGACTCGTGACGTACAGGGGTTTCATGACAGCCTCCTCCGGAGCGATTTTATAATTGCCGCCGACGCTACAATGGAAGCGCTCTCAGGAAAAGGGGTTGTCTGCTGAATCTTCGCCAGGACGAACATCAGCGATTGAGCCTGTCGCCAGTGACCTGGCAGGCCGGTGGCGGTGAGCGGTAATTTTACACATCAAATCTTGATCATATCGGATATTTTTAAGAGTCGAAAATGATCGCCAGGCGCCCCTAGCCTGAAAACCTGTAATTTAATCAGGTGTTGGATGCGTAACTCCCTTGTGGTCTTTTCCCTGGCTTTTGTTCTCGTCGCCCCTCTCGCGCATGGTCAGGATATTCCCGAAACGACGGTCATAGGCTCAGTGACCAGCTACAAAACCGTAAAGGGCGATACCCTGGCGTCAATCGCGCGTGCCCATCATGTCGGTCTGGTCGAACTTTTGTCGGCCAATTCCGGGATCACCTCGGACGTTATCAGCGTAGATCAATCATTGACGATACCCGGCCAGCATCTTCTGCCGGAGGCGCCCCGGACGGGCATTGTTATCAATCTGGCGGGTATGCGCATTTTCCGCTTCTCGCCGGATGGCGCCGTCGCCACCTATCCCGTAAGTGTTGGCAAGGAAGGGTGGGATACGCCGACCGGTCAGACGAAGATTGTGACCAAACGCAAGGACCCGACCTGGACCGTCCCGGATTCGATCCGCGCCCAAAGCCCGAAGCTCCCCAAGGTCGTGCCGGCCGGACCGGATAATCCGCTCGGCCAATACGCGCTGACGCTGGGCTGGCCGGGCTATCTCATTCATGGAACCAATACGCCCTGGAGCATCGGCAAACCGTCCAGCCACGGGTGCATACGGCTGTTTCCGGAGGATATCGAGGCGCTGTTCAACGCGGTCAAGGTCGATGATGCGGTGACGGTCGTCGATGCGCCGTTCACTCTAGGCCGCAGCAATGGCGTCCTCTATCTGGAGGCCACGCCTACCCGCCAGCAGGCGAAGGATATCGCCGGCTTTACGGCCGCGACGCCTCTTGCTGACAATGCGCCCGAAATCGTCGCGCTCAAAAAACGTCTGGATGCCCTGCAGAAGCAAGGCGTGGTCATCGATCGGAACGCAGTCTCGCAAACCCTGTCCCGCCACGACGGTATCCCGGTGGCCATCGGCAAGATCACATCGGGAGATTTCGCGGCCAAGGGACGGACCACGCAAAAGGGTTCGTCCGTATGGAGCAATTTCTGGGAGGGGATCGGTCGCCTGTGGCACCGTCTGATGCAGTGGATCGGACTGGGGTGAAGCCGCCGCGACGCAGGCTTTTCCGGCTGATAAGCCGCATGGTCCACATACCGCCACTTTTGCGAGGGATATAAGACTCTCGTAAGCGTGGAGTGCCAGTATGATCGACCGTCGTGCCGTTTTGACCGCCAGCCTGGGGCTGGCCCTGCCTGTAGCCTCGAAGGCGGCCGAAACAACCGGTCCATCTTCACGGTTGATTCAGTTGGCGAAAACCGCCTTAAACGCCCATTCCACGCGGATTCCCCATCGTGACCGGGTGGCCATCGCGGATTTCAGCCTCTTTTCGGCCAGGCCGCGGTTTCATATCGTGGATGTTCAGTCAGGCGCGGTCAAAAGCTTCCTTGTCGCGCATGGCAAGGGGTCCGATCCCGGTCATACCGGATGGCTCAAGCGCTTTTCCAATGCGCCCGGTTCCGAGGCCACGTCCGAAGGCGCCTATGTTACCGGCGATGCCTATTATGGCAATCATGGCCTGTCGCGCCGTCTCGTTGGTCTGGACCCGCAGAATTCCAATGCCGAAAGCCGCGCCATTGTCATTCATAGCGCCTGGTATGTCAGCAACGCATTAGCCCGGAAAGGGGCGATAGGGCGCAGCCAGGGTTGCTTTGCTCTGGCATCCGACGACCACAAGACAGTAATGGACCTTCTCGGCGCAGGCCGTCTCATTATGGCTGCCAGAGCCTGATCCAGGCTTTAGAGCCGGATCGTTCCCATCTCACTGATAGCGCAGATGATATGATACAGGGAACTGGCCGGCGCCGGTTCGATCTCAAAGGTGCCGTCCGGCTTCATGCGGTCGCGGTAAAGGCCTTCGATCTCCGTACTGAGATAAAGTTGCAGCCCCGAAGTCGCCAGGATCAGGCTGGCGATGGCGGCTTCCTTTTCGGCAGGTGTTTTCGCCGATTGAGACAAGGCCGTGAAGGCCTTCATGCGTTCGGTCTGCGACCACAAACGCGCCTTGGCGTCCTTGACCGTGAAATCGTCCCACAGCTCGAACATCGTCACATTGCGTTTCGGATCGGTGCCGGCTACCTCGGCGATATCGATCAGACGCTGAGCCGTTTTTACATAGCTATTCTTGCCGGTCATCTCCGCCCAGCGCAGGAACAGCCACGCCCATTCAAACTGATGGCCGGGTTCGACGATACGCCCGGCCTCGCCAGGCATGACGTTCCAGTCGCCATCGAAGAATTCACGCAAGGCGCCGGTTTCCGGATGCAGGAATTTCTCGACGCACAGGTCGGCGATCTCGCCGGCGATCTCGCGCCATTTGTCGTCGCCGCCCGCCTCGATCCAGGCCAGGCAGGCCTCGAACATGTGCATGTGCGGATTGGCCTTGAGCGGCAGGGTGCGCGGATTGGCTTCCTCGAAGCCGCGCACCGGATGGGAATAGTCGGCCACGATCCTGTCGCGGATGGCGACGCCGGCGGCTTCCAGCGACTTGTCGTCCGGGCGGACACGATACGCCGAGGCATAGGCCAGCATGGCGAAGGCATGATCGTAGAAATCGAACTCGCCGCGCACCACCGAACCATCCGGCTTTAAGGTGGCGTAGAGCATCCCGGTTTCGGGGTTGCGCGCCGGACCGGAAAGCCATTTCAGGCCCTGGTCGATCGGTCCGTCCGTTTCGCCCTGATAGCCCATGCGTTTGGCCAGGGCATAGGAAAACACCTGACGCGCCGCCACGCGGGTGCGGCGGTCGATATCGTCGGGGCTGCCGTCGAGATTGATCTTCTCGTAGAAGCCGCCCTTTTCGCGGTCACCGCCGATATCCCACCAGAGCGGCAAGGCGTGATCGAACAGCCACCGGTGCAGGGACTGTTGTTTGTCTGTAAGAGCATCGGCGAGGCTGGACATGGTGAATCTCACAAAAGGCAGGAGGGGCGATTCAGGGCTTAGGGCAAAAGCGCGTAAAAATACAGTTGGGTTTGCGGGGTACCGGTAAATTAAATATTTCAAAAATACTTATTTGTTTCCTCAGGCCGTATATTTACCTACCGCCTCTTTATATGTACGCAACGGGCATGGCATCGAAAAAATACTCTCCGGCAAGTCATGGAAGAGCAAAGATCTTCCGCGTGGGGAGGTAAGGGCGAAATCAAAAATGTCAAATAAGATCATACCTGTCATCATGTCCGGTGGCTCCGGAACGCGTCTCTGGCCCCTGTCCACCCCGACGGCGCCCAAGCAGTTCCATGCTCTGGCGACAGCGAACAGCATGATTCAGGAAACGGCGCTGCGCCTGGTCGGCGATGAATATCTGGCGCCCGTGGCGATTTGCGGACGCGGACATTGTGATCTGGTTGTCTCGCAACTGGGACTGATCGACAAGGCGCCGCAGGCGGTCATTCTCGAACCGTTCGGCCGCAATACCGCCGCCGTTGCCGCCATGGCGGCATTGGCGGGCCAGGAAAAGGATCCGGACGCCTTGGTGCTGCTGGTGCCGGCCGATCACGTCATCACCAAGCCGCAGGCCTTTCATGACGCCGTGATGGCGGCCGCGGAAACCGCGAAAAGCCGTATTGTCACCTTCGGCATCACGCCGGCGCACCCCGAAACCGGATTCGGTTATATCGAACGCGGCGAAGCCTTGCGCGACGGTATTTTCGAGATCAAGAAATTCTGGGAAAAGCCAAATCTTGAAACCGCCAGGCAATATGTGGAAGGCGGACGCCACGACTGGAACGCCGGTATCTTCCTGTTTTCGCCCCAGGTCATGCTGGAGGAACTGAGCCTCTATGCGCCGGAAGTGCTGGCGGCCTGTGTCGATGCCTATAAAAGAGCACGCCGTGACGGCGTGATCGTCAGTCTGGAGGAAGAGGCCTTCAGCCGGGTGCCGTCGATTTCGGTCGATTATGCCGTCATGGAAAACACCTCGCGTTCGGCGGTCGTTCCCTGCGATATCGGTTGGGCCGATGTCGGCGGTTTCGCCGAGTTGTGGCGATTGGGTGAAAAGGACGATGCCGCCAACCACGTCAAGGGTGACGCCATACTGATCGAGGCGGAAAACTGCCTGATCCGTAATGATGCCGGACCGGTGGTGGCCGTCATAGGCCTCAGCGATATCATGGTGATCTCGACGCCTTCGGGTATTCTGGTCGCGCCGCTGTCACGCGCCCAGGACGTGAAGAAGGCCGCGGAAGCCGCCAAAACCCGCATTACGTCCGATTGAGATGGAAGTTCTGCGCGACATCGCCGCCCTGGACGCGAAAATCCGTGAATGCGACGCCGCGAGCGCCGTGTCGGACGATGCCCTGCGTCAGGTGTTTACAACCTTCCGCATGGATTTCGCGCCGGACCTGCCGCAGGATCCGCTGAGCGATGCCTATCGTGACCGCCAGATGGCGCTTTATAACAGCGTATCCGGCAAGGCTTACCGGCTGGAAAACGAGGCGACGCCGTTTAACGTCAAGGCGGCGGCCAAACGGCCGTTTCCTTATGCCACTCAAAGCACGGTTACGGCCGGGCGCTATCTGGGCGCCATCGCGCATCTTCTCAGGACCATGAAGGTGTCTCCGGGCGATCGTGTGCTGGAGTTTGGGCCGGGCTGGGGGGAGACTACCCTCACCCTGGCGCGGTTGGGGCTGGATGTGACAGCCGTCGATCTGGAAGCCAATTTCTGCGAACTGATTACGTTGCGCGCACAACAGGCCGAGGTCGCCGTAAAGGTTGTCAATTCGGATTTCATGTGGGCTGAAACGATCAGAGATCCTTTTGATGCTATTGTTTTCTTTGAATGTTTTCATCATTGCGACGATCACTTGCGCCTGCTGCGCGCGCTTAAGGGGGCGCTCAAGCCCGGCGGACGCATTTACTTTGCCGCCGAGCCGATCGTCGATGATTATCCGGTGCCGTGGGGATTGCGCATGGATGGCGAATCGCTGTGGGCGATACGCAAGCATGGCTGGCTGGAACTGGGCTTCCGTTCAGGTTACTTCCGGCAGGCGTTACGCAATTGCGGTTTCGATTGCCAGCGCCACGGCTCGGCGGATCTGGGCCATATCAGCGTCTGGGAAGCCTGGCTGCATGATGGCCGTCCGCTGGTCTATGCCGGCGGCCATATGGCTCTGCAAACCCGTGATGGCCAACGGCGCGAGGAGCGGCTTGTATTCGAGCGGGCCGGTCGCGGCTATCAGCTTTGGGGGCCTTATGTCGATTTGCCGGCGGGGAGGTATCGCGCCACGCTTTTCCTTGAAGGCAAATCCGCCGGCAAGGTGACGCTGGACGCCTGCGCGGCGGCGGGACAGACGGTCCTGGCTTCACGGGATATCCGGCTGGGCCTGTTCGGCCAGGTGCTGGAAAGTCTGACGCTCGATTTCGACGTGACAGAGGATGCCGGCGGGCTGGAAGTGCGGTTGCGCGTCCATGATCGTTTCACGGCTGTTATAAACCGGCTGGAAATTCAGGCGATTGATTGAAACGAATGTGATCCCGGCCGTCGGATTGGGCGATCAGGCAGGGCGGCGGAATACATAAAGCGCTTTATACGCTGATCGGTCTGCCGCTTTGGTCAGAATACAGCGGCGGCGTTTCAAATTCCGCAAACAGATGTTGGTTTTCCTGCAAATACACCTTATTCTCGGCCGCAAATGAAAAAGCGATCCGAAATGTCCGAAGACCGCCATGCCAACCGTCGTCCGGCAGATCGTCCGGCAAGTCGGTATGGTTCCATCCTGCCGCGCCTCGATCCCGAGGAAGCCGGTTATCTGGGCGAGGAGCTGCATAGCCTGCGCGAGCTTGTCAGCCGGGGAGACGCCCTGGCCACGGCGGGCGGATCGGTTATGGCCTGGTGGGGCATTGTGCTGGCCGTCACCCATATCCTGAAAGCCCTGATGGCCGCCGGCTGGCTGTCCGCCAATCTTCCGGTCGGATGGGGGGCGGCGATCATTGGCGTGACGGGCGCGCTGCTGATTTCTCATTTCGGCCGGGGCGGCTATTCCTTCCGGTCATGGCGTAACCAGTCGATTTCGACCGCCTGGGGGTTCGCCGGCATCGGCATTTTCGTTTTCCTGCTCGGCAGCCAGTGGACGCGGGTATCCGAACCCCATATCACCATGGCTTTTCTGGCCATCGTCTTCAGTCTCGTGCTGGCGGTGATGGCGACATCGAGCAGCCAGTCCTGGCTGTTGGGCATGGCGGGCGGCTGGATGCTGACCGCCGGAGCGATGTTCGTGCTCGATAGCCCGATTGACCGTTATATCGTCATGGCTGTGGCCACCGTCTGTTTCATGACGGTGCCCGGTCTTGTTCTGTTGCGCGCCGAGCGGCGCGCCCAACCCAAGATGAGGACCATATGAGTCTGTTCGCCCATGAAAGCCTGGAAGAGGTCATCCACGGCCGCGCCCGCCTGGCAATTCTGGCCTTTCTGTCAACCGTCGGCAAGGCTGATTTCGTCACCCTGCGCGGGGAAATCCGCATCAGCGACGGTAATCTGTCGCAGCACCTGAAGAAGCTTGATGACGCCGGTTATATTCAGCTCGATAAAACCATGTCGGCCGGCAAGCCCCGCACGATCGCCCGGCTGACGGTCTCTGGCCGTGACGCGTTTTACGATTATCTCGATCATCTGCAAAGTCTGCTGAACGCCGTGCCCGGCCGAGGCGTGCGGGAATAGGGGGCGACCCGGAACTGGCGATCGGAAACGGGTGCCCAAAAAAAGACATAAACTGTAGCCGCTTATTATTGATAACCACGCTTTTTAAGTGTAGCAATACCGGTGCCGGAATGTGAATGCAGCCTGCAGTGGGTGCGCGTATACCGGTCAAAGCCTGTGTGCCGCAGGCTTTCGTGCGGTCGCGCGGTCTGCGTCGTCAGGATTCCGGGGGGAATAGGGGGCGGCGCAGGCAGCGTGGCTATCGTCACAGGGTTGCTTTGAGGGGGGGGCGCTGGGGGGACTCTGGGGCGATGGCGCGGCGTTCTTTATTGCAATCGACAATTATCAGGATGCGGCATCCGCCCGTGCCGCCCGGTATTCAGCCATGCGGCGAGCGCTCTGGCTGGTCCGGTCACGGGTCAGGACGACCAGCCCCAGGGCGGTCCGCCCGTCATTATCGGCCAGGGTCGGGACCAGGCCCCTGGCGTAGATATAGCCTGCATAGCGCGTGACATAGGCTTCGGCCTCCGCCATGGCTGATGTCTTCAGATCAGCCGGCATCAGGCTCCAGTTCGAGAAGAGATAGGCCAGCCGCCAGTCATGGGAGTCCGGCGACAGCGGACCCGCGGCATAGGAGCGGCGCAGGGCGGCCAGTACCCGCCCGGAAAGGGCCTTGTCCTTTTGCTGATAGGCGGAGGCCAGCAGCAGCCAGTTTTCGGCGCGGCCGGGGGCGGCATTCACCGTTTTGCGCGCCAGATCGATACGCCGTTCGTCATCCGTCGCGGCCAGGGTATGGGCGTAAAAGGATTCCGAAAAGGGCAGCAGAACCGGCATGGTGTCCGGACAGGCGAATTGCAGGGCGGCCACCGTGCCGAACAGGCTGACGATCGCCGCCACCCCGGCGGGGGCGTATTTCAGGGCGCGGGTCCATGGCGTCGTCTGGGGCATGGCGCCCGGCATAGCAGGTTTAGCGATTGTAGGCTATACGCATGGCGCGCATTGGAACGGCGGACGGAACGGGAGTGAGCGACACCCAGCCAAGATCGTCGCCCGGCCCCTGGCGCGATACCCAGTCATAGCCGGTCTTCTGCCAGGGCCTGACCCTGGAGGCGAGATTATCGAGCACGAAATCCCCCTGCCGCGTGGCGACGACCAGAACGGCGTGATCCTCGCCGTAACGAGTGCGGACGATGGCCAGGCTCAGGGCGGTGGCGGGGATGCCTGCGGCGATCAGCAGGCGGCGCTTGACCAGCGCGAAGTCCTCGCAATCGCCGCGCGCGCCGCGCGTCAGGGCGGGCGCTTCCCAGTAGTCATTGACCTGGTAGACATGGGCGTCGGTATCGGCGATCAGGTCGTGATTGACGCGGCGGTTGACCGTTTTGAGTATGGTCATGGCGTCGCGGTCCAGGTCGATGCGGACATAGTCGGCGACGGGGGTAGCGGCCTGCGTGGCGTCGATCAGGCGATTGCCGGTAAGGCGCGGCCATTGCGGGGTGTCGACGGCGCCGGGCGTGGGATCTGTACCGGTCAGGTGCGCGAAGGCCAGTTCGTATTTTTCGACCATGGCTTGCCGGGCCAGGGAAACGATGCGCGCCGGTTCGGCCTTGTCGGACTGCCTGCAGTCCTCAGGGGATCGTGAACACATTTCCAGAAAAGCGGTGGGCGCGGCAATGGGCCGGCCGGTGGGCAGGAAGGCGTTTTGAACAAGAAAACGGTCTGTTGCCGTGGCGGTGCCGGTGCAAAGGATGGTTGAAGCGGTTGCCGTGATGAAAAAAGAAAGCAATCTAATTTTTGTGGACTTATTTATACAGACCATAACCATCACATCCTCTTTGCGAGTTATGGTATTCTCTCAAACAACATTCAATTTACGGATAAGAAGTATCGTGAATGTCCTATTTATATTTATGGTTTACGGAAATTAATCTTCATTTTTAATGGCTGTTCGGGCCGTGCCCAGAGTGAAGCATGATTTATATGGGCTTTTTTCCCACACACGCGCGCAAATGATTAAAATCGCACCGGCCGCACTTGAGTGTCGCACTGTGGAAGAATAAACTGCTCTGGGCTTTGGGATTATCACACGCCGCCATGCTGACAGCACTCAGGTCTTTTTTCGGGACATCGAGGTCGAAATCCGCGCCGCCTGCGTCGCGGGTCGGGCGGCTGGTCTATGCGATCGGCGATATCCATGGCCGCCTCGATCTGTTCGAGCGCATGATCCAGCATATCCGCGCCGATGAAATGGCGGTGGCCGAGCGGCCGTTGATCGTTCTGCTGGGCGATTATGTCGATCGGGGGCCGGATTCGGCGGGCGTCCTGTCGCGCGTCCTGAAACTCCAGGCGGAGCCATGGTGCGATGTCGAGGTTCTGCTCGGCAACCATGAGGAGTCCCTGTTGAAATTCCTGCAAACGGCGCAACATGGTCCGGCCTGGGTCGATTACGGCGGCGGCAGCACGCTGGGGTCTTACGGCCTGGCGCTGCCGGCCTCGCGCAGCGATCCGGCGCAGTGGGAAGAAACGCGCAAGGCCTTCGCCGCCGCCCTGCCGCCGGCGCATCTCGCGCTTCTCAACGCCATGAAATACCTGTTGAAGGTCGATGACTACGTTTTCGTTCATGCTGGCGTCCGGCCGGACCAGCCGCTGGAGGCGCAGGGGCCGGAAACCTTCCTGTGGGTACGTGGCGCTTTCATGGCCTCGGAAAAAGCTTGCGATTATGTGGTGGTTCATGGACATACGCCGGAAGACACGCCGGCGGACAAGCGCTGGCGCATCGGCGTTGACAGCGGCGCCTATGCGACCGGTATCCTGACGGCGGTTCGGCTGAAGGATGTCTCGCGCCGTATTATTCAGGTCCGCACTTAGGTTTTGGTAATGTTGGGGCCTGGCCTTGGCTGGCACAGGTTTTGCAGCGGGGCGGGCGAAGTATCGGGGCGGAAAGCCTTTAAGTGTCATTTGGCGTAAAAGCGTAAATTGGAACAACTTCCTTTTAATTCTTGAGGACGACGTGAACAGATTGCAGGTGTTATACAATCGATTCCGGCAAGCCCTGGCGGGATTGGCGCTCATGGCGGCGACTCTTTTGGGTGCGGTGGGCGTGGCGCAGGCTCAGGTGACGGCGACGCCGGTTGCCGTTCCTGTCACGGCAACGGCGAGCGCGGGGTATGAATACAGGCTGGGGTCGGGTGACAAGATCCGCCTGATCGTTTTCGGCGAGCCTGACCTGAGCGGCGAATTCACTATTTCGGGCGACGGCATGGTTTCTCTGCCGCTGATCAAGGAGGTCCGTGCGACGGGCCTGACGGCGACGCAGTTGCAGGCGAATGTCGAGAACGCCTTCAAGGAAGGTTACCTCAGGGACCCGCGCGTCAGCATAGAGGTGCTTACCTTCCGTCCGTTTTATATCCTGGGCGAGGTCAACAAGCCGGGTGAATATCCTTACAGCAACGGTATCACGGTGGTGAACGCGGTGGCGCTGGCTTCGGGATATACTTACCGCGCCAATCAGAAAAAAGTATTTATCCGGCATGCCGGAACGACGGTGGAGGAGGAAGTGCCGCTGACCACCATGACCATGGTGGCGCCGGGTGATACGGTGCGCATTGCCGAACGTTACTTTTAGGTATCACTTTAGGAGTATTCGCTTTGCGGCGTCACCGGTCTGGGCTAATGGGCTTGAATCGATAACAGTATTATGATTTTGTTTTAGCAAGCGCGAAAAGAGATTCTTTTCGTCGTCGAGGGGACTCGAAGACCATGAAAAAGATCATCCTGGGACTTGGCGCCGCTGTTGGTCTGTCTGCAGCGGTGGTTGCGATTGCCGCGCCGGCAGGTCTTGTCCATGTGACCGCCGAAAAGACCACTTCGTCGCTGGCTGTCAAGCTGGTCGCCACGGCTAATCAGGCCGAGGAGGCGGCTTTCGTTGCCTTGGGCAGTGATGCTGCAGCCGTTGCGGCTGCCGCGGGCGATCGTCCCGCAGTGGCCGGTGAAGGGGCCGCGCGGTCAGGTCAGGGCACACAAGCCGCGGCGCGTGATGCTGCCGCTTCGGAAGATGTCATCGCGCTGATCGTTCTCGCTATCGAAAACGACGTCAAGGCTCAGGTCGCCGCCGGCGTCCCCACCTTGAGCATTGCCACGGCCCTGACCCGCGCCTCCAATACGCCAAACCTCTCCAGGAATGTGGCGGCGGCTTTCGGCCGTGTTCAGCACGATTTGTCGGACCTGTTCGATCAGGGGGCGCCCGGCAGCATTAACGGCCGCCGTGGCATCAATCCATTCGCGGCGTCGACCGAAATGGCCGTTGGCGGCCCGGCGAGGCGAATAGTGTCAAACGGCTCGACCGGTGGCGGATCAGATGATGGCGCCTCCGGTGGTGGGGCAGATGATGGCGGTTCGACGGGCGGTGGGGCGGATGATGGCTCTTCTGGCGGTGGCTCGACGGGCGGTGGGTCAGATGATGGCTCTTCCGGTGGTGGCTCGACGGACGGCGGATCAGATGATGGCTCGACTGTGCCGTCTCCGCCGACCGACACGTCAGGCGGCTCCGGCTATCGTCCTGGCTGATCCGGGTTGTCTCAAGTATGCGAAGTTTAAAGCGGAATGATTTCGGTCAGTTTGTCATTGCGCTTTAAGCTTTTGTTTTAAGCGCGCCTTACTACGATACGTGCGTTTTAATATGAAATGCAGTTCGTAATCATGCTTTTCGGGGGCGTCTTATCAGGTTTCACACGCAGCTCTATCTTGCGTGAGTATATTTCTGGCCCGCATTTTGCAGGGCTGGTTCCATCAGCTTTGTCAGTATGACGGGGATAATTATGAAATACGGCGCATCGTTGCTGGTTGTTTCCATTGCCTTGCTTTCGGCCCAGGCGGCGCAGGCGCAACAATCCAATTTTTCGCGGGACCGCAATATCGCGGTCGGCGATCGCATTCCGACGGAATATGAACCGCGCGGCCTGCGCTGGGGGGTATTCGATGTATCGCCGTCTCTTGATGTCGATCTCAACAGCAATGACAACATTTTTTATGATGCTGTGAATGAACAGTCGGATACCTATGTGAGCCTGCGTCCGGAAGTGCGGATCGCATCGGACTGGGGCCGTCATCAGTTGACCGGTTTGCTCCGCGCCACGACCACTTCCTATTCCAAGTATGGCCGCGAAAATACCTCCAGCTGGGAAACAGCCGTGGCTGGACGTCTTGATGTGCATGGTAACAGCAATATCTTCGGCGGTGTGAATTACAGTAAGAATTATGAACCGCGCTACGATCCTTCTTCCCCGCAGGACAATGTCGAACCCATTCAGTATGATGCGGTGGTGACCAATATCGGTTTCGTGGCCGAGGGCAACCGCCTGCGCTTTACCGGCTCGATCACCAATACGGACCTGGATTATAAGAACGGCATGGATGCCAGTGGCGCCGTCGTGCTTCAGGATTACCGTGACTATTCCCGCGTGGAATACAAGGGGCGCGCCGATTACGCATTCAGCCCCGACACCGCGCTATACGTGGTTTATCTTGGCAATAACCGCGATTACAAGCAGAGCACCGCCGGTCGTAACTCGAAGGGTTATGACGCCGCGGTCGGCGCCAGTTTCGATCTGACCAACTTGATCCGCGGCGAGGCCCAGATCGGTTATCAGAAGCAGGAATATGATAATCCGCTGTTTGCCGATGTCGATGGGGTCTCGTTCTTTGGCAATATCGAGTACTTCCCGACACAACTGATTACTGTTTCACTCGATACGTCGCGCAATATCCAGGAAACCCCTTATATCGGCGCGTCCGGTTATACGTCGACGGCATCTTCTGTCAGCGTGGACTATGAGTTGCTGCGGACCCTGGTGCTGAGTGCGTCTTATGGTTTCACGACGGATGACTATAACGGCCTGGACCGTAAAGACGACCGCACCGAGTTTCTGCTCGGTGGCAGGTATCTGGTGAACCGGCATGTCGTTATTCGGGCCGGTTATACCTACAGCGAAAACAAATCCAAGGGTTCTGCCGCCATTGCGGGCTATAAGGACAATGCGTTCAAGGTTTCTTTAGGCCTCCAATACTAAGATATAGAACCTCACGGCTTCGTGGATCCGCTCTTGTTCACCCTCACGACAATCTGGCATAATTTATGATCTCGGATAAACACTCCACCGAAGCCGATGTGTCGGACAGCTTGCTGCCTTCGCTCGACCTGAACGCGATCATCGCGGATTTCAGACGCTTCAGCCGTTTCTTTGCGGTTATATTCGGGATTGTCTTCCTGCTGATCATCATGCCTGTCTTGATGCAGGTGCCGCAGTATACGGCCACGGCCAGCGTGATGATGGACCCACGGACGGTCAACGCCACGCCGGATCAGGACGTGCTGTCCGGGCTGCCGCCCGATACCACGACGGTCGATACCGAGGTCGAAATCCTGAAGTCCAATGCGCTCGGTGATCGTGTCCTGCGTTCGCTGCAACTTGACCAGGATCCGGAATTCAACGGTTACCTGCGGCCACGCACCAAGTTCTTCGGCCTGATCAAGTCGGCGCCGGACAATCGCCGGCTGACGCCCCTGGAAACCCAGGCCCGGCATGAGGACGTGCTTAATGCCGTTCTGGGTGGCCTGTCCGTGGCACGGTCGGGGCAGACCCGCATCATCACCATTTCCTATACGACGACCTCGCCGGAAAAATCGGCCCGGATCGCCAATGAATGGGCACGCCTTTACCTGTCTCAGCAGTTGGAAACCAAGTTCCAGGCCACCAAGGAAGCCAATGACTGGCTGAATTCGCGTCTCGGCGATTTGCGCACACAGGTGGAAACCGCCGAAACGGCGGTTCAGCAATACAAGATCGCCCATAACCTGCTGGCTGTGTCGGCTGACAATACGCTCGGTCAGCAGCAGATCACCACGCTTGATCAGCAACTGGCGGGCGTCAAGGTCGATCGTGCTGAAAGCGAAGCCCGTCTGGCGGTCGCCAGGCGCCAGCTCAGTACGGGATCGAGCGGCGAGGATGTCGGCGAGGCCCTGAATTCCGACGTCATCAAGAATTTGCGTGCCCAGCGCACTTCGGTCAGCCAGCGTCTGGCCGATCTGCAATCGCGCTACGGAAACAAGCACCCCGATATCATCAAGGCGCAGGATCAGCTCAGCGATATCGATGCGCAGATCCGGGCTGAAATTCAACGCATCATGTCGAATTTGGAAGCTCAGGCCGAGGTGCAGCGTCAGCGGACGGCCTCACTGGCCGGCAGTGTGGCTCAGGCCCGGGGGCAACTGGTCGGTAACAACCAGGCCATGGTCAAGCTCAACGAACTGCAACGCAATGCCGATGCCGTTTCGACGCTGTATCAATCCTATCTCGATCGTTTCAAGCAAACCTCGTCGCAGGAAGGAATCGATCGCTCCGATGCCCGGATTGTCTCGAACGCCGCCCTGCCGCGGGGACCGAGCGCGCCACGCATTCCCATCTCCATGGCTCTGGCCTTTATCGGCGCGCTTGGCGCCGCCACCGGTTCGGTACTGATCCGCCGCGCTCTGGACAGCGGGCTGACGACGGCCGCGGATGTCGAAACCATCCTGCGCCAGCCGCACCTGGGCAATATCGCCGATCTCGCCTCGACCCTGAATCGCGGCCAGAAAGCGACGCCGGCGCAATATGTCATCGATAAGCCCTTGTCGATCTTTTCCGAGGGGTTCCGTATCATGCGGGCGGCCCTGATCTATTCCCGCATCGGTCACGATGTGAAAGTCATTGCCATAACCTCGTCCCTTCCTGGTGAAGGCAAGACGACAACAGCAGTTTGCCTGGCGCGCGTGATGGCTCTGTCGGGGCAGTCCGTTGTGGTCGTCGATTGTGATTTGCGCCGCCGCTCGATCAACCAGTACATCACCGGGCCTGTCGAAGGGGGACTGCTTGAAGTTCTGGCGGGCAAGGCCGAACTTGGCAATGTGCTGATCAAGGATGATCTGACCAATGTCCAGTACCTGCCCCTGGTCGAGAGCGCCTATACGCCGAAGGATGTTTTTGGCTCCGAAGCCATGGATCATTTGCTGGACCAGTTGCGCGCCAGCTTCGATGTGGTGATCCTCGATACGGCGCCGGTTCTGGCTGTCGTCGATACCCGTATTCTCGCCCGCAAGGCCGATGTGGTGGCCATGCTGGTCCGTTGGCGCAAGACGCAGCGCAAGGCTGCCCAGGCTTCGCTCGAATTGCTGGCCGAAACCGGCGCTCATGTGTGCGGGGTCGTGCTGACCCAGGTCAATGTCAAGGAACAGGCCAAGTATGGCTATGGCGACAGCGGCTATTACTACGATCAGTACAAGAAGTACTATCAGGAATAGCTGCCTTGTCCGTGCGTAGCCGCGCGGATTTGGGGCAAGGCAAAAATCCGATGAAAGTCGCTATCGTTCATTACTGGCTGGTCGGCATGAGGGGGGGCGAAAAGGTTCTCGAATGCCTGTGCGAACTGTATCCGGACGCTGATATCTTTACCCTGGTGGTTGACCGCGACAAGCTGTCGCCGGTCCTGTTGAAGCACAGGATCACCACCTCTTTCCTGCAAAAAATCGGCGGCAGGCGCTTCTATCAGAAGATGTTGCCCCTGATGCCGCAGGCGCTGGAATCCTTCGATCTGTCAGGGTATGACCTGATCCTGTCAAGCGAGGCAGGCCCGGCGAAAGGCATTATACCGCCGCCGGATTCCGTGCATATCTGCTATTGCCATTCGCCGATGCGTTATATCTGGGACCTTTATCCGCAGTATTATCGCAAGTCCGGCTGGCTGGCGCGGCTGGCCATGCGCCTGACCTCAAGCTGGCTGCGGGCGTGGGACGTCACCACTTCGGCACGGGTCGATCACTTCATCGCCAATTCGGCCTTCGTGGCCAAGCGCATCGAAAAATTCTACCGGCGCGAGGCCACGGTCATTCATCCACCGGTCGATGTGTCGCGTTTCGGGATATCGGATACGCCGGAGGACTATTACCTCTGTGCAGGTCAGGTCACGCCTTACAAACGCATCGATATCGCCATCGAGGCCTGTACCCGCCTGAACAGGCGGCTGATCGTCATCGGCTCCGGCGTGACGAAAGAGATGAAGCGCCAGGCCGGGCCGACCATTACCTTCCTCGACAAGGTGGATGACCAGGCGATGGCGCGTTATTTCCGCAACTGCCGGGCGCTCATCTTTCCGGGGGTGGAGGATTTCGGTATCGTGCCGCTCGAAGTCATGGCCAGTGGCCGGCCTGTTCTGGCTTACCGGCGGGGCGGGGCGGTCGAAACGGTTATCGAGGGTCAAACAGGGCTGTTCTTCGATGAGCAGACTGCTGACAGCCTGATCGACGCCATCACCCGTTACGAGGCGAGGCGCGATGATTTCGAGCCGATCCTTATACGCGGGCACGCCCAGGGCTGGAACCGGGATATCTTCAAGGAGCGGTTGCAAGCCTTTATCGCGGCACACCTGTTGCAGGAAGCCGTGGCATGAACTTGTCACTTAAGTTGAAACATGACAGAAGGAAGCCTTGGTTCCCGTACCCGGACGCCATCCTTTTTCGCCTGAATCATAAAGGGTTTTAGGGCAGATGGATTATATCCCGATAGCGATATTCTGGGTGCTGGCTCTGGTTGGCCTGTTCGGCAGGCGGTCGATCCTGATCTACCTGTTTTTCGCCACCATGCCTTTCGGTTCGTTTGCCGCTATCCCGCCCGGCCTGACGGCCGGCCTGACCCTGACCCCGACGCCGATCATAGCCTGTTTCTTGTTCATGCGAACCTTTATGGACGGTAAGGCGGTGCGGTTTGCTGTCTCGGCCCTGTGCGCGCCGCGCGGACTGCTCCTGCTCACCCTTTTCTGGGGAGTGGCCGTCGCGGTAACCCTGCTCATGCCCCGTGTATTCGCCGACGCTGTAATCGTCACACCGATGAAGATGACCTCTTTTTTCCAGGTTGAACCCCTGGCGCCGACCAAGCAGAATATCTCGCAGATCGCCTACCTGACTATTTCAGCTTTCACGGTCGTCACTTTTGCGCGGCTGATGCTTGAGCCGAAATACCAGGAAATAGCGCTTAAAGCGCTGTGTCTTGGCGGCGCCATCGCTGTGCTGACGGGTATTGTTGATATGCTCAGTCATTATCTGCCACTGACACCACTGCTTGAGCCTTTCCGGACGGCCCGGTATGCGCTGATGACCGATGTCAAGGTCGCGGGGGGCGTGCAACGGGTCGTGGGCCTTATGCCTGAAGCTTCGGCTTATGGTTCCCTGTGTATTCAGTTGCTGATCATGCTGTATTTCATACGTCATGCCATTACCGATAACTTTCTCCGCCGCAAGGTGGTTCCGATTGTCGGAGGTCTGTTATTGCTGTTCACTTGGCTGTCTACGTCCTCTTCCGCCTATGTCGCTCTTGTTGTTTTCGGCGTCTTCGTATTGCTGGAATGGCTTTGGCGGGGCAAGAGTGCCCGGAAAGGCACCCGGAAGGGCAGAGAGCTTGAACTGGAATTTTGGGTCGCTTTCCTCATGGTGGCCGTGCTTTTCGCCGTCTATGTCATCAAGCCGCAATTGTTCGATCCGGCTTTCAGACTGTTCGACCAGATGGTCCTCAAAAAAGCCCACAGTTCTTCCTTTGAGGAAAGATCATTCTGGAACGAAACCTCATGGAACGCCCTTCTCAGCACATACGGCCTGGGTGTCGGCATGGGGGGAACGCGGGCCTCCAACGAAATGATCGCTATTGTGAGTAATACCGGTTTTCTGGGAGCGTTTTTCTATTACGGCTTTGTCCTGCAATCACTGTTACGCCGGGCCTATCCCGGAGATACCGTTAGTGCGGCCCTGGTTTCCGGTCTGCGCTGGAGTTTCCTGCCGGGGATGACGAGCGGTTTTCTGGCCGGCACCTCGGCGGATTTCGGACTGAAAAACGCTTTCCTGTTCGGCACCCTGTTCGCGGCCGTTATGCTGTCATGGCATAATCGGCGCACTTCAGGACCTGCGCCGGAAAAGACCCGTGCGTCACAGGAACTATCCGTATCATGAGCAAGACGCATGGCTGGCCGCCAAGGGGCGGCGCCTTGGTAAACGCCTTTTGCAAAGGGTTTCCCCATGACTGATGTTTCGCCATCATCCTTGAAAATCGCCATTGGCATCGCCACAACCGGCCGGCGCGATGTGCTGGCCGATGCCATCGCTTTCCTGGCGCGCCAGACGCGGCGGGCGGATGCCCTGATTATCTGTCCGGCCAAACCGGATGACGTCGATATAACACGGCTGGCGGAATATGGCGCGCCGGTAAAGGTCGTTTCCGGCCCGACGGGGCTGCCCAAGCAGCGGAATGTCATCCTTGATAATACGGATGCGGATATCGTGGTCTTCTTCGATGACGATTACCTGCCGGCGGAAGATTTCCTCGCTGAGATGGAAGCCCAGTTCCTGGCCGACCCGGCGCTTGCCGTCCTGACCGGTAATGTGCTGGTCGATGGCGCCCATGGTCCGGGCCTGACATTTGCCGAGGGGGTCAGCATCCTGGCGGCGGCACGGGCGCCTGAGAAGCCATTCGCGGTTTATCCCGCCTATGGCGCCTATGGCTGCAACATGGCGATACGCCGGAAAGTCGCGTTTGAGCATGATATCCGCTTCGATGAAAACCTGCCGCTTTACGGTTGGTGGGAAGATATCGATCTATCGAGACGGCTGCTGCCCTATGGCCGGGTCATGCGGTCCTATGGTTTGCGCGGTGTGCATCTGGGGTCGAAGAATGGACGGACTTCGGGCAAGAAACTGGGATACAGCCAGGTCGCCAATATGATCTACATGGCGCGCAAAGGCAGTATCTCAACCGGGGCCGCGATCAAACAGATTGCGCGTAATATGACCGCAAACCATATCAAGGCATTGAAGCCGGAACCGTGGATAGATCGGGCCGGTCGTGTTCAGGGCAACTGGAAAGCCATAAGGGAGCTGATCAGTGGTCGCCTCAATCCGAACCGAATACTCGAATTCTAAACATCGTTGAGCGAGATCGTGTGATCGACCTCATCGCTGTTGAGGGGGCGATGTGAAACATAGATGATGGTGCGGCCTTTGAAGGCTTTGCGGATGTTCGCCAGAACCAGCCGTTCGGTGTCATCATCCAGCGCGTTGGTCGCCTCGTCCAGGATCAGGACATCGGGATAGCTGATCAGCGCCCGCGCCAGTTCCACCCGTTGACGCTGTCCGCCTGAGATATTCAGGGCTTCGTCGCCCAGCCATTCGTCATAGCCATCGGGCAGGGTGTCGATAAAATCGGCGATGCCGGAAATTTCCGCCGCGCGTTTCATCTGGGCGTCACTGAATCCTTCGCGCATCATCATGATATTCTCGCGCACAGTGCCTTCAATCAGTTCGACGTCCTGCCCGGCGATGGTCGTGGTGCGCAGCCAGTCATTGATACGAAGCTCCTGAATATTGACGCCATCAACGAGGATTTCACCACTGTCAGGCACCATCAGACGCAACAGGAGATTGATCACAGTGCTCTTGCCGGCGCCGCTGGCGCCGCGAATGGCTGTCACCTTCCCGGCCGGAATAGTGAAGCTGACCTGGCTCAGGCTCGGATTGGGCATTCCGGGATAGGTATAGCTGACATTACGGAACTCGATCGCCGAGCGAACCCGTTTGTGAGCCAGATGACCGGGCGGCAGATAGATCTTGTCGCGGCGGTTGAGAAGACCGAGGGTGCGCATGACAGGGGCTTCCCATTCATGCAGGCGCAGGCGCAGGCGATCGAATTCCCGCACGTGCGGCTGGAGCCGGTAAAGCAGGGCTGTCGAGGCCAGGACCGCCTGAAAGGAGATGCCCAGATGGCCGGAAAGCGCCAGAACGATAATCAGCACACTGAGGGTTACGGCCTCGCTGATAATGGTCACCCAATGACCGATATTCGCGGATCTGGTCAGCAATTGGGTCACTTTTGCCGATAAGGTGGCGAAGCTTTTCTTGCTGGCGCGCTGGACACCGAAGACGCGGATAGAACGCATGGCCTGCAAGGTCGTCCAACTCATATTGGTCAGATTTTCCAGCGTTTCGGCCGTATCCTGTCCTATTCTGGAAGAGGTGCGTGAGAACAGCCGCATCAGGCCGGTATGCAGCAGGCCGCCGATCAGCGCGATGATGGCGAGTTGCCACGACAACATGATCAGCGCCGCACCGAAAATGATTATAGTCACCAGGTTGATGCCGATATAGGCCAGGCCATTATAGGCCTGGGCGATGGTATAGGTATCGGTTGCCAGGATTGTCAGGAGTTCGCTGCGGTCATGGCTCTTGATATCATTGAATGATATATCGAGCAGTTGGTTGTACAGTTTCTGGCGCACTCGTTCGCTGATCAGATTGCCGATACGGGTGGACAAGGTGGCTTCGGCGACCGACAAAAGCAGTTTCAGTGTGATGGTGCCGACCAGGGTGCCGACCAGGATAGGCAATGAAACCTGGGTGCCCATTATGTGTTTCAGCCAGTCAGGGCCGGATTGCAGAACCGCCATGACGCTGTCCTGACCGGACATCTTGATGAAAACAAGACTGACAAGGAGGGTAATGCCGACCGTTTCGGTAAGAGCCGACAGAACGCCCATCGACATCATCAGCCAGATAACGCGGTGGAAGCCTTCGGTCAGGGTCCAGACGTGCCTGACGACGCGCAGTCCGGACAGGGGGAGCGGGCCTTTTTCGGCAAATGTTTTATGTCTCATGACGCAACCGCTCCGTCGGAATGGAGTGACTCCGCAATGGGAAAGGTCACGCCGATCGGGCCTGGTCCGGGCGGCGGCGCCAGCCTGTGACCGGCCATTCCGGCCAGCTTGCGGCCGATACGGAAGAACAGGCCGCGTTTCGAGAAAAGGCTTTCGCGGATCGTCACGAAGGGATAGCGTTCCATCATCATCAGACCGACCCGCGTGGCTCTGGCCATGTTGCGCTCGCCGATGCAACGCAGGGCGTACCAGGCCATGAAATCGAACTCGGCGCGTTCAATATCGCGGCGCAGCGCAGGCCTGCGCCGGACGATCGGATCAAGCACCAGCCGTTGCGAACGGATCATGCGTAACCCGTCGCTCGACATATTGCCGGGCGTGACGCGATAGCCGGTCAGGTAGCCTGGCGCCACGGCATAATGGTGATTTTCGGCGATGGCGAGATAAAGTTTCAGGTCTTCGCAGCCCTGCGCGCCGGCGGCATGAAGGCCGCTGTCGTAACCGCCGCAAGCCAGGACGGCATCACGCCGCATCAAGGGGGTGCTGCCATTGCCGATCAGGCCATTGTTGAACATCAGGCGGAAAACGTCACCTTCGGCGGTATTGGGGCGGGCATAGTGGAGAATGCGGCTGTCGGCGTCGATCTGGGCGAACCAGTTATAGACGAGGGCAACGCGCGATGATGCCGCCAGCATCACAGCCACCTGGCGCGCGATCTTTTCGGGATGCCACAGGTCGTCGGCATCGACCGGCGCGACCCATTCCCCTTTCGCCTGACGCAGGGCATTATTCCGCGCCGCCGCCACGCCGGCATTGGCCTGGCTGATCAGGCGGACACGGTTGTCTGCGCGGGCATGGCGTGTGGCGATGCTGGCTGTGTCATCGGTCGAGCCATCATCGATCACCAGGATTTCAAGATTTTTGTAGGTCTGGCCACGCACTGAACGCAAGGTCTCGTCAAGTGTCACCGCGGCATTGTAAGCGGGGATAATGACCGTGACGAGGGGATTGGCGGACGTGTTCACGGTTTTATACCTACGGTCCTGGCGAAGGCGTCCAGGGACATGCCGCCATATATCTCCAGACGCGGCAGGCGCAGGCGTGGGTTGTCGAGAGACGCATGGCCGTATTCCGTCGAAAATGCCGTCTCGTAGCCGCACAGTTCAAGCACCTGCCCGACGCGCGCATCAAAAACACCGTAGGGCATGGCGATCGAGGTCACTGGCTTGCCGAGTTTTTGTTCCAGAGTCAGTTTCGAGCGCAGGGCTTCATCGAGCAGGGCTTCGGAGGCAAGCATCGTTGCCGGTGTATGGCTTTCCATATGCGAACCGAAACGGGTGCCGAGCGCACTCAGACGCTCGATTTCCGGCCAGTCCATCAGGGGGGCCACGCCATGCGCCTTGTCCCAATCCGAGGTTTGGCCGACCTTACCGGTAACGACGAAGACATCGGCGGTAAAGTCATTGCTCTCCAGGATCGGGAAGGCGTGCGTGGCGAAATCGGCATAGGCATCGTCAAAAGTGATCACCACAGGCCGGCCGGGCACGGGACGGCGGGAGCGCAAATGGGCATCCAGTCCGGCAACGCTCAGGGTATAATAGCCGTGGCGGCGCATCAGGCGCAGTTGCGCATCGAAATCCACAGGCGAGGTCCGGTAAGGCGCCAGCCCGGCCGGGCCGTCATCGGCGATGCGATGATACATCAGAACGGGGATATTGCTGGTGACTTCGCTGGCCAGGGCATCGCCGCGCGATTTGACGATGCCGCCCCAGACGACATGCTTCGCCACGTCAGGTTCCAGTGGTTTGCCGAAATCGATGGAGGTGACGGTCGGCTTCACTGCTTTTTCGGGCGTCGTCTTACGGAAACAGTGAATGGCGTAAAGTTCCGACTCCATCGATTTTTCCAACACCAGGCCGGGGGTATCGGCAAAGACGTCGCGGATCGTGCCGACGCCGAATCCATCGCCCCATTCGTAGCCGGTACGGTGCGGCTCATCGCTGAGCTGGTGGGCATGCGCGGTCACAAACCTGCCACCCTCCCGCAGGGCATTGCTGAACTTCGTGGCGACTTCGCGCAGGCGCGGCGCTCCGTCCAGGTAGTAAAGCACCTCGGAGCAGATGATAAGATCCAGTCCTTCCGGTGGGGTATCCGTAATCAGGTTATACGTCTCGAAGCTGACCCCATCGAGATCGGCGCAGCGTTTTCGGGCACGTTCGAGCGCACGGCTGGAAATATCGACGGCAAGCAGGCTTTTGACATGCGGCCTGATCATCCGGGTAAAGATACCCTCGGCGCAGGCCACTTCCATGGCGCGGCCGATCGGTTCGTCACCCAGAATGTCAATGGTTTGATGGTATTTCGTGGTCTCGTAGACGGACAGGTAGTTCCATGGATCGGGGTGGGCGAAAATGTCTTCCCAATATGCCGCCTCGTCGGGCGACAGGTCGTTTCCGGCGTGGCGTCTGTCCGCGGTATCTATCTCGCTCTTTGGTGAAATCGTCGATCCGGTGAAGCTGGCGGATATGTTCGCGATGCGCGTCTGCGCGACCGTCAGGCCGTCTTCGGGGCTGGATTGCACAGTGCCCTGCATCTTCAGCGTTTGCCGCACCAGGGCGGTGAGGCGTAATTTCAGCTTTTTTTTGCGATCGCCTTCTTTCAGCACGATTTTCGCCAGGGGGCGTGCGTCTTTGGCAAGTGCCAACGCCAGGCGGATGGAAAAACCGGCAAGGGCAAAAGGGCTGCGCGTCAGCTTCTCAACGACCAGCAAGGGGAAATGCGCCAGGGTATCAGCCATCGAAGCGGCGCCGAAATGCCCCCACATGGGCGCGGTATGGAGGTTCCTGAGCCTGCCTTTATGCAGGAGGGCGATCACAGCGGTATCGACGCCTTCCGGCTTCGCCACATTTGGCGCCGTGTGCAGTTCGGTGGCGAAAGCGCAGATATGGGCGATCCGCCAGGGTGTTTCGGGCGGTGCAACAGCCACGATATGATTTACCAGTTCCACCCACAGGTTACGTGCCAGACCGGGATAGGCGGCGGCTTCGAAAGTACGGAACAGGACGTCGACATGCGGTTGCCACAAGGCTGACTGGTGGCGGATAGCGGCGGGATCGCTGCTGGCGAGTCCCAGCGCGATTCCGCGCATGATAACCTCGGTCAGGGTTTTTTCATGGCCGGAGGGATCAGGCATGGGCGACAGAAGCGCCAGGATATCGCGCCCATCCTTGCCAAGCCCGGCCTGCCAGCCCGCACACCATGCCACGACGTAGATGAACGCCATATTATCGGGGTCTGTCAGATTATCGGGGTCTGTCAGGGTATCCGGTCCGGCGCGTTCGCTATTGAGTCTGTGCGCCAGTTTGAGCACATGAAGGGCATCGCCGGCAAAACTTTTCATATCGGTGGAAAGCGTACCGGGCCGATTATAGTAGAAGCCGAGGCATTCACGCACCTCGATATAGGCGACATCGGCAAACGCCAGGCGAAGCCAGAATTCCCAGTCCTCGGCCGTGCGCAGTTGGGTGTTCATGCCGCCGATGCGCTCATAATCCACCTTGCGAAACACCACGCAGAACACCGCCACGACACAGTAGGACGACAATTCGCGCCGGGCATTTTTCCCACTCAGATCTTTCGCCCATTCGATCGGAAGTTCGCCATCTTCGACCACACGGCGATAGGAGCAATAGGTAGCGGCCGGTTGTTCGATATCGCCCAGCGGCGCCAGCATCAGCTCGATATAACGTTTGTCGAGCCAGTCATCGGCATCGAGCAGGCAGATATAGGGCGCATCGGCGGCATCGACACCGGTATTACGCGCCGCCGATACACCGCCGTTCTCGCGTGTCACCACCTTGATGCGGGCATCCTGTGCCGCCAGACCTTGCGCGACCTTGTAAGTCTCGTCTGCCGATCCGTCGTCGACAATGACCGCCTGCCAGTCGGATCGGGTCTGGGCTTGAAGGCTTCTGACCGTAACGCCCAGTGTATCGGCGGCGTTA
>Ga0153956_1001041_pt1 | contig 26884 bp, 23 predicted proteins | sample TSFL040MetaG_FD_104704 | JGI IMG/M metagenome (GOLD analysis project Ga0153956, IMG submission 104704) | Attine ant fungus gardens microbial communities from Florida, USA - TSFL040 MetaG | ecosystem: Host-associated > Fungi > Mycelium > Unclassified | place: USA: Florida, Wekiwa Springs... | reverse complement strand
GCTCCAGTGACAGGCGCTGCGCTTGCCCTTGAGCACCCCCGAGGCGGCGAGGACCAGCGATCCCGTGCACACCGAGGTCACATACCGGGCACTGGCGGCAAGCCGACGAATTTCACCGAGTACCTCCGGGGTCGTCATGGCCCTCAGGTCAGGACCGCCGGGAACGCAGATCAAGTCCGTGGCGGCAATGTCGGCAAGACGTTCAGTCCTTCCAAAGACCACCCCGTGCTCGAGCGTCACGTCACCGCCAGCGGGACTGGCAAAGCGGATCCTGACATTGGGGATTCGGGACAGAATTTCATTCGGCCCCGCAAAGTCCAGCAAGGTGCCCTTGGGGTACACCGTGAACAGAATCTCGAATGGTTTCTCGTCCGCGGCCGCCGTGGCGGCACCGCTGTCCCTGTACTGCGTCATTTCCTGCTCCCATGACCACTGGCTTGCCGCGAAGCCGCCGCAAAAACTGAATGGATCTTAAGTACCGCACCTGCATCCCGACGGACCTCTTTCCCTTAAAAGCGGTCACGCACCCGTCAATCCCTTGCAGATGGCGCATACTGCTCAAAAGCCTGGAGGTCGCATGGATTACCTGAACCGGCATGTGGTGGTCACGGGCGCAACCGGCGCCCTCGGAACGGCGGTGGTTGAAGTGTTGCTGGCCGCCGGCGCCGTCTGCCATGTGCCGTACCATAGCGAGGACGCCGCCAGGCGCTTTGCCCACCGCGATCACAAGCAGGTGTCGCTGGTACCCCTGGGGAACCTGGCGGATGAACCGGCCGTCACCGCTTTTTATGCCGGCCTGGACAGCCTGTGGGCATCGATTCATATCGCTGGCGGCTTTGCATTCGCACCGATCGCGCAAAGCGACAAGGCCCTGCTGACCACGCAGCTGGAATCCAATCTGATGTCCGCCTACTTGTGCAGCCGTGCCGCCATCGCGGCCTTCAAGCGCGGACCCGGTGGCGGCCGCATCGTCAATGTCGCCGCCCGCCAGGCCCTGGAACCCCGCCTCGGCGCAAACATGACGGCCTATACCGTGTCGAAGGCCGGACTGTCCGCCCTCACCGTCGCGTTGGCCGAGGAGGTCGCGCGCGAGGGCATCCTCGTCAATGCCGTGGCCCCCTCCATCATGGACACCCCTGCGAACCGTACTTCGATGCCCAAGGCTGACTTCGGCACCTGGCCGAAGGTCGAGGAAGTCGCGGCGACAATCGCGTTCCTGGCCTCGCCCGGGAACAGGGTCACCCGAGGCGCAGTAGTCCCCGTATACGGTAAAGTATAGGCCCGAACGCGAAGATCATTGCAGCCGGAAGGCCCGTCCTGAGTCCTCCGCAACCGGGCGAGTTGCAGAAGATGCCGAACCGGTGTAGACGGCTTTACAGGCGGTTCTGCGCCATCAAAAAAATCAACCTCTTACTGAATAAGCCACCGAATTTGCCACTGGACGTCATCCTAATACGGCTGGCAGCAAGATTCGCACCGTGGCGCGGCTCAACTGTTTGGAGAAGCTGACGGGTCAGGAAACGCTTTGAGCGCCTCGCGCACGGCGGTCAGCAGCTGCGGCGCATGCACGGTGGCGATGTCATAAACCTTGTTGTGATCGAGTTCCGCATAGCCATGTGCCAGGATGTTGCGAAAACCTATGATGTCGCGGGAATGGGGAATCTTTTCCGCTACCGCGGGCGCGATGCGATAAAGACCATTCATGGCCTCGCCGCAGATCTCCAGCACCCGTTCTACGGCCGCCCGGGTCTTCTCGTCCGCCATGTACTGCTGCAGTGATAGCCCGGTCGTGAACCTGACGGCTGCCGCGGCATAGTGTTCAAGGTCTTCGAGGTAGACGCCGGGGTCACGTTGCGGCATAGAGTGGCGCCTTGCTCTGCTCGATGTAATGCCGCAACCGGCGGTTGCGGATCGCCTGCCGCTCCACCAGGTCCACTGAACGCCCGAACAGGGCTTCAAGGGCTTCTTTCAGGCCGAGGAAGTTTGAGAAGCTGCCCGCGACCTGAGGCTCGAATTCGACCAGGACATCCACATCGCTGCGTTCGGTGTCGAAATCGCTGCGAAGTATGGAACCGAAGGCCGCAAGCGACCGAACGCCGTGCAAGCGGCACAGCTGGGCGATAGCATCATGGTTTCTTTCGATCAGCGGGTGCATATCGCCAGTCTACCAAACGTCATCCGCAGCGCTGGCTTCGGCGGCAATTGGTGGGACCGGAGTCTAACGGACGCCGTAACTACCTAATTGCACGTCATTTTCTGACGGGCCGATTTCCAGAATACCCCAATTTCCGCCCCCGCTGAAAACGGGTGAATCCGAACGGGTGCAAAGGGGTAAGGACGATATACCAGGGGACGCGCCGGACCGCCGCCGGCAATCGACCTTACGCCTGACCGTACCCGGCCCGCCTGGTGCCCCTAGACGTACCGCTGATCGACCTATGCCGGCACCAGGCGCACGCGATCGCCCGGCCGGGGTGTGAGGTGCTGCTGTGGGTCCGCGTGATGCGGGGGCCGATGGTGCCTATACAGACTAGGAGCCACGCCACTCGGAGCACAGCACAGGGTCATGACCGTCCTTGCCGCCCTCGCCAGCGCCGCCGCCATCCGCCTCCCATGCCCTCGGTGCTACCCGGCACGCCTAGCCCTGCGGGACCGGCTGACGGCCCGCCGCGCAGCCCGTAGGCCCTCCCAGTCGGCCGCCGGGCAGTTCGGCACGCCCACGGGCCGCCAGCTCCCGCCACGCCCCCGGTAGTACCAGGCGCGGCCGCCTGGTCGACAGGCTCCGGTCCTGTCCCTAGACCTGCTGCTGATCAACCAGCTCCGGTACCAGGTCAGGGGCACAAGGCGAACCGCCGCCTACTTGGACGTGCCGCTGATCGACCGACGCCAGCACCAGGCGCACTACGTCCAGGCGGTCAGTCCGGCTCAGTCGGCCGGTTTTCAGCGCGTCATGTTGGTCGAATCATAAATAGACATGGATGCCGATGATCATGTCGCTAGAGTTCATTAAGCCTTCCGCTCCATGAGCAGGGCTTAATCAGGGTCACAAGTATTGTCCTCAGACGAATCAGCGAAGCAGCCAGCGGCCACTTATTCCCCAGTAGCCATATGGCTAGGGGCGGTCGGAATTCCTTCCGGCCTTCTCTGTATATGCACCCCTCCATGAATTGCCGCCCGGTAGGCGACTGAAGCAGCCGTGTCAGGATTCGCTGCGTCCTACGCTGTTTGACTGCACCGAGGACTTGACGCACATAACTCACGCCGATTCTCATGTCCCCACAGAGGACTCGGTCCCGAGTGTTGCGGCATCTCAAGCACGACCTGATTGCAAGCCACGTCGTTCCCGGACGGGATGTGGCGCACTTTCACTACGGCGGCAGCTGGTAGCACATGGCCGTCTGAATGCAAAGCTTAAACATCAAGAGCAAGCCCTCAGCTTCGGCGCGATCCCGGTCCGTGTGCGCGTCGGCGATCTGAGTTTGGAGCACTTGGCAGATGGCGGCCTCCTGGTGCGGATCGATGCGTTGCTGACGTTCCTCGTCCTCGGGAACATCCAGTCCGGCATCCAGCAGCAGTTCGCGCGATCGACGATCGTACGTGGCGAATCTGTGCGGCAGATCGACGAGGGGGTTATGTGGCAGACACACGGGGTGGGTGCGAACCACCCAGGCGAACACGGCCGACAGGTTAGACTTCTTCTTGCGGATCGTGCCCGGCGCGTTGTGGTGTTCGACGCTCTTGAGACTCTGGATCCAGGCCTCGGCCCACGCGTAGTTGACGTCGGACAGGCTCGTCGAACCGATAGACTTGGTCAGTGTGTCAAGAACGCGCTCGGTGGAGTCCTTCACCTCTTGGATGGCCAGATACCCCTGAACGGCCTGAGCGATAGTCTGCAGGGGCTTCGAGTCCTGGGGATGGAGCCAGACCGGGATCTGGCCGGCATCCAGGGCACGCAGCGCCTGGCCGCCGATGTGTTCGGCCTCCAGGCGAGTCGTGCAGGTCCGGTAGACGGGCTTGTCGAGCAGACGATGCGTGATTCGAAGCTCAAAGGACCTGCCGTCGTTGCGGCTGCGGATGTTCATGGGCACAGTTCAAACTCCATTCCCAGTAGGAAAATTCGGGGTCTGATCTGTATAGAGATGGGGAGTTAGCCTTAAATTATGTAAAATTTCAATCTTTCAACAACGATTTTGAACTTTATATATTTTTGTTGAAACATTGCTGCATCGTTGCTAAGGTACGTCTAAGTTTCGGCTGAGGCACTACCCCCTATGAGCGACGGTGTAACCCGATCCGTGGTCTCCGCAGTTCCGGCCCCGGAATTGGGGCACTACTTGGCGGCCATTCGCGAGGAAGCAGGTTTAAAGCAAGCGGAGTTGGCGGGACGTGTGCCCTGGAGTCAGGCGTGGCTCTCCCGTATCGAAAGCGGAGATCGCCCGATCGCCCTGGATGAGCTGAAGCGGCTCCTGGAAGCCATCGGCACGCCGGCGGCTCAATCGCTCGAACAGAGAATCCGCCGCGATTGGCGCGTACTCCCCCGCCCGTCACTCGATCATCCGGATCAGGATGCCCTATGGGCAGCTGAAGAAGTTGCACAGCGGCTTGAGAACCTGCGCAGCCAGCCCGACGTTCGGCTCGCGTTCGAACGCCGGCTTACCGCCTATATAGACGACCTGAAGAAGACCACCAACCTGATTCTGCGCAAGGAACATCAGGTCGCCTTCATTGGCAGAATCGGCGTCGGCAAATCGACCGCAATCTGTCGCCTGACAAGGCTTGAGATCCAAAACAAGGTAGCCTCGCGTGTAGATCCCGTCTTGGAGACCGGCGGTGGCCGCACTACCGTGTGTGAGGTCCACCTGCGCACGGGCACGCGTCATGGCATCCGCATCGACCCCTGTAGCACCGAGGAGATCCAGAAAACTGTCATGGAGTTCGCGGGGCTTGTCCGCGGTGACTTCGACAAGGGCGGGGAGGATGCCAAGGGCATCCCGCAAGAGATCGATCGCGCCGTCCGCAACCTGTCGAAGCTCAACACCCGGCAGGAAAAAGGCGCCAACGGCAAGTTCACGCGCAAGGACCTAGCCCGTGAGCTTGCCAAAGAGTACCCAAGCGCCCGTGAACTGGGTGTTGAGATTCTCACCCGAATGGAACTACATCGCCGGGATCAGCGCGATATCTGGTATGACGTCACCGCCGCGAAGCCACCTCTCGAATGGCTTATGGAGACCTTCAGGGACATCAACAACGGCCGCCTCGAAGGCTTCACCCTGCCGAAGCGAATCGACGTATTCGTCCCCGACAGGCTGCTCGATACGAGATGGACAACGGTTGAGCTGATCGACACAAAGGGTATTGACGGCACCACCGCCCGTGCGGACTTGGAATCCTTCCTGGATGACCCGCATACCCTTGCAGTTGTCTGCTCGGAGTTCGTAAGCGCCCCGGAAATGGCCGCTCTTTCTGTTCTTGAGCGCGCCAAGTCTGCCGGTGTGCGATCGCTCACCGATCGCGTTGCCCTATTAGTCCTGCCCCACCCCGGTCAGGCTACTGAGGTCAAGGACGAGGAGACTCGGATCCCTGTCCAGACGGCGGAGGAAGGCTACGCCATCAAGGAGCAGCACATCCAGAATGCGCTGAACCCAAGCGGCCTAGGCGACCTTCCGATCACATTCTTCAATTCCAGGGACGAGGATCCTTCCTCCCTGCAGCAGTTCCTCACTGGCCGCATCCAGCACATCAGGGGAAAGTATGTTGCTGATCTCACACGCATTAGTCAGGACGCCGATGCGGTAATCAATAATCAACAAAAGGCACAGATGCAAGCGGTCCTGGAGCACGCGGCCAGCTTCATGCGAACCGGTATTTCGCGGATTTCGAAACCCGATCTTCAGGGTGTTCACCTGCACGATGAACTGCTTGATCAGATCCGCGCTGCGCATCACTCCACGATTCGGGCCACTGTCAACCGGGCCGGTGAGTGGTACAACCTGAATTATCCGCACATCCTTGGGAATGGTGCACGCCTGATGGCAGCATCCTCCCTGCTGCCTCTGGTGCGGAACTTTGACGCACTGTGCGCAACCATGCTGGAAGACTCCGGGTACTCGGAAGCGAGGGAACTGATCACTCAGGCCAACGGCATACTGCAATCCTCAACCGACGAACTGCTCCGGAAACTGCAGCTGCTGGGCCAGGCCTTATTCCGGGATGAGATGAGCGGCGACTCGCAGTTCTGGATCAACCTGCAGAGCCTGTGGGGCGGAGGTGGCGGATATAAGGCGGAAGTTGTTCTGCTCAATTCCAACTGGTTCGAGAGTGCAGGCCGGAGCGAGTTGGAAAAGGAACTTCGAAGGATCATCCAAGGCGAGTGGTCTGCGGTTCTGGAGAAGGTCAGCGCGCTGTTGGAAGTCACCCCTGAAGTTCAGAGTGGCTGACCGCCAGGGAACTCCAGTGCCATCAGCGGGATTTATTTACGTCGTCCGTACAGTGGAGCGCAACTACCAGCAGCACGACTCAGGGTGCGTTCCAGCAGTCCACGGAGACCGGCTGTACTTCGGCCCCTGCAAACGCTCTATGCGGCCCCGGATGCGAGCCGGTGACTACGTCTTCGGCATCTCCCCTACAGGGATCTGGCCGCGCAGAATCGTCTTCGCCGTTCGTATTACGGAACGGATGACATTCGAGGATGCGTATAAGAAGTATCCCAGCCTGCGGGGATCGGGCGGCCAAATCCATGTCCGCCCGACGACGCGGCCAGGGCTGCATTTTCCGTATACTCACTACGAGCACATTCCAGGAGCCACACATCCAGAGGACTGGTTCCGCGACATAAGCACACCTGAGCAGGACGCATTCTTCGAGTGTGAGCCCGGGGTACCTACCCTCGGCTGCTGGCTGGGTCGAGGCGGACCGGCCGTAGCGGGTGAAATTTTGGAGTTCCTTCGTGGCTGCCGCGTATATGGTCGGCCTGGATTTCTGGCCGCTGCCAATCCAGGCGCGTCGGAACGCGTTCCTATGAGCCACGGACGCCTGTACACCGGCCTGCACTTGGAGACCAGCGACCCGAAGCGACTCATGACCCTGGTTGCCCGCTCTGCGATCCAGGTAGGCCAACCTCGAGTCCCGCGACCGACTTCCGCAGGCGGATGCAAGCCCGTGCCCTGCTCCTTCCGACGTCGGCGTGGCTGCTGAATCGCGAGAATCTGTAGATGAAGATCTTCCTGATCCGGGTCGGAGCCGACCAGAGCACTGGAGGCGGATCCTGGAACGCTCCGGTCGATGCGGCTACCGGGCGGTTCGTCTATGTACCAATCCCCGAACGCAAGCCAGTCCGGTCCGAGCTGGAGAGGCCCTATGCCGCACTGGCGCCATACCTTGCTTCCCTAGGTACGACCTTGCCGGAACATCTTGCTCGCGACAGAATGCACTTGGATCCGGACTTTGAGCACAGCACCTACGGAGATACCGGCAGCAAGGGGGCTCAGCTCGCGAGGGATCTGAAACCTGGCGACCGGCTGCTTTTTTATTCCGGACTCAAGGACATCCGGTCCTGCAAGTTGATCTACGGACTGATCGGCACAATCCTAGTCAGGCGGCTGGACCGGGCGGTGACCTGGTCCCCGGAAATCTTCGATCGGAACGCCCACAGCCGACGAGAACTGGCAGCTGACGCGCCAGATGTTATTGCGGTCGGAGACCCGTCGGGTTCCGGGCGCCTGACACGCTGTGTCCCCATAGGCGAGTACCGCAACCGAGCATACAGACTCACACCGGCCATTCTCGAGTCGTGGGGTCCACTCTCCTGCCAGGATGGCTATCTGCAGCGCAGTGCAGTCATCCCCACAATCCTGGAACCCCGGCGATTCCATGCCTGGTGGGACCGCCAGGACACGGAACTGCTCCACGTAAATAACACGAGCAGTTGAAGAACAGTGCGACACAAGGGGCAGGTGTTCGGGTTGCGCAGGAATGCTGGCCCTCCGGGGCCGCCCTCGCCGGGAAGCGGCGTAGACGGCCAACGATCCGAAAGTCAGTGGTTTTTGCCACCAACTGGCCGCCGGACGAGTCCTTTTGAGACCGTTTCAGGCCAAAGGAAACCATAGACGGAATGCGCAAGGAGAAAAGCCCGTACTTTCAGGGATTGCGCGAATGGCACTGGAGGCTGGGGTCGGAATCGAACCGGCGTAGACGGCTTTGCAGGCCGCTGCATGACCACTCTGCCACCCAGCCGGGGTGCGGGGGGCGCGGGTCGCCGCAGCCCTGCCCGGGGAGGACCCGGGTCGGATCAGGCCGGACCGGGTGCCCGGGGATCCTTGAGGACTCGCAATCTTGAGTGGAGCGGGAAACGAGACTCGAACTCGCGACCCCGACCTTGGCAAGGTCGTGCTCTACCAACTGAGCTATTCCCGCGTCTCAAGTGCGAGGGCGGCATTCTAAAGCGAACCGCCACGATGTCAAGGCCATTGGAGGCCCTTGAAATAAAAGAAATTACGCTCGAAGGTCCGGCCATGCCACCTTGATGTAAGTGAGCATGGAAACCAGCGTCAGCACGGCCGCTGCACCGGTCAGAACCACGCCGATTTCGTAGATCGGCAGGTCCAGCAGCGGGTTGCGATACAGCATGAACGTCAGCCCGACCACCTGGAAAATGGTCTTGGCCTTGCCCAGCCAGTTGACGGCGACCTTGCCGCGCTGGCCGAGTTCCGCCATCCATTCCCGCAGCGCGGAAATCGCGATCTCGCGGCCGATGATCACCAGCGCCATGGCGATGACAAAGCCGCGGGTGTCCTGGGCCACCAGCAGGATGAGCGCCGCCGCCACGATCAACTTGTCCGCCACCGGGTCCAGGAAGGCACCCAGGCGCGTGATCTGCCCCAATTTACGGGCGAGGTAACCGTCCAGGGAATCGGTGATGCCGGCGGCGGCGAACAGCAGGCCCGCCAGGGGGTTGGCCCAGTGGTACGGCAGGTAATAGGTCACCACCACCACCGGAATCGCGGCGATGCGGGTCCAGGTCAGGATATTGGGTACGGTCCATGGGCTCGGCCGCGGCGCCGCAGCGGCCTTGTCGTCCCGACCTTCTCTCACTGACGCATCCATGACCGCGGCTGAGCCCCTTGTTCCCCGGCGCCCTACGCACCCGGATGCAGGTGATCATAAATGCTCCGGGCCAGGGATGCCCCGATACCTGACACCTGCTCGAGGTCGGCGACGGCCGCCCGCAGCACGCCCTGCAGGCCACCGAAGTGCGTCAGCAGCGCCCTGCGCTTGCCCGGTCCCAGGCCCGGCACGGCCTCCAGCACCGACTCGTTGAAGCGCCTGGCGCGCCGTTTGCGATGTCCGGTTATGGCAAACCGGTGCGCTTCGTCCCGGATACGCTGCACCAGGCGCAGTGCCGGTGAGTGCGGATCGAGGATCACGGGCACCGGATCGCCCTGGATGAACAGCCGCTCCTGCCCCGGCCTGCGGTCCGGGCCCTTGGCCACGCCAACCAGCCGCACGTCGGCGAAATCCAGCGCCGCCAGCGCCTCGTGCACCTGGTTGATCTGGCCCTGGCCACCGTCGATCAGCAGCAGATCAGGCTGCGGGATCTCGCCTTCCTTGATCCGGGTGAAGCGCCGGGTCAGGGCCTGGTGCAAGGCGCCGTAGTCATCGCCCGGTGCCACGCCGCTGATGTTGAAGCGCCGGTATTCCTTTTTCAGCGCCCCCTCGGGTCCGAACACCACGCAGGACGCAACGGTGCCCTCGCCCTGGGTATGGCTGATGTCGAAGCACTCAATGCGCGCCGGCAGCTGCGGCAGGTCCAGGGCGTCGGCCAGCGCGGTCATCAGTTCGGCCGCGCCCTGGCGCTGGGCCTGGCGCATGCGCAGCGCCTGTACCGCGTTTTCCTGCGCCAGTTCCACCCAGCGCACCGCGAGCCCCCGCGCCGGCCGGCGCACGCTCACGGCACGGCCCGCGCGTTCGCGCAGCACCTCCCCCAGCGCCTGCGCATCCGGCAGTTCGAGGCCGATCAGCACCTCGGGCGGTGGCTCCTGCGCGGTGTAGTACTGCAGCAGGAACGAGCCCAGGGCCTCCACCGGTTCGGCCAGCGCCGCGCGCGGGAAGTAACTGGTGGTCCCGAGGTTGCGGCCGCCGCGCACCAGCATGACGCTCACCGCGTACTCACCGGGCTCGCCGGTGATGGCGAACACGTCTACGTCGCGTTCGCCCTCGGTGGTCACCACCTGCTGCGACTGGATGTTCTTCAGGGCCTGCAGCTGGTCGCGGATCACGGCCGCGCGCTCGAACTGCAGCCGCAGGGACGCCTCCTCCATGCGGGCCTGCAGCTCGGCATTGACCTCGCTGCTGCGCCCTTCCAGGACCTTTACCGCGGCATCGACGTCCTGTGCATAGGCCGCAGCGTCGATCAGCCCCACACACGGCGCCGAGCAGCGCCCGATCTGGTGCTGCAGGCAGGGCCGGCTGCGGTTGGCGAAATAACTGTCGCGGCAATTGCGGATACGGAACAGCTTCTGCAGGCTTTGCAGGGTTTCACGCACCGCGCCGGCATTGGGAAACGGCCCGAAGTAACGGCCGCCCTGGTTGCGCGGCCCGCGGTAGAACGCAAGCCGCGGATACTCGTGGTCCGCGCGCAGCTGGATGTAGGGAAAGCTCTTGTCATCGCGCAGCACCACGTTGAAGCGCGGTCGGTGCTCCTTGATGAGGTTGTACTCCAGCAGCAGCGCCTCGACCTCGGAATTGGTGACTGTCACCTCGATGCGCGCGATCTGCTGCACCAGGGCGTGCACCTTGGGGATCACGTTACCCGGGTTGAAGTAGGTCCCGACCCGGTCCTTGAGGTTGCGGGCCTTGCCGACGTACAGCAGCTCCCCGGCAGCCGAGTACATGCGGTACACGCCCGGCCTGCGCGGCAGCAGGCTCACGAACTCCTTGGGATCGAAGGCCTCGCTCATGGCGAGAGCACACTCTCACGCACCGCCAGCAGCGGCAAGCGCCACTGCGCGCGTGAACACCGCGTGGAACATCCCGGGTGTCAGGCGCCGGGTGTTGGTGTTGTAGCGGCTGCAGTGATAGGTATCGAGGAAGTACCGGCCATCCGGCAGCAGGTGCTCCGCCCCATGGGCAAAGGTGTAGGCGCCACGCTTGAGCCCCAGCGCCATCAGCGTCGCATCGTGGGCGATGCGCCCCAGGGCGACGATGACGCGCACGTTGGGCAGCTGCTTCAGTTCCGCGGCCAGATAAGTGTTGCAGCGGCGGATCTCGGATGGCTCGGGCTTGTTGTCGGGCGGCACGCATTTGACGGAGTTCGAGATGCGGATGCCCTTGAGTTCCAGGCCATCATCACTCGTCGCGCCGTCGGGCTGGTTGGACAGCCCCAGGTCGAACAGGGTCTGGTACAGCAGCACCCCGGCATAGTCCCCCGTGAAGGGCCGGCCGCTGGCATTGGCGCCATGCAGGCCGGGGGCGAGACCCGCGACCAGGATGCGCGGGTCCGGATCCCCGAACGCGGGCACCGGCCGCGACCAATAGGTGGGGAAACGCTGCCGTGACTCCCGCAGGAACGCCGCCAGGCGGGGACAGGCCTTGCAGTCCGGATCGTAGCTGGCGTCCGCCGGCGGCACGGGCCGTGTCCCGCCCGGCGCGGACCTGCCCGGCAGCAGCGGTGGCATCTCAGCGACGCACGCCGCGGGCGCGGTCGGCGATCAGCATCGCCAGTTCCAGCGACTGCTCGTAATTCAGCCGCGGGTCCACGGTGGAGCGGTAGGCGCGCTGCAGATCCGCATCCGTCAGGCCACGGGCGCCGCCGGTGCACTCGGTGACGTCATCGCCGGTGAGCTCGATATGCACGCCACCCAGGTGCGAACCCATGTCCTGGTGGATGGCGAACGCCAGTTCGATTTCCGCAAGGATGTTCCCGAAGCGCCGGGTCTTCAGGCCCGAGGTCGCGGTCTCGGTGTTGCCGTGCATGGGATCGCACACCCACAGCACGCTCTGGCCGGTGGCGCGCACGGCGCGGATCAGCCGCGGCAGGTGCTTCTCGATATCCCTGGCGCCGAAGCGGTGGATGAAGGTCAGGCGGCCCTGCTCGTTCTGCGGGTTGAGCGTGGACACCAGGCCCTGGGCCCAGGCGTCATCCATGCCGCCGCCGATCTTCACCGCCACGGGGTTGGAAATGCCACGCATGTACTCGACGTGTGCGCCGTCCAGCTGCGCGGTGCGCATGCCGATCCACGGCAGGTGCGTGGACAGGTTGTACCAGCGCTGCTGCCGCGGGATGAAGCGCGTCTGCGCCTGTTCGTAGGCCAGCAGCAGGCCCTCGTGGCTGCAGTAGAAATCCGCCGTGACCGACTCGTGCACGGCACGGCCGCTGACGCCCTCGAGGAAATCCAGGGAATCGGCGATGGAATCCGCGATGCGCTGGTAGGCATCCTTCAGCGGTGAATGCTTCAGGAAGCCCAGGTCCCAGTACTCGGGATGATGCAGGTCGGCGAAGCCCCCGCCGATCAGCGCCCGTACGAAGTTCAGGGTCAGTGCGGCCCGCTCGTAGCCGCGCAACAGCAGTTGCGGATCGGGCGTGCGCGCCGCCGCGGTGAATTCCGGACCATTGACCAGGTCACCGCGATAACTCGGCAGCGAAACGCCGTCGCGTGTTTCCATGTCCGCCGAGCGCGGCTTGGCGTACTGGCCGGCCATGCGGCCCACCCGGATGATGGGCTTCTTCAGGCCGTGCAGCAGCACCAGGCTCATTTGCAGCAGGATCTTGAGCTTGCGGGCGATCTGGTCGGACTCGCAGTCCTGGAAGGTCTCGGCGCAGTCCCCGCCCTGCAGCAGGAAGGCCTCACCGCGCTGGGCGGCGGCCAGGCGTGCGCGCAGCGAGTCGATCTCCCACGACACCACGATGGGCGGCAGGCGCGACAGCTGCGCCACCACCGCCTCCAGCGCCGCCGGGTCGGGATAGCGCGGCTGCTGCTGCGCCGTACGGGACTGCCAACTTGCCGGATGCCAGGACGTCATGACTGGAGCACGCATTGCTGTTTCCAAGGGACTGTCCGGGATGCTCCCGGGCGACAAAAATCCAGTTTCAACACTATCACAAACGGTGACGGTCCCGCTCCGCCGCCTTGGCTTCCTGCCACAGCTCTTCCCACTGCGGCAGGCTCAATGCCGCCAGTTCCAGGCCCCGGGCCCGTGCCAGGCCCTCCATGAAGCCGAAGCGTCGCTCGAACTTGGCGTTGGTGCCGCGCAAGGCCGTTTCCGGGTCCACGCCCACGTGCCGCGCCCAGTTAACGATGGCGAACAACACGTCGCCCAGCTCTTCCACGGCATGCGCGGACGGCGGTCCGCCGGCACACGCGGCCAGTGCCTCGTCCAGCTCCGCCAGTTCCTCGTCCACCTTGGCGCGCACGTCGGCCGGATCGCTCCAGTCGAACCCCACCCGGGCCGCGCGCTTGCTGAGCTTGCAGGCGCGGGTGAGCGCCGGCAGCGCCAGCGGCACATCGTCCAGCACCCCGGCCGGACCCTTGCCGGCGGCCGCGGCCCGCGCCTCGCGCTCCTGCGCCTTGGTGTGCTCCCAGCCGGTCAGTACCGCCGTGGAAGTGCGCGGCCTGTCATCGGTGCCGCCACCCGCCGCGGCAATGGCAGCCGGCGCAAACACATGCGGGTGACGCCGCACCAGCTTGTCGTGGATGCCGCGCGCCACGGCTTCAAAATCGAACCAGCCGCACTCCTCGGCCATGCGCGCGTGGAACACGATCTGGAACAACAGGTCCCCGAGTTCCTCCCGCAGCTTGTCCGGCTCACCGCCCTGGATGGCATCGGCGACCTCGTAGGCCTCCTCCAGTGTGTAGGGCGCGACCGTGGCGAAGGTCTGCTCCCGGTCCCAGGGGCAGCCGCCGGGACCCCTGAGCGTGCGCATCAGCGCCAGCAGGTCCGTCATCGCCGCAGGGGTCTTCGTGTTCACGCGCACAGCCTCTGCAAGGCACCCAGCATGCCGGCCGTGGCGCCCCAGATGATGCGCTCGCCCCACACGACATCGCACAACTCCACTTCCGCCTCCTCCGGTCCATAGCGCCGCCGCCGCGGCCGCTGGTTCTTCGGATCAAACAGGTAGGCCAGCGGCACCTCGAAGGTGTCCGCCACCTCGGCCGGATCCGGTGTCAGCGTGAACCCCGGCCGTACCAGGCCCACCACCGGGGTCACCCGGTAGCCGCTGGGCACGATGTGATCGGGCAGGTAGCCCACGATGGATACGAACTCCGCCACCAGCCCGATTTCCTCGCGCGCCTCGCGCAGCGCGGCGGCCGCCGGATCCTCCTGCGCCTCGATGCGGCCACCGGCGAAACTGACCTGGCCCGCATGGTGGCGCAGGTCCTGCGCGCGCTGTGTCAGCAGTACCGTGGGCTCATCGCGGGTGACGATGGAGACCAGCACCGACGCCGGCACCGGCTCGACCGGAAAATACCGGCGATAGCGTTGGGTCTCGGCCGCCGTCAGTCCCGGCAGCACCCAATCCTCGGGCGCATGGTGGGGCACGGACCCTTGCAGGCGCTCACGGATGCGCGCCAGACAGTCCATGCCCGCCATGAATGCCCCTCAGCCGCCGCCGCTGGTGCCGCCCTTGATGCCACCCTCGGTCAGGTCGAGCGGGTCCAGGAGCTTTGCCAGCTGGTCGGCCGACAGGTCGGTCATCTTCTGCGCCATTTCGCGGATCGGCTTGCCTTCGGCATAAGCCTTCTTGGCGATGGCCGCGCCCTTGTCATAGCCGATGACGGAATTCAGCGCCGTGACCAGGATGGGATTGCGCTCCAGGGCGTCCGCCAGGCGCGCCTGGTTCACCGTGAAGCCGGCAATGGCCTTGTCCGCCAGCAGCGGGATGACGTTGGCCAGCAGCCGGATGCTCTCCAGCAGCTTGTAGGCCACCAGCGGCAGCATGACGTTCAGCTGGAAGTTGCCGGACTGCCCGGCCACCGTGATGGCCACATCGTTGCCCATGACCTCGGCCGCCACCATCGCGGCGGCTTCCGGGATCACCGGGTTGACCTTGCCCGGCATGATGCTGCTGCCCGGCTGCAGCGCCGGCAGTGCGATCTCACCCAGGCCCGCCAGCGGCCCGCTGTTCATCCAGCGCAGGTCGTTGGCGATCTTCATGACGCTCACCGCCACGACCTTCAGCTGCCCGGACAGCTCCACCGCGGCGTCCTGGCTCGACAGCGACTCGAAGTAGTTGCGGCTGGGCGTGAAGGCGATGCCGGTGATCTTCGACAGTTCGCGGCAGAACGCGGCACCGAACTGCGGATGCGCATTGATGCCGGTGCCCACCGCGGTACCGCCCTGCGCCAGCGCGTTCAGGCGCGGCGCCACGGCCTCGATCCGCGCCTTGCCGTTCTCCAGCTGGGTACGCCAGCCGGACAGCTCCTGCGCGAAGGTCACGGGCATCGCATCCATGAGATGGGTGCGGCCGGTCTTCACGACCCTGGCCAGTTCCTTTTCCTTCGCCGCGATCACGCCGCAGGCATGCGCCAGCGACGGCAGCAGCGCATCGCGCGCGGCCAGCGCCGCCGATACCTGGATCGTGGTCGGGATCACGTCGTTGCTGCTCTGGCCCATGTTCACCTGGTCATTGGGGTGAACCGGCAGCCCTGAACGCGCGGAGGCCAGGTGCGCGATGACCTCATTGGCGTTCATGTTGGTGCTGGTGCCCGAGCCGGTCTGGAACACGTCCAGCGGGAAATGGGCGTCGTGCCGGCCGTCGGCGACTTCCAGGCTGCTTGCGACAATGGCATCCGCCACCGCCTTGTCCAGCAGCCCCAGGCTGGCATTGGCCATGGCCGCAGCCTGCTTGACATGGCCCAGGGCACGGATGAACGCGCGCGGCATCGGCCGGCCGCTGATGGGGAAGTTCTGCACGGCGCGCTGGGTCTGCGCGCCCCACAGCGCCTCGGCCGGCACCTTGAGTTCACCCATGCTGTCGCGTTCGGTACGGAAGGAAGACGTCATCGTAAAACCACTCCGGCATTGCACCAAGGAAGTCGCAACTGCGGTCGTCCGGCCGCTGCGCGACGCATGCGGTATCATCTCATATCCCGCTTTACCGGATTCATGACAGATGTCCGCGCCCACCGCCTCCGCTCCGTCCGCCCTCGACGCCCTGTCCCCGCTTGATGGCCGCTACAGCCGTGCCGCAGGTCCGCTGCGCGGCCTGCTGTCGGAGGCCGGCCTGATCCGCGAACGCATCCGCATCGAGGCGCTGTGGTTCCTGCACCTGTCGCAGGCCGCGCCCGCACTTGCCGGCAGCAGGATCAGCGAGGCCGTGCGCGCGCGCGCCGCGGCGCTCGCCGACTCGCCTCCGCAGGACGCGGCCACCGCCGTCAAGAAGATCGAGGAGCGCACCAACCACGACGTCAAGGCGGTGGAATACTACGTGCGCGAACAGCTGGCCGACGCCGGCGCCTCCCCGGCCAGCCTGGAACTGGTGCACTTCGGCTGCACTTCCGAGGACATCAACAACATGAGCTACGCGCGCCTGCTGGCCGCCGCGCGCACCGTGATGCTGCAGCACGCCGACGAACTGCGCGGTGTGCTGGCGCAGTTCGCCCGCCAGCATGCGGACCTCGCCATGCTGGCGCGCACCCATGGCCAGCCCGCGAGCCCCACCACCCTGGGCAAGGAGTTCGCCAACGTCGTCGCACGCCTGGAGCGCGCCCGCGCACGCCTGGCCGCCATCGCGATCCTCGGCAAATGGAACGGCGCGGTGGGCAATTTCAACGCCCATGTCGCGGCGGTGCCGGAACTCGACTGGCGCGGCGTCTCCAGGGACTTCATTGAAAGCACCGGCTTGACCTGCAACCCCTACACCACCCAGATCGAGCCACATGACTGGATCGGTGAGTACTGCGACGCCTTCGCGGCGCTCAACGTCATCCTGATCGACCTGTGCCGTGACATCTGGGGTTACATCTCGCTGGGCTACCTGCGCCAGCGCCCGGTGGCCGGGGAAGTCGGCTCCTCCACCATGCCGCACAAGATCAACCCGATCGACTTTGAAAACGCGGAAGGCAACCTCGGCGTGGCCAATGCACTGCTGCGCTTCTTCTCGGAAAAGCTCCCGGTGTCGCGCTGGCAGCGCGACCTCACCGACTCCACGGTGCTGCGCAATGTCGGCGTGGCGCTCGGCCACACCCTGGTGGCCTGGCGCGCGGCACAGCGTGGCCTGTCGAAGATCGCCGCCGACCCGCAGCGCATCAGCGCCGATGTGGCCGGCGCCTGGGAGGTCCTGGGTGAGGCGGTCCAGACCGTGCTGCGCGCTGCCGGCGTACCGGATGGCTACGAGCTGCTGAAGGACTTCACCCGCGGCCATGCCATCGACGGCCCGGCACTGGCCGGTTTCATCGACGGCCTGCCCATCGAAGCGGCACAAAAATCCCGCCTTAAGTCCCTGAAACCTCAAGATTATGTCGGATTGGCCGCGACCCTGGCGCGCCACCTCGGCTGAGACTCCATGACCCCCGTGCCGCGGGGGCTCATTATTGGGTGATGCAGTGCACGGTTTTGCACTGCAATCCACCAACCTGCCGGACGCCCCCGGCAAAGCGTGACGCGGGCCACACGTCATAACCCGGGGTGTTTTTTAGGATCACCGGAACCTGCCATACGCAGGTGTCCTCAGGAAGGATGATCCGATGACTTCCCCGGCCGAATCCGACAGCTCGAGCGTGCTTGCGTCTCTGGCGCATGCCCGCTATGCGGATGAAGCCTCGGGCCGGATTGTCAGCCTGGCCGCCCCCGCGCTGTCGCGGGAGCCCCTGGCCCTGTTCACGAACGTCGCCGAAGCCCGCGTGGCGGTGGACAGCGCCGCGGCCTCCGCCCGCCGCATGATCTCGATCTACACCCAGGACCTGGAGCCGGAGGTCTATGAGCAAAGCGGCTTCCTGGAAATCATCAAGAGCTTCGTCCTGAGCCGCAGCTTCTCCAAGGTGCGGGTGCTCCTGGTGAACCCCGGCCGCGTCATGGCCGACAGCAACCGTTTCATCGCCATGGGCCGGCGCCTGTCGAGCCATATCGACATCCGGTACGTGGCCGAGCACACCCCGCAGCGGGCCTGCGCCTACTTCATCGCCGATGACCATGCCATCGCCTACCGGCTGCGGGCGGATACCTGGGACGGCATCGCCGACCTGAACAACCCGGCCGTGGCACGGCTGTACCTGGGTGAGTTCGACGCGGTCTGGAACGCCAGCGCGCCGGAGCGTGCGCTGCGGGTCGCCCGCCTGGGCTGACCGGGCAACCGCCCGCCCCTTATAATCGGGGCATGTCCCCTCCCGCTATTACCGTGGCTGCGCTGGTCGAGCGCCAGGGCCGCTTCCTGCTCGTCGAGGAGAACATCGGCGGCGAACTGGTGTTCAACCAGCCGGCCGGCCATGTCGAACCCGGGGAGACGCTGCTGCAGGCCGTGGTGCGCGAGACCCGCGAGGAGACCGCCTGGCTGCTGACGCCCCGCGCCTTCCTGGGCGCCTACTACTGGCGCCATCCCGGCACGGGCAAGGCCTCGCTGCGCTTCGCCTTCACCGGCAGCGTGAGCGACCACGACCCGGGGCAGCCGCTGGACGACGGCATCCTGCGCACTCACTGGCTGGACCGCGGCGAGCTGGTGGCGCTGGGCACACGCCTGCGCAGCCCGCTGGTCCTGCGCTGCGTGGACGACCACCTGGCCGGGGGACATCGGCCGCTGACCGCGGCCGGGCACCTGAACATGGACACGGCGCACGGCTTCGAGGCCGTGCACGTCGCCTGAGGTCCGCATGGACCCCCCGGCCTGCCTGCCGGCTCCTGACGGCAGGGTCATCGTCGGCCTGTCCGGTGGCGTGGATTCAGCGGTGGCGGCGCTGCTGTTGCAGCAGCAGGGCTGGGAGGTCCAGGGCCTGTTCATGGCCAACTGGGACGAGGACGATGCCTTCTGTACCCAGGCCCAGGACTACCAGGACGCGCGTGCCGTCGCCCAGGTGCTGGACATCCCCCTGCATCGTGCCTCCTTCGCCGCCGACTACCGCCAGCGGGTGTTCGACTACTTCCTGGCCGAGCACCGCGCCGGCCGCACGCCCAACCCGGACGTGCTGTGCAACCGGGAGGTCAAGTTCGGGGTGGCCTGGCGCCATGCCCGGCGCCTGGGGGCGCGCTGGTTCGCCACCGGCCACTACGCCCGCATCGAACATGCCCCGGACGGCCCCCGGCTGCTCAAGGCCAGGGACGCCGCCAAGGACCAGAGCTACTTCCTGCACGCCGTCGAGCGCCCGGACTTCGACCGGGTGCTCATGCCGGTCGGCGAGCTGCACAAAAGCGAAGTCCGCGCGCGCGCCCGCGCCGCCGGCCTGCCGGTGTACGACAAACCCGACAGCACCGGCATCTGCTTCATCGGCGAACGCCCGTTCCGCGAGTTCCTGGGCCGTTACATCCAGCACACCCCCGGGCCCATTCAAACACCGGACGGCGAAACCATCGGCACCCACCAGGGCCTGGCCTTCTACACCCTGGGACAGCGCGGCGGCCTCGCCATCGGCGGCCGCCGCGACGGCGAAGGTTCGCCCTGGTATGTCGCCGCCAAGGACCCCGCCCGCAATGTCCTGGTCGCCGTCCAGGGCCATGACCATCCGCTGCTGAGCGCCCGCGAATTATGGACTGAACCCCTGCACTGGCTGCTGCCGCCGACGGCGATGCCCCTGCGGTGCACGGTCCGCGTCCGGCACCGCCATCCCGACCAGCCCGCCACCCTGCACCGGCTGCCGGACGGCGGCGCCCGGGTGGTGTTCGATGAGCCCCAGCGGGCGCTCACCCCCGGCCAGTTCGCCGTGGCCTATGACGGCGAGGTCTGCCTGGGCGGGGGGGTGATCGCCGAGGTTGCAGGTTCAACACAGGAGTCCTGACAACCCGTTATAATTGGGGGCTGAATTCCAGCTGCGGCCCCTGTGCGGCCAGCTAAATTTGAGGAGGATTCCATGACCGACAGCTACAAGTCCGCCACGTCCCTCAAGGTCGGCGACCGCTCTTACGAAATCTTCAGCTTCAAGGCCCTGCCCGCCGACAAGGTCGCGCGCCTGCCCTACTCGCTGAAAATCCTCCTGGAAAACCTGCTGCGCTTCGAGGACGGCGTGAACGTGACCAAGGCGGACATCGACGCCATCCTCAACTGGGACGCGAAGGCCACGCCCTCCTACGAAATCTCCTTCACCCCGGCGCGGGTCATCATGCAGGACTTCACCGGCGTGCCCTGCGTGGTGGACCTGGCTGCCATGCGTGAGGCCATCACCCGCCTGGGCGGGGATGCCGAAAAGGTGAACCCGCTGGCGCCGGCCGAGCTGGTCATCGACCATTCCGTGCAGGTCGACGAGTACGGCACGGCGCAGGCGCTGGCCGACAACAACCGCATCGAGTTCGAGCGCAACGGCGAGCGTTACTCCTTCCTGCGCTGGGGCCAGACCGCGTTCAAGAACTTCAGCGTGGTGCCGCCCAACACCGGCATCGTGCACCAGGTGAACCTGGAATTCCTGGGACGTGTGATCTTCCCGAAGGCCGGCCCCAAGCCCCAGGCCTACCCGGACACCGTGGTCGGCACCGACTCCCACACCACCATGATCAACGGCCTGGGGGTGCTGGGCTGGGGCGTGGGCGGCATCGAGGCCGAGGCCGCGATGCTCGGCCAGCCGGTCACCATGCTGATTCCGCAGGTCATCGGCGTAAAGCTCACCGGCCAGCTCCCGGCCGGCGCCACCGCCACCGACCTGGTGCTCACCATCACCGAGATGCTGCGCAAGAAGGGCGTGGTGGACAAGTTCGTCGAGTTCTTCGGCGATGGCCTCGCCAACCTGCCGCTGGCCGACCGCGCCACCATCGGCAACATGTCGCCGGAGTTCGGCAGCACCTGTGCCATCTTCCCGATCGACGAGGAAACCATCCGCTACCTCAAGCTCTCGGGCCGCCCGCAGGAGCAGGTTGCTCTCGTCGAGGAGTACGCCCGCGCCCAGGGCCTGTGGCGCCTCAACGGCCAGCAGGCCGCCAACTACACCGACGTGCTGGAACTCGACCTGTCGACCGTCGTTCCGAGCCTGGCCGGCCCCAGCCGTCCGCAGGACCGCGTGCCGCTGAACACCGCCAAGGCCGCATTCGGCAAGGCCTATGCGAAGCAGTCCGAGGAGCGCACCAAGAAGAACCCCACCGCCCCCGGCAAGGCCCAGGTCACCGCGGACGGCAAGACCTTCGAATTGAAGGACGGTGCGGTACTGATCGCCGCCATCACCAGTTGCACCAACACCTCCAACCCCTACGTGCTGATCGCCGCCGGCCTGGTCGCGCGCAATGCCCGCAAGCTGGGCCTGACCAGCAAGCCCTGGGTCAAGACCAGCCTCGCGCCCGGATCGCGCGTGGTGACGGACTACCTGTCCTCCGCCGGCCTGCTCGATGAACTCGCCGGCATCGGCTTCAACCTGGTGGGCTATGGCTGCACCACCTGCATCGGCAACTCCGGCCCGCTCAAGGCCGAAATCGCCGCTGGCGTCACCGAAGCCGACCTCATCGGCTGCTCGGTGCTGTCCGGCAACCGCAACTTCGATGGCCGCGTGCACCCGCAGGTGAAGCAGAACTACCTGGCCTCCCCGCCGCTGGTCGTGGCCTATGCCCTGGCCGGTTCGCTGGACGTCGACCTCGACACCCAGCCGCTGGGCACCGGCAGCAATGGCAAGCCGGTGTTCCTCAAGGACATCTGGCCCTCGCCCGCCGAAGTCGCCGACTTCGTGCACAGGAACATCACCTCGGAAATGTTCCGCAAGAGCTACGCGGGTGTGTTCGATGGCGATGAGCGCTGGCGCGCGATCAAGACCCCGGCCGGCAAGGTCTACTCCTGGGACACCAAGTCCACCTACGTCAAGAACCCGCCGTACTTCGACGGCATGACCATGACGCCGGCCAGGCTGGGCGACATCAAGGACGCCCGCGTGCTGGCGTTGCTGGGCGACTCGGTGACGACGGATCATATTTCCCCCGCCGGCAACATCGCCAAGACCAGCCCCGCCGCGCGCTACCTCATGGAACAGGGCGTGCAACCCAAGGACTTCAACCAGTACGGCGCGCGCCGTGGCAACCACGAAGTCATGATGCGCGGCACCTTCGCCAACATCCGCCTGCGCAACCTGCTGCTGCCGGGCACCGAGGGCGGCGTGACGCTCTACATCCCCGGCAACGAGCAGATGTCGATCTACGATGCGGCCATGAAGTACAAGGCCGACGGCACGCCGCTGGTGATCCTGGCCGGCAAGGAGTACGGCACCGGCTCCTCGCGTGACTGGGCCGCCAAGGGCACCATGCTGCTGGGCGTGAAGGCCGTCATCGCCGAAAGCTTCGAGCGCATCCACCGTTCCAACCTCATTGGCATGGGCGTGCTGCCGCTGCAGTTCAAGGACGGTCAGAGCGCCCAGAGCCTGGGGCTCACCGGCAAGGAGACCTTCAGCATCGAAGGCGCGGGCAATCCCGAACTGCGCGAGGTCAAGGTCACCGCCAAGGCGGCAGACGGCAAGGCCACGACGTTCAGCGTGCGCGTGCGCATCGACACCCCGAAGGAGCAGGACTACTACCGCCACGGCGGCATCCTGCAGTACGTCCTGCGCCAGCTGGCCAAGGCCGCCTGAGGCCGGGCGCGGCGGCGGCCGGGGCCTACCCGGCCGTTGCCGCATGTGCAGGAGATGGCCATGCAGTCCGCAGGCAATCCGGCGCCGCAGCAGAGGCGGCTCGCCGTCTTCGATCTCGACGGCACCATCACGTACCGCGACACCCTCTGGCCCTATGTCCGGGGTTTCCTGCAGGACAGCTGCCGCAGCCAATGGCGGCTGCTGCGGGTGATTCCCGCCGTTCTGGGCTTCGCTGCGGGGCGCGCTGATCACGGCGACGTCAAGTCGGCCTTCATCCGCACCACCCTGGGTGGCGCCCTGCGCGCCGACCTCCAGGCCTGGACCGCCCGCTTCGTCGACGACATCGTGATGCATCGCTGCTTTGCAGCGGCGCTGGCGGCCGTGGCCGGACATCGCGCCCGCGGCGATGCCCTGGTGCTGATGAGCGCCAGCACCGACCTGTACGTGCCGGCGATCGGACAGCGCCTGGGCTTCACCGACACGGTATGCACCGGCGTGCGCTGGAATGGTGAGCGCCTGGACGGCAGGCTTTCCACGCCCAACCGCCGCGGCGAGGAGAAGGTGCACTGTTTCGAGGCCCTGAAGGCCCGTTACCCAGGCCTGCCCACCGTGGCCTATGGCAACGCCAGCAGCGACCTGCCGCACCTGCGGCTCGCGGACCAGGCCTTCCTGGTCAATGCCAATGCGCGGGCGCGGCGCGCGGCGCGGCGGCTGAACGTCGGCCTCGGCGCCTGGTGAGTGTGGCGGCCACCGGGCCGGATCACCCTCACAGGCCGCGCTACATCGACGTGCGCACCTGCCACAGCTCGGGGAAGAACTTCAGTTCCAGGGCCTTGGTCAGGTAGCCCACGCCACTGGTGCCGCCGGTGCCGCGCTTGCCGCCGATGATGCGCTCGACGACCTTCAGGTGATGGAAGCGCCACAGCTGGAACTGATGGTCCAGCTCGATCAGCCGTTCGGCCAGCTCGTACAGCTCCCATTCCTTGGCCGCGTTGAGATAGATGCCGAGCCACGCGCCCGTCACCTGCTTGCTGGCGCGGTACGGCTCGCTGAAGTCCCGCGACAGGTGGTCCTCGGGAATGCCATAGCCGCGGCGGCTCAGGAGCCGCAGCACCTCGTCGTACAGCGAGGGGGCCTCCAAAGCCACCTTCAGCCGGTTGTAATCCTGCGGGTGCTTCCTGTGCACGGTGATGTAGCCCGGGTTCTTGTTCCCCAGGGTGAACTCCAGCAGCCGGTACTGCACCGACTGGAAGCCCGAGGCACGCCCCAGGACATTGCGGAACAGCGCATAGTCCGCCGGCGTCATGGTGGCGAGCACGTCCCAGGTGTTCAGCAGCTGCGTCTGCAGGCGCGAGATGCGCGTGAACATCTTGAAGCACGACCCCAGGTTGTCCCGCTGCACGCTGTCCACCACCGCCGCCAGTTCGTGCAGGAACAGCCGCATCCACAGCTCCGCTGCCTGGTGCAGCACGATGAACATCATTTCATCGTGCTCGTGGGACAGCGGCCGCTGCGCGTCGAGCAGCAGGTCCAGCCGCAGGTATTCGCCGTAGGACAGCGAGGACCCCAGGTCCCAGTGCACCGGCTCGTCGGACAGGTCCACACGCTCGGATTTGTCGTACGGTGGTTTGTTCATCGTGCTTGAGTCTAACATCGCCCGATATTCCCCTGCCGGACCGCCCCGATGAGCAGCAGCGAGCGCGCCGTACAACGCCTGATATATGTCACCGACCTGGGCGGCACCGCCGTATTCGCCTTCGAGGGCGCGCTCATCGCCGTGGCGGCACACCTGGACCTGTTCGGCGTGCTGGTGCTGGCCTGCTGCACGGCCTTCGGCGGCGGCGTGATCCGCGACGTGCTCATGGGCCAGCTGCCACCCAGCGCGCTGCGGGGCTGGGTCTATCCCGGCACCGCCCTCGCCGCCGGCGCCTTTGCGTTTGCATTCGCCTCCTCGGTGCACGTGCCGCCAAAGCTGCTGCTGACCCTGGACGCGGCGGGCCTGGCGCTGTTCGCGATTGCCGGCGCCGACAAGGCGCTCGAAGCGGGCGTCTATCCCCTGAGCGCGACCATGCTGGGGACCATCACCGCGGTCGGCGGGGGCACCCTGCGCGACGTGCTGCTGGCGCAGGTTCCCGGCATCCTGCGCGCCGACATCTATGCGACGGCTGCCCTGGCCGGATCCGCGGTGCTCGTGATCTGCCGGCGCGCCGGCGTACCGGTGACGATCGCGGCCCTTGGCGGTGGGCTGACCTGTTTTGCGCTGCGGCTGCTCGGCGTCTGGCAGCACTGGCAGCTGCCCGGCGCGTCTTAGAAGATCCAGGACGGCACGCGGCGCCAGCCCTGCAGCAGCTGCTTGTCCAGCCGGCGCCAGTCAGGACAGCAGGACTTGACGCAGGCCCAGAAGCGCGGCGAATGGTCCATGTGCCGGGTATGGGACAGTTCATGCACCAGCAGGTAGCGCACGACCTCGGGGGGCTGGAACAGCAGGCAGACGTTCAGGCTGATGGTGCCCCGCGAGGAACAGCTGCCCCAGCGGGTGCGCTGGCGACGGATCACCACCTTGCGATAGCTGAAGCCATGTTCGCCGGCCACCTGCGCCAGCATCGGCTCCAGCACCGCCTGGGCCCGGTCCATCAGCCAGTCCACCAGCCGGTTGCGCACGGCGTCCTGGCCGGCCTCGCCACTGACGATCAGCAGATGATCGTAGGTGGCCAGACGCAGCCGGCCGCTGCCACCGGCCAGGTGCAGCCGCCAGCGCTCGCCACTGGCAGCCGTGTCGATGTCAGTGGGCGGAAAGGGCTGCTCGGGGGGGCGGGTGCGCAGGGCCGCGGCCTGCCGCTCCTCGATCCAGCCGCGGTGGGCCTCGATGAAGCGCTGCACGGCCCCGGGCGGGGTGCGCAACGGTACCACCACCTCCACATGCCCGGTACGATGCACGCGCACGGCCAGGCGCCGCGCCCGGGCGCTTTCGCGCACCTCCCAGGGCGTGCCATCGTTGTCGGACAAAAGGGAAAGCTGGTTCAATGGCGGACATGATAATCGACAACCCCGCGCGGGCCGACTCCGCCCCGCTGCTCAACGTCGAGGGGCTGGTCAAGCACTACCCCGGCGGCGTCGTTGCCGTCAACGGCGTGTCCTTCGCCATCCGCGCGGGCACCTGCTTCGGCCTGCTGGGGCCCAATGGCGCCGGCAAGAGCACCACCATCGAGATCATGGAAGGCATCCTCGAGCCCACCGCCGGACAGGTGCGCTACCGCGGCGAGCCGCTGGGCGCGCGTTTCCGGGCCGAGGCCGGCATCCTGTTCCAGAAGACGGCGCTGCAGGACTTCCTGTCAGTACGGCAGACCCTGGCGCTGTTCCGCGGCCTGTACCGCCATGGCCTGTCGGTGGACGAGGCCATCCGGCTGTGCTCGCTGGAAAACCTGGTCGACCGCGACAACAAGAAGCTCTCCGGTGGCCAGCTGCAGCGGCTGCTGCTGGCGGTGGCACTGATCAACGACCCGGCCATCGTGTTCCTGGACGAGCCCACCACCGGCCTGGACCCGCAGGCGCGGCGCCGGTTCTGGGAACTGGTGCAGTCCATCAAGGCCCAGCACAAGACGGTGATCCTGACCACCCACTACATGGAGGAAGCCGAACTGCTGTGCGATGAGATCGTCATCGTGGACCACGGCCGCATCATCGCCCAGGGCGCGCCCCGGGCGCTGCTGGCGGAAGCCGGCGTGCCCAACCTCGAGGCGCTGTTCCTGAAACTCACCGGCGAGGACCTGCGCTCATGAACCACCATGGATTCAGCCTGCGCCGGCTGCTGGTGGTCTGGCATGCGCGCAACCTCGAATTCGTGCGCGACCGCGCCTCCCTGATGTTCACCCTGGGCGTGCCGGTGCTGCTGGTGATCGCCATGGGAGTGATTTTCGGCGGTCCGCCGCGGCCGCTGTTCAAGGTCGGCGTGCTCGGCTCCCGGCCGGGCTATGCCTTCCTGCACGAGCAGTACTTCCAGTTCGTGCCCGAGAGCAACCAGGCCCAGGCAATCCATGCCGTGGCCCGCGCCGATCTCGACCTGCTGCTGGACCTGCGCGCGGGCCCGGTGCGCTACTGGGCGGTGCAGGATTCGCCCAAGGGATACGTGGCCGAAAAGCTGCTGCTGCAGGCGGATCCCGCGGCCCGGCGGCAGCCGATCACCGGCAGTGCCGTACGCTACCTCGACTGGC
>Ga0153956_1001040_pt1 | contig 26898 bp, 26 predicted proteins | sample TSFL040MetaG_FD_104704 | JGI IMG/M metagenome (GOLD analysis project Ga0153956, IMG submission 104704) | Attine ant fungus gardens microbial communities from Florida, USA - TSFL040 MetaG | ecosystem: Host-associated > Fungi > Mycelium > Unclassified | place: USA: Florida, Wekiwa Springs... | reverse complement strand
TATTTGAACTGCATTTTTGGTGCTGCCTATTAAACGCTGATTAACACGGATACCTGCATCAAAGTACACACCTTTGTAAGCGCGGTTAGGGTTATCGCGCGTTGTATAAGCCACGTTAAACAAAAATCCGTTAGACGAGTAATGATCTTGCGGAAAACCGTGCTCGGTATTGTAAATACCTGATGGCGTAGATAAGCCGGTCGAGTCGCGCGCATTCATGTTACGTCTGATCTCAAACGATAAACCAGCCCCCACAAAAAAGTTTTTACCTATGTTTTTATATACTTTTTCGCGGATATTATAATAGTTGGAGTGAATGGCATAACCTTTATGAGTACCGTTAGCCATTATTTTTTGCGTAGCTGTCCCGGTCGGGAAAGGCCTGCCTATCCCCAGGCCATAGTCGGGCGAAACAGTTTTGGCCGCTACGATATTACCCTGAAAGTTCCACTTATTACCGGGTGTAAAAACGTTGTGATTTAAGTAGAAATACAGAATGCCTTTGGTAGTAATAGATGCCGAGGTGGCCGCTACCGATAGCAAAGTTTTTGGGTCATTGCCCAGGCGACGGCCTGCAACAGCTTTAATGCCTATTTGCCCGCCGATGGTTGGGTTGGCCGCTACGTTGGGCACCACGGTTATGCCCGAACTTTGGTGCAAACTATCGGGCTTACTATGCGGATGCAGAATAGCACGCGTTAAATCGCCAAAATCATATTGGCCGCTTAGGTCATCTCCGGGCTTAACATTGCTCTTTTTATTGCGTAAAGAGTCGGCTTTTAGCGAGTCGGCAGGTGGCCCTGCCTGGCTGAATGCAGCGGCCGGTATAGCTAATAGCAATATCAGCAACAATATTTTAAAGGGGGTATTATGATCAAATTTACAATACATAATTTTACAGTTGGTTTCAATACCGTTTTATCTGTCCTGAAACAAGTCCATTTACTTTATTATAGCATGATACAGTTTTCAGTATCAGCAGTAACCGGTCCCATTTTGTTTTTATGCATAATTAAGTTACATAGCGCATATTTTGTTTTAAACAGACTTTCAGCTCAGTGTAAAAAGTCGCATTAAAGGTATTATTCTGCATTTATCTGTAACCCTGCGGTAAATAAATGCGTCATAGCTGCAAATGGAAAAACTTATGCGAGGCATCAAAACAATAATCATCAGTTTCGTGGTCTTTACAGGTAACTATGTATTTGCGCAGAAAAGCACAGCTGCATCAGCTTTAGATAGCATCCCGGCTTTAATGCAGCAATACAAAATCCCGGTAGTTGGCGTGAGCCTGATGGCCGATGGCAGCGTAAAAAAAACTAAGGTTTACGGCCGGCTTAGTAATGGTAATTGGGCGCCTCAAAATACGCTGTTCAACGTAGCATCTTTAACCAAGCCGGTAACGGCGCTTACCGTTTTGCGGCTGGCAGACGCGGGCAAATGGAACCTGGATGAACCGTTAGATAAATACTGGATAGACCCGGATATTAAAGATGACAACCGGCACACCAGGCTCACCACACGTATTATTTTAAGCCACCAAAGCGGTTTCCCAAACTGGCGATCGCAAAACCCGTCTAATAAACTGGCTTTTATGTTTGGGCCGGGCACTAAGTACAGCTATTCAGGCGAGGGTTTTGAATATTTGCGGCACGCGCTTGAGGCTAAGTTCCATCGCACGCTGCAGCAATTGGCAGATTCTGCCTTGTTTGGGCCTTTGGGTATGCATAACACCCGTTATGGCTGGAGCGATCAACTGGATTCAAATAGATTTGCCGATCCGCATGATGCTAACGGTAAGCTAATCGTAATGAAAAAGATATCGTTAATTATTTCTGCCGATTGGCTTGTTACTAACCTTAACGATTATAGCAAGTTTGCGTTAGCCATATTGAATCAGAAAACGCTGTCGCCAAAGCTGTATCAACAAATGATTATGCCGCAGGTAGCCATGAAAACAGGTTCCATTGAGCAAATGGGTTTGGGCTGGGAGGTAATGACGCCGCTAAGCAATGGCGAATATCTGCTGATACATACCGGGGCCGATGACGGAGTTAAAACACTGGTCATGCTGCTGCCGCAATCCAAACGCGGAATTGTTATTTTTACTAACGGTAACAACGGGTTTGAGCTGATTAAAAAAGTGATCAAGCAAGCTTACAATATAAAAGAGCTTACACCTTAGCCAGCTAATTAATTGTTGTTATGGGTTGATATTAGTAAACTTGCATATACCAGTTATACCCATGATCATCAAAAAAATCAGTCTGTTGGCCGGCACTTCGGCAATATTGTTTTGTGCGACATTAAAAGCGCAGACACCCATACACGCTGATCTGACCATACACAAAAACCTAAGCGACAATCAGCTGCTGGACATGGTGCAGAAACAAACTTTCAGGTACTTTTGGGATATGGCACACCCTGCCAGTGGTATGGCTCGCGAACGCAGCACGGCCAGTACCAATTTTGGCAATAATGTGGTAACTACCGGCGGCACTGGCTTTGGTGTTATGGCTACTGTTGTGGCGGTAAACCGAAAGTTTATTACACGCAAAGAAGCCGCGCAGCATACACTCAAAATAGTTGACTTCTTATTAAAGGCCGACCGTTTTCATGGTGCTTATCCGCACTGGCTCAATGGCAATACGGGCAAGGTTATTCCCTTCAGTAAAAAAGATAACGGGGCGGATATTGTTGAAACCTCATACCTTTTTCAAGGATTGCTGGTGGCGCAACAATATTTTAACAATCATAGTTCTGTTGAAAAAGAACTGCGCACCAAGATCAAACAACTTTGGGACGGTGTGGAATGGAACTGGTTTACCCAAGGCAAAAACGTGCTGTACTGGCATTGGAGCCCTGATTACAATTGGGATATGAACCTGCCCATACAGGGGTGGAACGAGTGCCTGATCACTTACGTGATGGCTGCCTCATCGCCATCGCATAGCATTGATAAATTAGTTTACACCGAGGGTTGGAAGGATAATAAGACTTTCATTAATGGAAAAACTTATTATGGTAAATATAAGCTGCCATTGGGGCCTGATTATGGCGGCCCATTGTTTTGGACGCAGTACTCATTTACAGGACTAAATCCGCAAGGACTAGAAGACCAGTTTGCTGATTACTGGCAGCAAGCAGTAAACCACACGCTGATTGATCGTGAATACTGTATCGAGAATCCGCTGAAAAATAAGGGCTATGGCGCCAATTGCTGGGGCTTGACCGCCAGCGATAGCTGGCAGGGTTACTCGGGCCATTCACCAACTAATGACCTGGGCGTGATCACGCCGACGGCGGCCCTTTCGGCATTCCCTTATGCGCCTAAATATGCCATGCAGGCCATGCGTCATTTTTATGAAGACCTGGGGGACAAGATATGGGGCGATTACGGTTTTGTGGACGCCTTTAGCGAGCAGCATGACTGGTACGCCAAAACCTACCTGGCTATTGATCAAGGTCCGATCATTGTGATGATAGAAAATTATCGCAGCGGCCTGATCTGGAAACTTTTTATGAGCAACCCGGATGTAAAGCGAGGATTGAAGAAGCTGGAGTTCAGAGCAAAGGCCCGCTATTAATGGCTGGTTTACAGCAAACGTCATAACCCTGTTGAACGTGGAGCGATGCTTCGCGTCTTTGCAGCTATTAAAAGCGGCCATTCTGTAAAAAACCTGTAGCACATCAATCACGCTATAAAAACTTATTAACTTGCAGGCTATTACCAAACACAATAAACCAAACAAACCATCAATTTTCTGACAGACATTACGTCCGCAGTAAAAGATAAATTAATATGAAAAGAACCTTACTCTTGTTAAGTTTAATGGCCATTGGTGCCGGCGCATTTGCGCAGGTTAAACAGGCACCGGTATTGCCGCAAAAAACGGCTTTCCAGACGGGCAGCCCGTGGATACCCCAAATTGACGTACGCTCAGACATGGCTATTATCTACGGCACTAATGACCGCCCCGATATGACCTTTGAGCAGCGCGTGCAATCATGGCGCGAACACGGTTATCAAGCCGCCTTTATGACCGGTATTGCCTGGGGTAATTACGCCGACTATTTTCTAGGTAAATGGGATGGGCAGAATCACCTTGACGTAGCCCAGGTTGAGCAAAACGGCACGCCGATAATGCATGGACATAATATCCCGTATGTGGTGCCTATCCAATCATACATCGAGTACATGAAAACCGCTGTAATAAAACGCGTGATCGATGTAGGTATTAAGGAGATATTTTTAGAGGAGCCCGAGTTTTGGATGCGCGGCGGTTACAGCGTACACTTTAAAGAAGAGTGGCAAAAATATTACAACTTTCCCTGGAAACCTCAGGACGAAAGCCCGGAGAATACCTACCTGGCAAATAAGCTAAAATATCATCTTTATTATGAAGCTATCAGGCAGGTATCAGACTATGCCAAGGCTTACGCTAAAAGCAAGAGCGTTGACGTAAAGGTTTACATTGCTACGCACTCACTGGTTAACTATTCTTCGTGGCGCATTGTTAGTCCGGAGGCAAGTTTAGCTTCATTGCCGGGTATTGATGGTTATATTGCCCAGGTGTGGACCGGTACCTCACGCGAGCCAACATATTTTAATGGCGACCGTAAAGAACGCGTATTTGAAAATGCTTATTTAGAGTATGGCTCGATGGTTTCAATGACTGCGCCGACCAAACGCAAGCTGTTCTTCCTGACCGACCCTATTGAGGATGCACGCCGCGACTGGGCCGATTACAAACGCAATTACCAGGCTACTTTCACGGCTAAATTGCTGTACCCGGTTGTGGCTAACTATGAAGTAATGCCGTGGCCCGAGCGTATTTACACCGGCAAATACAAAATGGCCAACAGCGACTCAAGCGTTTACATCCCTAAATATTACTCAACCCAGATGCAGATCATGGTGAACTCGCTGAACAGCATCCCGGTATCGGCCAATAAAGTAAGTGGTGTTAATGGTATTGGTGTGTTGATGAGCAACTCGCTGATGTTCCAGCGTTTCCCGACGCATAATGGTTTTGAAGACCCACAGTTCTCTATCTTTTACGGACAAACTTTGCCGCTGATTAAACGCGGCGTACCGGTACAGACCGTACACATGGAAAATTTAGGTTACCCGGCTACATTAAAAGATATCAAGGTGCTGGTAATGAGCTACTCGAACATGAAACCCAATGACAAGTTGGTGCACGAACGACTAGCAGCCTGGGTTAAAAAAGGCGGCGAGTTGATTTATTTGGGTAAGGATGATGATCCGTACCAATCAGTAATGGAGTGGTGGAACACCAAAGGCAACAGCTATACCGCGCCGTCGCAGCAATTGTTCAAACTGCTGGGTATTGATCCGCAAAGCGGAACCAAAAAATATAAAGTAGGCCTGGGCCATGTTTATATAATGCGCGAAAACCCGAAAGATTTTGTGATGCAGGTCAATAACGACGCTAACTACCTGAGTACTCTGAAAGAAGCTTACGAAACCGATGCTAAAGCTGGTAAGTTGGTATTTAAAAACAACTTGTACCTGGAGCGCGGCCCTTATGATATCGTAGCGGTGCTGAATGAAAACCCGGACACCAAACCCTATACCATTAAAGGCCCGGTGATCGATCTGTTCGACCCGCAATTGCCTGTACTGGCAGAAAAAACCGTAAACCCGGGCGAGCAATCTTACCTGTTTGATGTAAAGCGTGTGATTAATAAAGCCAAGCCCCAGGTACTGGCTTCAGCCTCAAGAGTAACCGATGAAAAAGTTACCGCCAACCAATACAGTTTTGTAGCCAAAAGCCCTGCTAATACACAAAATGCCATGCGTATATTATTACCCGCGGCAGCCAAAAAAGTGGTAGTGACTGATGCAAAAGGCCAAGCTATAACTGATGTGCAATCATCATGGGATGCATCGTCAAAAACGCTGTTCCTGGGGTATGGAAATAGCCCGGATGGTATGCATGTGAGTGTTAGTTGGTAGTGTGGTTATTAGAGATTGGAGATTAGTAGTTTGACGTTAACTTCGAATCACCTGCGCTGCTCGAAGTTTATAACTTCGGACAGCGTTAATGTTGGTAATCGGTTTGAAACTAATCTCTAATCTCCAACCACTAACCTTTATCTCCCAATTACATAAAAATTTACTGCACTGCGCAGCTCAAAGCCCAGGCTATTGTAAATATTGATGGCGCGCTCATTATCTGCGCGAGCATGTAGAAATGGAATGTTTCCGTCAGCTTTTATACGATGGATGTGGTACGACATCAACTCGCGGGCGTAGCCGTTGCCGGTATGGTTGGGGTGTGTACACACCGCGCTAATCTCGGCATAGGGTGTAGGATTCATCCGTTGGCCAGCCATGGCTACCAGTTTATCGCCATCAAATATCCCTACGTAGTGGCCAAAATCAATGGTGCGTTGTAAAAATGGTCCGGGGTTGGTAAGGGCGGTCAGTTCCAGCATTTGTGGGATGTGCTCGTCGGTCAATACAACCGGCTTGCTTTCATCAAATGGTAAGATATCGCCAGCGTAAATCATTTGGCAGCCGGGAATATCAGCCATAACTTTCCATGGTGGTGGGATATCAGTTTTGTCTGCCGATACAAAAACAAAGGGCCCGTCGTGGGGCAAAAGCCTATAAAGCGCCGTGAAATTTTCAGGCGATGCATTTTTAATACCCACAAATGGTGCAACTTCTTTACTAAAGTATTTAATTTGCGTATTGCCGTTGCTTAATTGCTGGTTGCCTGTTGCTAATGCGTTGTAAACCGGGTTGTCTAGTAAATGTGCCATTGGCAGCAAACCTATTAAAAAAGAATTTGAATGTTCTGCCCGGAAAAAGCCGGGTATAAATTTTACTATTTAATTACTGTTTAAAATATCATGAAATATTTACCCCTTGTATTGATCGTTTTGGGCCTGGCGGCTTGTTCATCGCCACAAAAAAACAATGGCAATAACGATACTGTCGCTAAAATAGATACTGCTGGAAAAGACACCGTGTCAAAAATTTCGACCTATACATTTTTACATACCGAGGGCCGGGACAGTACCCGTGTTGAATTTGCGTTGATCAATGATCATGTACAGGGCCTGATGGATTGGTTCCCTTACGAAAAAGATAGCCGCAGCGGTGTTATTGAAGGCACGTTGAAAAACGATACCCTGCATGCTATCTGGTCATTCGCTCAGGAGCGTACTACTGATACTTTGAGAGTTGAATTTTTATTTAAAGATTCGACAGATCTGCGCCAAAAGCCCTTGATAGCTAACATGAAAAACGGCCGTCAGCAAACAGATGTAAAAGCCGGCTACACTATTCTGTACAAGCCAAGCAGCAGGCAGCACCTTTAATTAATAAAGGCGTTTATCAAAAACCTCGCGCAGGGCCAGCGCCAGTATCAAACCAAAGGCTACACCCAGCCCATGGCGATGCAAAACAATGCCCGCGGCAAAGCCTAAGCTAAACCCTATTACGGATATGATATTCTTTTTGCGCTTAACGTCCACCGCGTAAAAATAAAAAATCCCGCTTTATTAATGGTGGGGTATTTTGTTAGGCGATATCGTTATATCACCATTTAAAACTACAGAAAGATTTTAGTTAGCTATCAATGGCGGCAGAGATAAGTTAAGCGCTCAGCGTCATTTGTAAAATCTATTGAATTTTAATATCGATATAAATTTTAATTATAGTTCATCTATAAATACAATATATAAAGTGTGTGTTTTACACTATATTTGCATCACATTTAAAACTCAATAAAATATATGCTTACTATAGGACAAAAATTCCCGGCGTTTTCAAAAACTGCTGTTGTTAGCCTTGAAAAAGGAAAAGAATTTGAAACATTAACTTCTGACTACCTGGTTAATGATGATAACGTTTGGACTGTAATGTTTTGGTGGCCAAAAGACTTTACTTTTGTTTGCCCTACTGAGATTGCTGAATTTAATAAAAATTTTGGCGAGTTTCGCGACCGCGAAACCCGTTTGATCGGTGCTTCAACAGATTCTGAATTTGTTCACGCTGCCTGGAGAACTCATCACGACGACCTGCGCGACCTGAAATTCCCGATGCTGGCTGATACTTCAAAATCATTGGCTGAAGAACTGGGTATTTTAGAGCCGAATGAAAAAATTGCTTACCGTGCTACTTTCATCATCGACCCTCAGGGTATCATCCGTTGGGTGTCTGTTAACGACCTGAGCGTAGGCCGTAACGTTAAAGAAGTATTGCGTGTATTGGACGGTTTACAAACTGACGAACTTTGCCCTTGCAACTGGGAAAAAGGTCAGGAAACATTAACTGTTTAAATACCTTAAAAATCCCCGCAAAAGCCGGGGATTTTTCATTAATAACAATACCCTACGAAACCATGAGTGAAAGCACCGAAACTATAAATGAATTTTTGCAAAGTATTGGCGTTGATACGGCTTACCGTACCGCCAGCTTGTCTTTGCTTGAAAATGGCGAATCGCGTTATCTACGCGATTTGAAACTGAATTTTACCAGCACCTTAACATCAGAGCATTTAAGCACTAAAGAATGCGCGCTGCTGGGCTTGAGCATTGCGGTTAATAATAACAACCTGCCTCTTACTAACTATTACACCAAATACGCTGCCGAGCAAGGCGCCGCTGCCGGGGAGCTGGCCGAAGCGGCCGCCTGCGCCTCATTGCTGGCGTCAAACAATGTATTTTACCGTTTCAGGCATTTTACGCAGAAAGAGAAATATGGTCAGATCCCGGCGCGTATCCGCATGCAGATCATGATGAAACCGGTTACCGGTAAAGAATTTTTTGAGTTGATGAGCCTGGTGGTATCTGCCGTAAACGGCTGCGAAATGTGTGTTAATGCGCACGAAGATTCGCTGATCAAGATGGGTACAACCGAAGAGCGTATTTTTGACGCGGTACGCATTGCATCGTTAGTTACATCAGCCGGAAAAATTGTGTTTTAATTTTTCTTTTTGTTGAAATTATCACTAAATTGTAATAAACGGGGTTATTGCCGGTCTAAACAAAACGCAATAACCCTGTTTTACGTTAAGCTTAGCAGGTTAAACAATAGCGTCATCCCCAATGGCCGACAAGAAAATATCAGTACTTTATGTTGACGACGAAGAAAACAACCTGTTTTCTTTCAAGGCGGTATTTCGTATAAAATACCAGGTGTACACTGCTATAAGCGGCGACGAGGCACTTAAAATACTCGCCGAAAAGCCCATCGAAATTATTATTACTGACCAACGCATGCCAGCCATGACAGGTGTTGAGTTTTTAGAGAAAGTTATCCCGCTTTATCCAGACCCAATTCGTTTGCTGTTAACCGGTTATGCTGACATGAATGCAGTGGTGGACGCCATTAATAAAGGCAAGATATTCCATTACCTTACTAAACCCTGGAATGAGGAAGAACTGGACATGACCATTAATCGGGCTTATGAAGCTTATCTTGAAAAAATCAGGCTGAAAGAAGAAAACGAAAAACTGGGCACTTCAAATGACCAGCTTGAGTTTTTGTTAAGGCAGAAGCTGCTTTCTTAATTTCCGTTGGGTATAGTTAGTCCAAATTCGGCAGCTACGTTATCTAATAATTTCTTAAGGCTATCCATAGTAACAGGCTTAGTTATACGCGCCTTGAATGAGCGGTAAGAGCTCATCCGGTTAATGTCAGAGATTTCGATAGATGAGGTAACGGCAACAATATAGTATCGATCCTGAATAGTTTGTTCAAGCTTTTCAAACTCTTCCACAAAATCAAAGCCGTTCATCATAGGCATGTAAATGTCCAGAAACACCAGGATGATCTTGATACTGCTGTCGCGCTCGTTTTTGACAATATATTGCAGGGCAGAAGAAGCTTCAAGAAAGCTTTTTACAGTATAGGCACTGCTTACATTACCAATCATTTTACGGGCTATAAAATGATCAAGCTCGGTATCATCAATAATAATAAATGATAATTCCATGTAACGTTATTTGCTGGGGATGGTTACCTTGAAGGTTGTTCCTTTATTTAACACGGAATTGACTTCAATTTGTCCGTTAAGTTTTAGCAGGGCGCTTTTAACGTTATACAAGCCAAAGCCAGAGCCAGCCTCTTGCGAGCTGGCTCTGTAAAATAAATTGAATATCTCTCCCAGGTGATTACCCAGGATACCAATGCCGGTATCGCTCACTGTAATGCTGGCCATACCTTTGGCAACCTCAATAGACAGGTCAACCAATTTGGCGTCGTTGTTTTTATTTTGGTATTTGAATGCGTTTGACAGCAGGTTGTTCAGCACAAGTTTTAACGGTACGGTATCGCTTCTAAATGGTTCGCGCTGGTTAATGTTAACTTTAAAGTTAATGCTGCCGGTATTGGCAGTTACACGATAAATGTCTTTAAACTCATCCACCATTTTCTGAAAATCAATCTCGGCAATATGCAGTTCGCCGCGTTGCAGGCTGTAATAGTCATGCATGCTCAAAATGTAGGTATCCAGCTTTTTCAATGATTTTTCCATCAAAAAAAGCATCTCTTTCATTTCGGCAATATCGTGCATGTCGCGCGCAACATCAATGGCGCCAAGAATGCCCGATAGCGGGCCGCGAATATCGTGACTTACACTATAGGCAAATTTATCCAGCTCATTGTAAGCGCGTTGCAGCTCATCATTTTTAATGGCAAGCATGGAGTTGGCCTGGTAAAATTTATTGGCTTCTTCAATTGCCGAAACCAGCTCGGCCTCTATCCAGGGTTTTTTAACAAAACGAAAAATATTACCCCGGTTTATAGAATCAATCACCGAATCAATATCTGTATAGCCGGTTAACAAAATACGCATAGGCAGGGGGTGTGTACTGCGTATCTCCTCAAAAAACTCCACACCGGTTTTGCCGGGCATCCGCTGGTCGCAAAATATAACCCTTATATCTGGATGTTTTTCCAGATGCTCCAAAGCGCCGGGTACCGTTACGGCCGTAAAAACCTGATAATCCAGCCTTAAGGTTGCTTTAAAACCTGTCAGGTTATCCATTTCGTCATCCAGATACAGTATTTTAATTTTCTCGGCCATCGGTTTTCAGTTTATATCGGTAATAGTGTGGTTTTTCTCGATTTATTGATCAAAGGGCTTTTATACGTATGTTAAGCGGTTTTTGTGTCATGAACAACCGGAATTTTTAAAATAAATTCTGTGCCTTTGTCCACTTCCGAATTTACCACAATTTGTCCATTATGTTTCTTAATGGTATTGTAGGCAATACTCATGCCCAGGCCTGTACCCTCACCAACATCCTTAGTGGTAAAAAACGGCTCAAATACTTTTTTCATGGTTTGCTGGCTCATGCCTATACCATTATCGGTAATGGATATTTCCACATTATCGTCAACCAGGGCAGTGCCTACTCTGATCTCGCCGCCGGCTGCATCGCCAAATTTCTTGTCAACGGCATAAGCAGCATTTGAGACGATATTCAGAAATACCTGGTTTAGTTTACCGGCGTAGCACTCTACTAAAGGCAGCTCGCCATATTCTTTAATAACTTTTGTTTTGTTGCCGATAAGATTGTTGGCGATAACCAATGTGGACTCTAACCCTTCATTAATATCGGCACGTTTCAGATCATCCTCATCAAGCCTCGAGAATATTTTCAAGCCTTTAACGATCTCGGCCGTGCGCGATGCGCCTTCATAGATACCCTTTATCAGGTGGCGTATTTCCATCACCAGGTAATCAAAATCAATCTCTTCCTTATAATCTTCAATTTGTTTTTTCTTCTCCTCAATTGGCGCTTCTGAACGGCTTACGCTCTCAATGGTGTTCATCACGTCCAGAATCATCTCCACATCACGTTTAAGGGGGTTTATATTTGATGTGACAAAGTTTATGGGGTTATTGATCTCATGCGCGATACCGGCGGTTAACTGACCCAGCGAAGCCATCTTTTCAGAATCAACCAGTTGCGATTGCGCCTGCTTCAAATCCTCAAGCGATTGATTTAACTCCTGCGTACGCTCATTAACTTTTAACTCCAAAACCACGTTTTGCTCACGAATGATCTGCGCGTTTTCCATAGCCTGTTTCAAGGCCTCGGCTTGTGATGCCTCTTTCTCGCGTTTCAAAATATTTATCCGGTTAGCCAAACCGAAAGACAGTAAACTCATTTCAACTGCCGACGCAAATTGCATAGCATAGCTGGTTAGTGTATTATAGGGCAGTATGCCATAGTCTTTCAATAAAAATACAATAGCTCCTGTTAATAATACAGACCAGGCAATAAAGAAATATTTAGCCGGCGCCGAGCCCCGTATCATCAGAATACATGATATTACCAGCACCACAATAGTAAGTAACGTGGTTGACAGCTGCATCACCTGGAAACCGCTCATGATCTTGCCAACGACAGTTAGTAGCAGGGCAATGAAAAATAAACCTATCAGTATGTTTAAAGCCAGATCAGACTTGGGCCTGTTCCTCCGTGTGTCCAGAAACTTTTTGGTGAACAACAAAGCCGATATGCTGCTCACGCTGGCAAACAATATCACGCTTTTTAATTCAAACTGTGGCCTATTGGGCCATAAATATTGAAAGTTATATCCTTTGATGCCTATCTGTGTTAACCCGGCAAACAACACATAAAGTACGTAGTATAAATAGCTCCTGTCTTCAACCGAAAAAAAGATGAACAGGTTGTACAACACCATAATGAGCACTACCCCCAGGTATATGCCCGATATCATGTTTTCAAGGCTGATATTTTGCCAAAGCGCGGTTGATTGATTGACGGTAATTGGCAAAATAATTTGCTTAGTGCTTTTTATTTTGAGGTAATAAGTAACGCTTTGGTTTTTGGGGATATTGAGGTCGAAAATGTAATTAGGATTTTTATACAATCTGTTACTAAAGCTGACAGACTCGCCGGTGGTAATTCTTTTATAGCGGCGGGCGCTGTCAGGTACAAAAAAGTCGACCTCGTCAAGCAGCGGATAAGCTATCTCCAGCAAGAAATTTTGATTATCAGTTGGATTGCTAATGGTAAACTTAAACCATACGCTGTTGGGCGACAAGCCAATGTTAGGAACATCGGCACCGCTGGGCCTAAACTGGTTTGATCTTAACACATCGCCAAACCGCAGTTCTTTGCCGGCCTGCAGTACTTCTAGCTGCCGGCCTATCTGCTGCTTTTGGTTTGCTTTGTTTAAAACAATATCAGCTGCTTTGCCCTGCAGGGTAACAAATAAAAAAAGTATTAAGCCCGGCCACTTTGACATTTAAAGCGAAGTTTATTTTACTGATGATACGACAACCACATTAATTGAGCATGCAAAATAGTTATTTGCATCGGCCTCGTTCATGGCGTTTACAAAAATCCCCTGCTCCTGTTTGCTGATAAAGTTCTCGGCAGCAGCTTCTTCAATCATGCGTTCAATCCACAAATAATCATTAGCCTCTTTGAGAGATTTGATCAGAAAAGGATATATTTCGAGGTGTATGTTATTAAAGCCGGCATTGCGCATGTAAGCGGTTAACTTTTTAGCAGCAAGGCCGTTATTTATTTTTTTATCAGTAAGATAACCGATGATCTTGTTTTCAACAGGCAAAAACTCGTTGTAAAAAGTAAGGCTTGACCAGTCTGTTTCAACAATTACCAGCGGGCTGCCGGTTTTAAGCACGCGCTTTATTTCGGTCATGGTGCTTTCAGGAGCGGTAAGGTGCTGTATCAAACGCTCGGCTCTTAAGCCATCTACGGTTTCCGGCGCAAACGGGATCGCATTAGCTTCTGTAAGTAAAAACTCAACATTGGTTTGCGCTGCATAAGCTTCTTTGCCTTTGCCAAGCATAGTTTCGTCATGGTCAATGCCTACAACCTTAACGGCGTCGCCCAGTAAGGTAGCCAGGTTGCTCACGTCAATACCGGTGCCGCAGCCTAAGTCTATCACCGTGCCGCTTTTAAGCTCTGTAAACGGGTGGTAAGAGTATTCTTTTAAGTCTTTTAAAAAGCGTGCAGTACCTTCAAGATAATTAGCATTGTAGTGTTTTGTTGACATAGGCTGTTTTATGCGGATTATAATAGTTAAATATAAATTTCAAAAAACCGTGTTTAAAGAATATTGAGCGGCATATCTGTCCCCATATCGGGTTTACGCAGATTAGTTAACAATTCGCCTGGATTCCACTTTTCAATATTAGGGATCTTTATTTCGTAATGTATCTCAATTATTTTTTTGCGCAGTTGTTCCTGGCGTATTACGTTTAATTCGTTACGTAATTTAAAGATGGCGCTACGCTCTTCTTCGCCTGCCAAACTTAGCGTATCTACATCTTTTAAAACCATAGTAGTGGCCAGCAGGTCAAGCTTGGGATAATAAAATGTACCCTCATTACCTATGCTGGTTTCAATGTTATAGCCAACCGTCTCGGCCATTTTTACAGTGTAAGGCGCACATAACGCAAAAAGCGACTTTAATCCTATCTGCAGGGAAATGGCTACCGCGGCGCGGGTTAAGAAAATGCTGCCAATGCCGTAGCCGGCAATCTCGCGCGAGTTCCACAAACCACATATTTCGCCGGTGCCTTGCCGGGCATATTTCCAAACCAGGTCAAATATGGCCGGGTCCATCATACCGGTAGCTTGCTCAATGGGCAAGGGCTCGGTACCGCCGGCAACGTGTACCCGCGCACCGCCGTAAACACGCCCGCCGTCTAACGATTCAACTACAATTACAAAAACAGCGGGATTAAGCGTCCACTCGCTTTTTGAAGATGTTACCTTTTTAACCCCAATGGCCTCTAAGACATTGGTATGCCCTTCAACAAATAGTGCGCAGGTATCCGGCTCGTCAATGGCCCTAAAAGCCCTGAGCCTGACCTCGGGTATTGCTTTACTCAAATTCTCGTCCATCTGTTGTTGTGTATAAGCTGGGCAACAATTAAAAAATTAAAAAGGTAAGCCTTAAAACGGCAAATTAACAAGTATATTACAACGCAACTAATTAAATATCAAAGCGGTAAAAGCAATGGCACAACAATCGATTGTTTACAGGTTCAATAACCGAAAATTAATAAAATAATTCCCAAAATGAATATGGCTTAATAACTTTAAACAAAACACAGCAGACGTTTATGAAGCAATAAAAACCAAACGGTTTATTACAGGAGTGTTTAATTAAGTGTTGATTAACCTCGCGTTTTGGTTGATGCCTGTAAAAATAAATAAAATATAATTTAAACCGTTATTATACCGCAACTTATAAATTTGCGTTAACGCTTTCAACAACACTGCCCAGTAATATCAGACACTACATATGGAGAAAAATTACTCAAAAATTCTAAATAAAATTTTAACCCTTTTAGTTTTAAGTTTGTTTGCGACATCCTGTAAGAAAGACACACAGGTAAAACCGGATGATACCAATAACAACCCCACCAACTATGCCACATTGGGTTTATATGAGCAAATAAACAGCACCGGCGCACGCCGCATATTTATAGCCTGTCCTAAATTGGGCGATGTTACTACCAAGAACTACGGGCTGGTATTTGATACAGGATCAACCGGCATGACCATTGATGCTGCTGATATTATCCCGGCCTCCATGATCACCGACAACGGCTTTCAGTTTACCGGGGATACCGTTTTAATTAATGGTATTACCATAACATCACAAAAAGCGGTATTAAGCTATGGCGGGGTTGATGGGGCTATATCAGAGTACGGCAACCTGGCCTATGCCAAAGTAACCATTGGCGACGGCCATGGCAACGTGGTTACGCCGCGCATTCCGTTCTTCTTATATTATAAGGTAGTTGATCTGAGTACCGGGAAACAATTATCGGCTCACTCGGCCGACGTATTTGGGGTTGCTCCGGGCACGGCCGCCACCAGCCGCAATATCGGCAGCCCGTTAAGTTATTTTAAATTAGCCGGTAATGTTACAAGCGGTTTCCGTTTAGCTAAGTTAAACAGCACTAATTTTTTAACTTCAGCAACTTATACCGACAATCTGTTATATATCGGCCTGACGCCTGATGACCTGAATTCGTCAGGCTTTGTTATGCATAGCCTGGGGTATAATGCTATAAGCGGTTATTCGCCCAACATTCCATCTACTATAACCTATAATGGAAAAACGGTATCAGGCACAATTTTATTTGATACCGGCACACCGCAGGTACATATTCTGGAAGACCCAACAGCGGCCAGTAATTCGGCTCAATTGCCCAATAACAGTACAGTTTCAATTACTACTAAAGATGGCTTTGCTTATCAATACACCACTGCGTCAAACCTTAATTTAACGCAGGTTGAAAATCCGTCATACTCAAAAGATAACCGTACGGTGTTCAGTATTGATTTCTTTTTATCGAACGAGTATTTGCTGGATTATACCAATCATCGCATCGGGCTAAAAAATAACTAAACGCAAATGTATAAGGCGCTGCTTACCCATATTTGCAAATATGTTACTTTAACTGATGACGAAGCGGCACTGATCTGCTCGAAATTAAGATCGATCACGATACGGAAAAAAGAGTTTTTGCTATCGGCCGGAAAAACCTGCCGTGCCAATTATTTTGTTAGCAGCGGCTTGCTCCGTCTTTATTGCATCAACAAAAAAGAGCAGGAACAAATTACCCATTTTGGCTTGGAAGGCTGGTGGATAACCGATTACGACAGTCTGGACAGCCAGAAACCATCACGCTTTTATATACAGGCAGTTGAGGATACTGAGGTGATAGCCTGGAGCAAGGACGCGCAGGAAGAACTGATACAGGCCATACCGCAATTAGAGCGCTATTTCAGGCTGATATTGCAACGTGCCTACGCTGCCGCCCAACGCCGCATTGAATACATTTATTGTTTTACCGACGAAGAACGTTACCGCCGGTTCAGCAGCCTTTTCCCTGAGTTTTTGCAACGTGTGCCTCAATACATGCTGGCTTCATATCTGGGCTTCACCCCGCAGTTTTTAAGTAAGATCAAGGCAAAGAAGGCCTGATTTATTAATCTTGATTAACTTTTTGTATAGTGTTTATTGCCGACCTTTGTTTTATAAAAACAATAAAATCATGAACACAAGAGTAAATATTTTTCAATTGGAACCGGAAAGCTACAAAGCAATGTCAGGCCTTGAACAATATGTAAGCAACAGCGGTATCGATAAATTACATTATGAACTGATCAAGCTACGCGCATCGCAAATTAACGGTTGTGCCTATTGCCTTGACATGCATAGCCGCGACGCCCGCAAGCTCGGCGAAACTGAGCAGCGCCTGTACGTATTAAGCGCCTGGCGCGAAACTGATTTTTTTACGCCCGAAGAACAGGCTATCCTGACACTTACTGAAGAGGTCACCAATATATCGCACGGCGGTGTATCAGATCAAACTTATCAACAAGCAGCTGCTTTGTTTGACGAGCACTATCTGGCTAAGATCATCATGGCTATAACGGTAATCAACGCCTGGAACCGTATCGCTATAAGTGTGCATACCAAACCCAAAAGAGCATAGATTTGACCAGTTAATAAAAAGTTATCATCGAGCGATGGCGAGAAATCTACATAATTAGCATTTACATTTGCTCAGCGTGTATATATATCTCACCCCCATGCTCTAGATGACAGCTTGATAGTATTGATCAATAAGAACGAGAAAGGGCCCGCAGCAATACGGGCCCTTTCTCGTTTTATTGGTCTCTTATTTAACTAATCTCAACTAAAGTATCCTCAACAGATATTTCGCCATGCGACTGGTCAAGGATGCACTCGCCGTCTTTGATGAGCAACAACTGCGGCGACTCGTGGTGTACCCGGAACATTTCGGCTGCCTGGTTTGACAGGTCGCGATATTGTATCAGATCCAGAAAATAGAGCGGCATTTCTTCGGGCAGGCTATCCCAATCAAGCTCAAAACGGCGTTTGGCCATCATGCTTATTGAGCAGCGGGTGCTATGTTTAAAAATGAGGCTGTAGCCCGGCTTTTGCTTAATATCGTTAAGTTGTTGTGCCGATGTTAATTGTATCCACGTCATATATCACAAAGTTAAATACCGCCGGGCGGTTATTTGGTAATTACAACGTCAAACAATAATTTGTTTTGAAGATAGGGAGTGCTTTTTGTAAAAAACGCAAGTGTTGATTATCTGCGGGCTCTTTGAGGGTAAGAAGCATAAGCAGGGCAAAGCTTGTTGGTGCATGATGTCAGCATGCTTCCTAATGTTACTGCCAGCAGCGTTATATATACAATCTTTCTCATGTCTCTAATATCTGTAATATATCTGTTATACGCAAATCAGCCTTTCAGGGTTTTGGCCAGTTCGGCCATTTTAATGGCAGTAAAAGCAGCTTCATCGCCTTTGTTGCCATGTTTGCCGCCAGCGCGGTCAATGGCTTGCTGCTGATTATCGGTAGTTAATACACCAAAAATAACTGGCTTTGAATATTTAATAGAGACATTGCTTACACCGTTGGCAACGGCGTTACATATAAAATCAAAATGTCTCGTTTCTCCTTGTATAACGCATCCCAGGCAAATTATCGCATCAAAGTTTCCGTTTTTTAATAACAGGTCGGCGCCCGAGGTTAGCTCAAAACTACCCGGCACCGGGTAAGTCTCAATATTTTCGGCCGATGCTCCGTTAACGATCAGGCTATTGTAAGCTCCCTGATACAGTGCATTGGTGATCTCGGCATTCCACTCGGCTACCACAATACCAAAACGATACGGCGCAGCTGATGGAATCTCGCTTCCGGAAAAATCAGATAAGTTTTTTAGATGTGTAGCCATGGGGGATAAAGACTGGAGATTAAAAATTGAAGATTAGAAAATGACAAAGGCCAATCTCTAATCTTCAATAACTAATCTTTAGTAACTTACAGCTTCGCTTCCACGCGTGCAATGTATGCATCAATGCTTTGCGCTTCAGTGCTGTTAGGGTAATCGGTTTTGATTGATTTGTAGGTATCGGCAGCCGCCTTGTTATCGTTTTGCGCCTCGTAAACCAATCCAAGTTTTTTCAGATATACCGGCGATAAGAAGCTGTTGCTTGCTTTATCAACCGCTTTTTTAAAGTATGAAGCCGCGTTGCTGTAATCTTTCAATTCAACATAGGCATCGCCGGCGTCACCTAAAGCCTCGGCAGCAATCATCGAGTCGTCGCCATGATAGTTGTTCAGGTTCTCAATAGCTTTGCGATATTCGCCTTTATTTAAATAAGCCACGCCCAGGTAAAATGAAGCCAGGTTAGCGGCCTTGGTGTTGCTGTATTCGCTCACAATTTTTTCAAAACCCGGATAACCGGCATCGCCCTTAATAGCGTGGTCCCAATCTTTTTTTGCCCAGAAATCTTGCGCAACATACATTTGATCGGCGGCTTTCTCTTCTCTTGGTGCTAAATACAATTTTTGGTACAGAACATAAACCAATATCATGGCAACTATAGCAGAGGCTATAAAAATTAAGCTTTTTTGGTTTTCGCGTGTAAACTTGCTTACCTGCGCAAGGTTGTCATTGTTTGCGTGCGCAGCTGTATTCTCCTGGGTTTTTGACATTTCTATTCTAAATTAAAGTTTGCAAAACTACATTATTTAAAAAGTTTTAGCAATAGCATTTTATTATAATAGGCTGACATTTTTTTTAATAGAGTTTCAGGCTTAAAAGCATTGTGTTTAATTGCTAAATTTGAGCGCAATTATGTATTTAGAACGCCTGTCTGTAATAAACTTTAAAAATTATCAGGAAGCTGAACTGGCTTTTAGCGCGGGCGTTAACGCTTTTTTGGGCAACAATGGCGCGGGCAAAACCAACCTGCTGGATGCCATACATTACCTGTCGCTTTGCAAAAGTTATTTTAACCCAATTGATAGTCAGCAGATAAAACAAGGTGCCGATTTTTTCATCATCACCGGCCAGTTCAATAAAAATGGGAGCGATGAAGCGGTAGCCTGCTCAGTAAAGCGTAACCAGAAAAAACAATTTAAGCGAAACAAAAAAGACTACCAGCGCCTGGCCGACCATATTGGTTTGCTACCCCTGGTGATGGTGTCGCCCTATGATATCAGTATTATTATAGAAGGCAGCGAAGAGCGCAGGCGTTTTATTGATAATGTCATATCACAAACTGACAACCAATATCTTGACGAGTTGATAGCTTATAATAAGGTATTGGCCCAACGCAACGCATTCCTGAAACAAATTGCCGATACCGGCAGGTATGACCCACATTTGCTCGAGGTGATAGACGATCAGCTCATAGCATCAGGCACCCGCATTTTTGAAAAGCGCCGTGCATTTATGAACGCCTTTACCCCGGTATTTAACAAGCACTACCGGTTTTTGAGCGATGATGCCGAGCAGGTGGAACTGGTGTATGAGTCGCAATTGCTTAATGACGATTTTGAGAATTTGCTGAAACGGACCGTGGAAAAAGACCGCGCGCTTGAGCGTACCACAGCCGGCATCCATCGCGACGAATTGCAGTTTGCCGTTCATGGCATGCCCATGAAAAAGTTTGGCTCGCAGGGCCAGCAAAAGTCTTTTTTGATTGCCCTGAAGTTAGCTCAGTATAGTTTTCTTGACCAGCAAAAAGGATTTAAGCCCTTACTGTTACTGGATGATATTTTTGACAAGCTTGACGATAACCGGGTTACCAAGCTTATGCAAATGGTATCCAACAACGACTTTGGCCAGGTTTTTATAACCGATACCAGCAGTACACGGGTAAGCAGCATTTTTAGCCAAATGAATGTACCTATACGTATATTTAATGTAAAAGGAGGCGAAATAGATGCGTAAAGCCAATGACAAATCCATTAAAGAAGCTATTGAGCAGATGATGCAGGTTTACAAGATCAAACGTAAGTTTGACGAAACCGGCATTATAGCGCATTGGCCAAACCTGGTAGGTAAAGCCGTAGCCAGCCGTACCAAAGAGATCTTTATTCACGACAAAAAGTTGTTTCTGCGCATAGAATCATCCGTAATTAAAAATGAGCTCATGGCGGTACGCAGTCAGATCATTGAACGCATTAACACCGAAGCAAACAGTTTATTGATAGAAGAGGTTATCTTTCTCTGACCCATCGCATGGAAGCCCTTTTGTAAAGGTCATCGCGAATAATAGAATAAGCTAACAGTGTAATACCCGGGGTGATAAATGCTAATTGCACTTCAGGTGGGTGGTGAATAAAAAACAGCGTATGAACCAGCACCACAACGCCCGCAATGAGCACATACAAAAGTATTCTAAGGATCGGTTTCATGTTTTTAAGCGTTGATGTTACAACTATCGGCCTTGCCAGATAACAATAGTGATGTAAATCTAATAAACAAATCATCAGATAACAAAAAAAGTTCTAAAGTATTCACTGAGAATGAATGCTTTAGAACTTTTTTTCGTACTAAGAATGTTTTTTAACCTACGCGCTCAAACGCTGAGAAAAAGAAACGGCCTTCAATTTCAGCATTTTCATCAGAGTCTGATCCGTGTATCGCATTTGCATCAATTGATTTTGCAAACAGGTTACGGATGGTTCCCTGTTCGGCCTTGGTTGGGTCGGTAGCGCCAATCAGCTTACGAAAATCTTCAATCGCATTGTCTTTTTCCAATATAGCGGCTACAATTGGGCCTGATGACATAAAAGCAACCAGATCCTTATAAAAACCGCGCTCCCGGTGCACGGCATAAAACTCACCTGCTTTTTCGGCGCTTAAGGAGGTCAGTTTTAAAGCAACTAATTTAAAGCCGCTTTTGGTGATCTTATCTAAAATTGCACCGATGTGTCCGTTGGCAACTGCATCGGGCTTAATCATTGTAAAAGTTCTGTTACTTGCCATTTGTGTTGTTGATTTTGGGCTAATACTGCAATTTCGCAGCCAAAAAAATGCCCGTATTTTTAAATTTTGTGCAAAAGTAGGGTTTTGCCTTCACACACTAAAGCTTTTTTAATTTAATTGTTAAGTGGTTATCATTTATTTGCCTAGCTTTGCAGCTCTTTTTTAAAACAGATGTTGGATATAACCACGCTTAAAAACCTTTTAGCCCAACCTAAAAAAATAGTCATTACTACCCATCATAAACCAGATGGCGATGCTATGGGCTCGTCGTTAGGTTTATATAACTATCTTATACAGCAAGGCCATCATACACAGGTGATCACCCCGACTGACTATCCTGATTTTTTAAGCTGGATGCCCGGCAATGCCGAGGTGGTCATCTATACAGAAAACACAGAAAAGGCCAATGCCTTAATTGCCGATGCCGATATAGTTTTTTGTCTGGACTTTAATAACCTTAGCCGTATTAATGAAATGGGCGAAGAGGTGCGAAGAGCAGATGCTTACAAGATCATGATCGACCATCACCTGGAGCCGGAAGACTTTGACGATTTCAGGCATTGGGATATTAACGCTTGTGCCGCAGCCCAACTGGTTTACAGCTTTATTGTTGACGTGCTGGATAACAAAAACCTTATTAATAAAGATGTAGCTACTTGCCTGTATACCGGCATCATGACCGATTCAGGCTCTTTCAGGCTGCCAAACACAACATCGGCCGTGCACCGTGTAGTAGCCGATTTAATTGACGCAGGCGCCGTTAACTACCGCATACATGAGCTGGTATACAATAGCGCTTCTGAAAATCGCCTGCGCTTTTTAGGGCATTGCCTGCTAAACTGCCTGGAAGTGCTGCCAGAGTTTAATACCGCAATTATTGTGGTAAGCAAACAAGATTTACAAAAATACGACGTTAATACCGGCGATACCGAAGGTGTAGTTAACTACGCATTATCAATGGCCAGTATACGTTTGGCTGCTTTTATAGTTGAGCGAAAGGACCAGGTGAAACTTTCCTTACGATCAAAAGGCGATTTTCCTGCAAATGAGATTTGTAAATTGTATTTTAGCGGCGGCGGCCACAGAAATGCAGCCGGCGGACACTCGACTGCAAGTTTGCAAGAGGTTGTAAATCAATTTAAAACAATTTTACCCGAATACAAAAAACTGTTAATTCAATAATTAAAAATGAAAAAAAATCTGATTTTTTTAGCGCTTGCCGTAATTGGGCTGGCAAGTTGTAATGGAGGATATAAGAAAGGAGAGGGCGGTTTCTTATATAACTTTTACACCAGTAACTCCGGACAAAAAGTAAAAGTAGGCGATTTCCTTTTAGCTCATCTGATCATAAAAAATGATGCCGATTCAGTATTGATGAGCACTTATGATCAAGGCCGTCCAAGCCCGCTTATTTTACCAAAAGCTACCTATAAAGGCGATATTTTTGACGCTTTAACTTTATTTGCTGAAGGTGATAGCGCATCCATAAAATTACCTGCCGACAGTGTGTTTAAAGGCGGCAATAAACCTCCGGGCTTTAAAGGCAAATTCCTTAACTATACTATCAAAATCGTTAAGGTTATCCGTAAAGACAAAATGACCGATCAGGCATTTAATGAAAAAGTTACTGCTTTCATGAAAGAGCAGGTTGAAGCGCAAAAAAATGCCGAGCCTGCTAAACTGAAAAGCTATCTTGATGCCAGCAGCCAAAAATTTAACAAAACTGATTCTGGTTTATATTATGTGATCACCAAACCAGGCCAGGGCCAGGTAGCTATGCCAAATGACACTGTTGTTATTAACTACGTTGGTAAGCAACTCGATGGTAAAGTATTTGACACCAGCATTAAAGCAGAAGGTATCAAAGCAAAATTAAGCAGCATGGATCAGCGTCCGTTTACACCTATCCGCGTAGCTGTTGGCCAGAGAAAAGTTATTGCCGGTTGGGATCAAGGTTTGCAGTTATTAAACAAAGGCGCTAAAGCTACGTTCCTGATTCCTTCAAAACTGGGCTACGGCCAGATGGGGGCAGGCCCGATTGCGCCTTATACTCCAATTGTGTTTGATCTGGAAGTACTTGACATCATTCATCCAAGAGCCGGTACAGTAGCTCCGCCGCCACCGGCAACTGCAGCAGCTCCGGCGCTTAAAAAGTAATTGTTAAACCCATTTATATGGCCTCTCCTTTTTAATAAGGAGAGGCTTTTTAATTATGAAAAAATATCTTTTAATTCTTTTTACTGCTGCCTTTGGTCTTAAAGCCAGTGCGCAAGACGGTTTTCAACGTACTGCCAAAGGTACCTTTTATAAAATGTTTACCCACAATACAGGCGACCGTATTAAGGTGGGCGATCTGATTACCATTAACGTTATTCAAAAAACGGATAAAGACTCGGTATTATTCAGTTCATACCAAGCCAAAAGACCGGCTTATGTTAAAGTTGAAGAGGCCGGTGATATGATGGATATATTCCCGCTTTTAACGCAAGGTGATAGTATTTTGGTAAAGGTACCTACCGATACCATTTATAAAGGCCATGACGATGCCCGCCCGCCGTTTTTTCCAAAAGGAAGCAGCTTGCTCATTACTGTGCATGTTGAAAAAGTACAAACACTTGAAAGTTTTATGGCTGAGCGTAAAGCCGCCGATGCAAAAGTTGCTGCCGAAGAAAGTGTAAATGCTGATAAATATATTGCCGACAAGGGGTTAAAACTTACCACCACCGCATCAGGCTTAAAATACCAGATCATACAAATGGGCACCAGGCCAAAACCTGTTGCCGGCGATACGGTATATGTAAACTATACCGGGCGCCGTCTTGATGGTAAAATATTTGACAGTAGTTATGAGTCGGTAGCTAAAGAGGCGGGCTTACAGCAGCCGGGCCGCACTTATGAACCTATAAATTTTGTACTAGGGACAGAAGGTATCATCCCCGGTTGGCAAGAAGCTATAGCCTTGCTTAATGGTGGCTCAAAGGCGCTTTTGGTTATCCCCTCAAAACTGGCTTACGGGCCAAATGCCATGGGGGCCGATATTCCGGCATATAGTACATTGGTATTTGATATCGACCTGGTAAAGGTTGTGCATCCCAAAGCTGTTAAACCTGCGGTTACCGCGGCTAAAAAGCCGGCTGCAAAGGTAGCAGTCAAAAAAGCTGCCACGGTAAAAAAGACAAGTATCGCCACTAAAAAGAAACAATAAAACAAAAGGCTCTCAAGATCAAATCCTGAGAGCCTTTTGCTTTTATACTTAGCGCCAGCTATTTAAGATAGCTTACGTTTTACTTCCACACTTTCATAAGCTTCAACAATATCACCCACTTCAATGTTGTTAAAGCCTTGTATATTCAGGCCGCATTCATAGCCTGCATTTACTTCTTTAACATCATCTTTAAAGCGTTTCAATGAAGCCAGCTCGCCGGTATAAATTACAACACCTTCTCTTATAATGCGGATCTTGCTGTTACGGGTTATCTTACCGTCTAACACCATACAACCTGCAATGGTACCCACTTTGCTGATCTTGAAGGTTTCGCGTATCTCAACGTTAGCCACGATCTTCTCTTCAAACTCCGGCGCCAGCATACCTTCCATCGCCGCTTTGATCTCATTGATCGCGTCGTAGATGATTGAGTATAACCTGATGTCGATCTGCTCGGCCTCGGCCAGTTTACGCGCACCGCCTGACGGACGCACCTGGAAGCCCACGATGATCGCATCTGATGCAGTAGCCAGCAATACATCTGATTCAGAGATCTGGCCCACACCTTTTGAGATCACGTTAATCTGTATCTGCTCGGTAGACAGTTTCAATAATGAGTCTGACAATGCCTCTATCGAGCCATCTACGTCACCTTTCACAATCACATTCAGCTCTTTAAAGTTACCCACCGCTAAACGACGGCCGATCTCATCCAACGTAATATGTTTCTGCGTACGTAAACCTTGCTCACGCTGCAATTGCAAGCGTTTGTTGGCAATCTCACGTGCTTCAGGCTCGCTCTCCAATGCGTTAAATTTATCGCCCGCAGTTGGCGCACCCTGCATACCCAGAACCTGCACCGGGGTTGACGGGCCTGCTGCATCTACACGCATACCGCGTTCATTGCTCAGGGCCTTAACACGGCCGCTGTAGCAACCGGCCAAAATCGGGTCGCCTACGCGCAGTGTACCGGCTTGTACCAATATGGTAGTTACAATACCGCGGCCCTTATCTAAAGCAGCCTCAATAACAGTACCCACTGCACGTTTTTTAGGATTAGCCTTCAGCTCGAGCATTTCGGCCTCCAACAATATTTTCTCTAACAGTTTGTCAACATTTAAGCCGCTTTTGGCTGATATTTCCTGGCTTTGGTATTTACCGCCCCATTCTTCAACCAAAATATTCATACCGGCAAGCTGCTCGCGTACCCTGTCGGCATTAGCGCCCGGCTTATCAATTTTGTTAAAGGCAAAGATAATTGGCGCCCCGGCAGCCTGTGCGTGGTTTATAGCCTCGCGTGTTTGCGGCATCACGGCGTCGTCTGCAGCTATCACAATAATAACAATATCTGTTACCTGGGCACCTCTGGCACGCATAGCGGTAAACGCCTCGTGGCCCGGTGTATCCAGGAAAGTAATTTTGCCTTTGCCCTCTGGTAAAGTTACCTCATAAGCACCTATGTGCTGGGTAATACCGCCGGCCTCGCCGCCAATAACATTGGTTTTGCGGATAAAGTCCAACAAGGATGTTTTACCGTGGTCAACGTGGCCCATGATGGTAACAATAGGTGCACGCGGTTTCAAATCTTCCGGTTCGTCAGGCTGGTCTAAGTTAGCTTCCTCATCCTGCGGTTTCACAAACTCTATCTGGTAGCCAAACTCGTCGGCAACAATACTTAGCGTTTCAGCATCCAGTCGCTGGTTGATAGATACAAACATTCCCAAAGCCATACAGGTTGAAATAACCTGTGTAACCTGTACGTCCATCATGGCGGCCAGCTCATTCGCGGTAACAAACTCGGTAACCTTAAGTACTTTTGCTTGTGCTTCCTGCTCCATTGCCAGCTCCTCGGCACTTGCC